>Ga0180432_10005061_pt1 | contig 17759 bp, 11 predicted proteins | sample SS_ome_10_FD_132414 | JGI IMG/M metagenome (GOLD analysis project Ga0180432, IMG submission 132414) | Hypersaline lake sediment archaeal communities from the Salton Sea, California, USA - SS_1_MS_2 metaG | ecosystem: Environmental > Aquatic > Non-marine Saline and Alkaline > Hypersaline >...
AACCAACAGGGTCTCATCGTTTCAACATTGGATTCCCCTTGATGATCGCTTCACACCAATAGAGAACCTATCGATCCAGGAAGCTGATCTTGGGCATGTCAACGGGGGTCTTACTGAAATAGTCAATAGTCGTTTGCCGAAGGAGGTCATTGTGATATATGAAGGACTTGATTGACTTCTCCACCCCACGACCAGAATCAGAGGGGTGAAGTAGTCTTGGGATAGCACATAAGACACTCTTGAATCCATGGGCGGAAGAAATACTAGCAGGCCTATCTCGGGTTCAATAGTAGATATACCTCGCTGTATCAAGCAAAAAAGACGACACGAATATCAGAATCCGTTATCTTGAGGGGACGACTAGGCAATACCGAACCATCAAGTTCTAGCAAGCTAGACCAATGCCAAAGCGTGCAAGCAAGGGAAAAGAAATAGGAAAAAAAGAAAAAGGGGATTAACAGTCGGGCTAAGCACTTTCTATGACCATCAGATCCTGACATGCGCTTCCCGCAGCAGTTTCCGCGTCGACGTTGAATTCCCATGCCCCGCTATTGGTGGAATCCAAAGCGTATGAGAAGGATCTTTGGCTTCCCACTGTGAGAGTGGTTGTGCTCCCTTCCGTCGTCCCATCAGGGAAAGTCATCTCCCAACTGGAAAGGTCTGCGTTTCCCGAGTTCTTTATGGACACGACAACCCGATCACCAATATTTCCGGTGCTAGGACCCGAAACCGTAATGGAGGGGTTGTCTCCGCTGACCTTGGACTGCTTGATGAAGGCGTTGTAGAATATATAGAACCCTGCAACCGCGGCGACCGTGATCGCTATGAGCAGCAACGTGGCGATAACTGGGGTGATTGCGCGCTTATTTCTAAACATCATTTCTCACCTCCGTCGTTGTTTATTTCGTACAAACAGAGCATCGTGGTTGATTCCTGATGCTTGGTTGTATTTGTTGCGTTAATCTTACTTTATCTAGTATATTTTATAAAGCTTTTGCATAAATTTTGTGATCCTGCTGCTCAAATCGCACTTAATCAAACAGGCTTGACGGCTCCCGTCAAAACCGGTCAAAAGCGCTTGACTAGACGTCAACTATCATGTTCTTGGGGACCTCGACCCTCGAGACCTCCGATACGCGGTCGAGCTCCAGGAGCTCCCCCTCCATCTTGCAGTAGAAGTTCATCCCCCCGATGCAGCAGAGGTACAGGTTCTTGGGCCGGAAGGTCCCGATCCTGGAGTGTAGAACCAGGCTGCCCCTCTGCCTCACCAGCTCCATGAAGCTCTCGGGCCTGACCTTGGCCATCATCCCCCCGATCACTATCTTCTCGATCCCGCTCTCCAGCGGATCATCGCTATCTTCGGGCATCTCCTCGGGCAGCTCGGACGCCTCCTCGAGGTCGTCCAGTATCTCCTTCACGTACCTGCCCTTGGCGGTTATCACGTAGTGAGAGCGGTCGTCCTGCTCGACAAGGCCCCTCAGCTCCTTCAGGTGGTAGCTGAGGTTGTTCGACCTCACCCCGCCGTCGTAATCGGAGACATAGTTCAGGATATCGGTGAAGGTGTACGACTCCCCCGAGCTGAGCAGCCGGATTATCTGCCTCCGCAGCGGCGTGGAGAATAGGGAGATCAGCTGGCATATGTCCCTCTCGCTGTCCCTATCCTCGGTCATCCGATCACGTCCCGGCCGCGGCCCCCTTCACCTTGGTCATGTACTCGTTGGCCTTGTTCCTCTCGCCCTGGGCGTTGTGGATCTGGGCCATGTTGACCAGGGCGGGACGGTAGGCTGGATCCACCCTCAGTGCCCTCCTGTTCATGGTTATCGCCCTGTCGAACTTGCCCATCAGGTAGTAGAGCAGGCCCAGGTTGGCCAGTGCCGCCTTCAGGGTCCTGTCCAGCTTCACCGCCTCCTCCAGGTACCTGCGAGCCCTCTCGCGGTCACCGGACTTGAGGCAGGCCGAGCCGTAGCCCGATAGCGCCTTGGCGTACTTGGGGTCGAGCTCAATGGCCTTCCCGTAGTACTCCATCGCCCTGGACAGCTTGCCCTTCCTCGAGTATGCCGTGGCCAGGTTGTAGTAGCACTTCTTCGCCCCGTCGGCGTCCCCGGTCTTGACCAGCACAGATGCCAGAGATTCCAGACCCCTCCTGGAGTCGGGCTTGACCCTGATCGCGGACCTGTAGCACTCTACCGCCCCGTTGTAATCGAGGGCGTTCTCCTTCATCGCCCCCAGATTCACCCAGGCGAACTCCAGTTCCGATGACCCGGGAGGCGCGAAGGTGGTTACCGTCGAGCTGGCGGCGCCGACCGAGTTAGTCCTGGCCCTGGATCGGTCCTCAGGTATCCAGCCGAAGTTTGAGTCGAAGCTGAGCTCCAGCCCGGGTATGTTGTTCCCGTGGGTGTCGGCCGCCACCACATTTATGATATAGTCCCTCGGGTCCATCGGGATGAAGTCCTCCTCGGCGCTCTCGCCGTTCGACAGGGGGAGGTCGACTCCGAACTTCCTCTCCAGGCCGTCGGCCTTCACGTAGATCTCCTTCCTGGCCCCGTTGTTCTCGATGATGGAACGGAATAGCTCCTCGGCCTTCTCTGTCGCGCCGGTCTGCCTGTAGGCGAACGCCAGGTTGCATAGAGCGACGCAGTTGAAGGTCCTCATAGTCTCCTCCCTCTCCCTCTCCATTATCTGGATCGCCTGGCTGAAACGCCTGGACCTCATGTGGCTCAGCGCCTCCTCCAGGTTGCGGAGGTGTGCCTCCCCTATCCGGTCCCTCCATCCCGCCTCGGTGGAGGGATTGATCGAGAGCGAGACGTTCTCGGGCGGCCCGGCCACGAATTCGAGTTCCGCGGTGGAGTCGACCCCCTCGCAGGTCGCCTTCACAGTCGCCTGGCCGGCCTTCCTCGAGGTCACGATGATCTGGGCCTCCCCCTCCTTGTCGGTGTTTCGCCTGCTATCGGGGAGTATCTTGCCGAGATCGGTCTCGAAGGACACGGCCTTGTCCGGCACAGGGTTGCCCATCCTGTCCAGAACCCGGGCCCTCAGCGTGAACTCGGCCTCGCCGTCGGCCACGACCTGATCCCCGTCCATATCGAAGGCTATCTCGGATGGCGATGCCGCCTCGAAGACGACCTCGGTCCCCGAGAGGAGGTTCCTCTCCCCCGCGGTTCTTGCCCTGACCGACGCCGTTCCGACCTTGCCCGATAGCACCTTGGCGAAGGCCTTGCCGTCCTCGCCGGTCTTGACGGCCTCCTCGGGCTCTATCCGGCCCAGGTCGGTCTCGAAGATCACATCCACGTCCCTCACCGGGTTGCGGTACTGATCCCGGAGTTCCGCGCATATCACCGCGGAGGTATCCCCGTCCGCGGCCACCACGTCACTGTCAACGCTCAACACCATGCTCGCCGCTTCAGAAGAGGTGAACTCTATCTTGATCTCGTCCTCGAGGACGTCCCCCTTGGGCTCGGTCCTGATGACATCTGTCTCCTCCTCCCTCCTGAAGAGGCCTGCGAAACCGCCGGAGCTCCTCTCGGACGGGAGCAGGTCCTCGAGCCAGCTCTTGTACCTGTTCACCGCCCTCAACGTTGCCACGCCGACCTCCTGGGAGGAGACCGAGACCGTGGCCCTCCCCTCTCGATCGGTGATGGTGTTCGACGCCTCCTCGTCCATCGATCCCAGATCAGTCTGGAAGGAGACCTCCTGGCCCTCCACGGGGTTCCCGTGCTCATCGGTCACGACCGCCGTGACCCTGACCGCCGATACCCCGTCGGCCACCGCCTGCTCCTTATCGAACTCCAGGGCCAGGTTTGCCGGCTTCCCTGGTTCGAGCGTTATTCTGCCGAGACCGATATCGTCGGGGAGATCGGAGCCGCCGTTTATGGCCGGGGGCAGGTCCTTCTTGCGGGTCCCGGCCGCCAGTCGCACCTCCCCGATCAGGTCAGGGAGACGTATACCCATGGACACGGTCCCGTCGCCGTCGGTCTTCGATTTGAAGACAGTCACGCCGTCCTGCTCCGCTGCCTCAAGCTCGTGGTCCTCGAGGGGGTAGATCTCCCCTGACCCGGAAGCCACGTAGAGGGAACGGCCGGAACACGGCTGCCCCTTCTCGGTCACCGATACCTGGACCCTGCTCTTGCAATCACCGTCATTCTCCATCCTGTCGGGAAACGCCGATATCTCGATCTTCATCTGATCACCGCTAGACTATTGACCCGCCGAAGGTAACGAATATCCCTATGTAGGCGACGACGAGCAGCAGCACCGAGTGCTTGAGGCCCGCGTATGCGGATCCCTTCTCCAGAACCCCGGCATACAGGCCGCCGCCGATCGCCGATTCCAGCATCAGTATCTTGATCACGAAACGATAGTGCGCCATCTTGGCCTCCTGCTCCGCCGGGTCGAGCTCCATCGAGGTCTGGCTGGCCGAGAAGCTCAGCCCGCCCCCCAGGGCCAGCCCGCCCAGCTCCTTCAGAAAGCTGGTGTAGACTATGTAGACCACGGCTATGAATATCATGAACGAGAAGTAGGACATGTAGACGTACTGCTTCATCCCGGCCGACTGCTCGTCCCGGATCGTCTGCCTCTTGTCGGCCGACTCCGCGGCCGACCTGATCGTCTTGGTGATCTCCCCGCCGGCCTTGTTGGCGGCGATGATGGTGTAGATCGTCGAGGCTATGAACTTGCTCTTGGACCTGACGGCGAAGTCCGAGAGCACCCGGGTGAAGGAACGCCCCCAAGATATCTCGGTCGCCATACCCTTGACCTCCTTGGTCAGGGCGCCGTAGTTGGAGCTTGCCGTGGAGTAGACGGACTCGGCCAGAGTCATCCCTGCCTCCTTCGCCTCCGCCACGTCGATGAGCCACTCCGGGAACCTGGACTCCATGTCCAGGAGCCTGCCGTACGCCCGGGTGCGCTGCCAGACGTAGGGGCCGAGTATCAGGAAGAAGAGGCCGATGATGACCTCAACGTAGTACTTGCCGGTGAAGATATCCACGAAATCGGGCATCGTCGTCGCCAGCCGGGTCTCCGGCAGGAAGTTCATGACCAGCATCAGGGCTATGAACCCTATGAGGATCAGTATGGATATCGCCAGATGGACGTACTTCAGGGAATCCGTCAACATGCCTCTGGACTTCTTGACCACGATCGGTTCCTTTCTCGTAACCATTTTGATCTCCTACAGCTTGGGCTGCACCGCGCTGGTCATTATCGTGAACACCACGTAGCCCACTGGCACCATCATCAGCAGCGCGTACTGGAGCATCATCATCATCGGCTCCATCGAGGGGAGGAGGAGCATCATTATCACGCTCATCACCAGGGCCAGAACCGGCCCCAGGATCAGGATCACGGTGTAGGCCTCCGAAACCATCCCCAGGGTCTCTACCGCCGCCTCCTGCTCCATCTTCTTGTCGTCCACGACCTTCTCGGACTGGATCATGAGCAGGCTCTTCAGGTCCCCGCCGGACATCATGGTGCTCGTCATCTTGTAGTACAGGGCCCGAAGCTTGGGGGACGGGGTCCTCTCTATCGCCCTCTCCAGGGCGGTCTTTATGGTGTAACCCAAGTTCTCCACGTCGGAGACTATCTTGAGCGCCTCCCTGGACATCTCGCCGTAGCGGTTTCCCTGAGCTATGGTCTTGAACATCTCGAGTGTGCTCGCCCCCGAGCCCGCCATGGTCGCCATCGCCGAAACCGCGAAGGAGAGGTTCTCCTCGATATTGGCCTTCCTGGACGACGCCCGGTAAGAGGGGTAGAGGTAGAACGCGGCGAAGGTTATGGGGATGGAGAGAAACGAGAAGATGAAGAGTATCTCGAATCCCAGGATGATCCCGACCACCATCAGGGCCACCAGGCTGGCCGGGAACGCGATGATCATCGTCAGCAGTATCGCGCTCACGTACGCCCCGGTGTTTATCGGCAGATCGCCCTGCCTGAGGTAGGTGGTGAAATCGGGAAGCCAGTCGAGCCTGGGGTCGACTATCCTCCCGAACCATCGGTGCGCCTTCTTGCAGTAGTTGATGAGAAAGCCGCGTCTGGCCCTGTAGGCGGGTGTCCTGTCCTTGGATTCACCTTTCTCGTCAGGCGGATTCTGGGACAGCTTCCTCGCCTCCCTTCTTCCTTGACTTGAACACCCTCTCCAGGGCGGCGTTCGGGGACTTGTAGTACTCGCCTATCAGCTCGCCCACCCGTTTGAAGTCGAAGATCTTCTCCTGCCTCATCCAGTCGATGAAGAGGGCCCTTCTGGTTATCTCGTCCCAGACCTCCTTCTCGTCCATTCCCCGGATGTGGGCGATCTTGCTAATGAGCGTGCTCTCCCTGGCCACGAACTCGTGGGTGTCGGTCTTGGGGTTCCACCTGAAGAGCTGTCTGGTCACCGGCTGCTCGGTCTTGGTATCGACGGTGACGATCTCGGTCACGTTCAGCGTCCGCCTCAGCTTCCTGCCCCCGGTCATTATCACTCCCTGAACCATCAGGGTGTTGAGGTGGGATAGCAGGCTGGGCGGCAGGTTTATGGGCCTGGTCACCAGCCTGTGCAGCAGCGATGTGACCGAGTCGGCGTGTATGGTGCCCAGCGCCGGGTGACCGGTGGCCATCCCCTGGAACATCACGTACGCCTCTTCGCCTCGGACCTCTCCCACGACCATGTAGTCGGGGCGCTGCCTCAGGGCGGCACGGAGCAGGTCGAACATGCTGACCTCCCCCCTGCGCTTCCCGGTTGAGTCGGCGGGGCCGAAACCGGCCCTGGCGACCGCGGGAAGCCAGTGCTCCATGGGGAGCTTCAGCTCCTGGGTATCCTCGATAGTGACAACCTTGGACTCCGGAGGTATGAACATGGCGATGGCGTTCAGCATCGATGTCTTTCCGGATGCGGTGGCCCCCGACACCATGAGGGAGCCGGTGTACTTGTGCTGGAGCGCCATCCACAGCAGGGCCAGGATCGTCGGCGAGCACGTATTCCAGTCGGCCATGTGCACGGGCGTGAGCGGCTCCTCCCTGAACCGCCTGATGGTGAAGGTCCCTCCGTGCATCGTGACCTCGGAGCCGAAGGTCGCGTTGACCCTGCTGCCGTCGGGCAGCCTCCCGTCCAGCACCGGGTCGGCGACCGAGATGTCCATGTTGCACTTCTGCGCGATCTTGAGTATGGCGTCATCTAGCTCCGCGGCATTGTGGTAGGCGACGTTGGTCCTCAGCGATCCGTGTCTGTTGTGGTAGACGTATACCGGGACCCTGATCCCGTCGCAGCTGATGTCCTCTATCGCCGGGTCGTGGAAGAAGGGCTCGATCTTGCCCAGCCCGAGCATGTTTCTCTTCATGTAGTATGAGAACTTCTCCCGCTGGGACTTCTCGGTGGATATCCTAAGCTCGTCGAGTATCTCCTCCACCTTGTCATCGAAGTACTCCTCGGCCTTTCCGACCTCCGTCAGGGAGTAGAAGTCGGACTCGATCTCCTCCTGAACGATACCCGTGATCTTGTTTAGGATATCCGTCTCCCTCTCGTCCAGATCGGGCTCCACTACCTCGTACAGGGCATCCTTCTGCTCCTCCACCCACTTTATAACGGACTTGGAGTACGGGTTCTGGAGCCAGTACTCCTTGTGTATGCCGGGGAGGTCGCTGTCCTTCCACTTGCTCGGGATAGAGAGGAACTCCTCCGGTATCTGGGTATCGAAGTGGGCCCCGGAAACGGCCTCCGCCGAGAGGAACTTCAGCGGCCCGGACTCGCCGAGGGTAACCCCCACGTTCTTGCGAACCGAGGAGTCGTCCAGCTCCTCGATGTGGAGGTCCTGGTCGGCGACCCTGGCGTACTCGTTTGTCGGCATGGCCGCGAGGTTCAGGAGCGTCTTCGCTGTCTCATCCCTGCCGTCCTCCCTCTTCTCCGGCTTGCGGCCGGTCTCCTCCGTATGTTCGGTCTCCTTCATCTCCAGCCTTCGTCTCGCCGAGGCCGGGACGTACCGAAGGTAAGCCTTCTTCTCGATATCCTCCTGAGAACTCGCCTCCGGGAGCCTGCCGAGGGCCTTTCTCATCTTCTTCAGGAATCTATTGCTGACTCTCCTACCCGTTTTTCTAGCCACGCCAATTCACATCCGGTCTGTAGATCGAACTATCACGGTTTGCCTCTCACATCACGCCTCTTCTTCTGCCACGAGATCCGATTGTCCCAAGATGTCCTCAGGCCCCTCCTCGGCCAGCGCTGCCCCGAACTTGGGCATCCTGGCCGGGAGATTGTCCAGAAGGGAGAGCATCTCGTCCAGCTTGGCATTCACCTGCTTGAGTCCCTGTCCGACCTCCTGGCTCAGCGCCTTGGTCACTTCCAGGATCTCCTGCATCGAGACCTGTTCGGACTCCTGCTCTTCCTCTTCCACTGTAGACACCTGCTCGAAGACGCCGACTAGCTCGTCGATCTTCGAGATAAGCATCTGAATCTCTCTGGCGGTGGATTCCTCCATCACTTCTCTCCTCCTTTTCCTTTCATTTCCGTCAATCTCTTCCCGATCATATCTTACATCATTCCCCCGATTCCTCAGCCTCGGACTCCGTCTCCGCGCCCTCCGTTTCCTGAGGAGGGGCTTCCGGCTGCTCATCGGGGTCGTTAGTCGTTTCGGGCGTGGAAACCAGCGGCCTCGCCTCTTCCTCGGCCTCCTCTTCCTTCGCCCGCTGCACCCTTCCCGCGGAAACCCGCGTGGAGGCCTCGAGCCTCACGCTTCTCGGCAGATCCTCGTTCTTCCTCGCACCCACCGTCACCATCGACAGCATGGTCACGATGTCCGAGAGCCCCAGCTTGAATCCCTGAACAAGGAAGGTCGGGGGCACTATCTCCGAGCTCTTCACCCTGTTCTGGATCATGTCCGCGACCAGGAGGTAGGCATCCCTGACCACGATCAGGTTCCTGAAATCCTGACCCGGCACGAGCCTGGACTGGGGATGGGATATGATGAAGGTGGTCTTGTCGGCCTTCTTAACTCCGGAATCGCTCACCCTGCTCACGTACTGGGATAGCAGAAGGGAGAACTCGGCCAGGCTGAGCTTCTTGTCCCTGTGCGGAATCAGCGGCGGCACGGAACCGGTGGCCTCCACCTGTGTGATGACGGAGCTGGCAAGTGACCCCAGCTGGTGCCCCTTTATCTTCTCGGCGATGCGGGTCTCGTAGTAGTAGATCCCGCCAATGCCGGCGGCGACGCCCGCCCAGAGCAGGAAGGGCATGATCAGCTTGATCAGCCTCTCTCCAGACTTCACGGAGATCGGATCCGGCACCACCTCGTAGGGGCTGCCAATCCGATCCGCATACGTCAGGGTCGGCACCACGGTGAATTCGCCCTTCTGTTCAACCTTCCCGCTCACCACGAGCTCCGCCTCGGAGAGGGATTCCAGGTCCCCGGCCAGCAGGATTGCGGTGCCGTCGAGGGTCCCGCCCTGGACCTCTATCCCGCCGGCCCACGCCGCCATGCTCCCGATATCTATCCTCACGTCCCTGGCCGGGTAGGTGCCGTCGTTTGCTATTCGTATCAAGATCTCGTAGTTCCGCCCCAGCCTGGTGTTGGGCTTGGCATCGATCTGCCGGAAGGTCACCTTCGGTTTCATGACGCTCAGGTTGAACCCTCCGAGCGACTTGGTGTGAACATCGTCCCTGTAGTCCATGTACGCGACGGTGAGGTTTATTCCTGAGAGGAGCCTTCCCACGCTCTCCTCCTCCAGGTCATACCCGCTGAAGGCGATGGAAAGGTTGCACGACTCGCCCTCGCGGAGGAGGCCGACACCGTGAGTGCCGAGCACCTCCACATCCTCGGGGCACTCCGCGATCAGGTCGAGATCGAAGAGATCGGTGTCCCCGATATTCTTGACGGTCACGTTCACGTATCCGGGTTCGTTCGGCATGAGCATATAGTGGTTCTCGCTCACATCGCTCGATATGGCAAAGGTGGCCGGCCTGGCTAGCACGGAGGCCGTTGTGGCAACCGAGTACTCGTTGCCCGAATCGTCGGTGTAGCCCAGATCGAAGCTCATGTAGCGATCCTCCAGGATCAATACGTCCTTGATCAACCTGAGACGGATCTGGATCTCGCCCGACGATCCCGCGTTGAGGCCGGACGATAGCGTGCCCTCGATCTGGTCGGGATTCAGCAACTCCCAGCCATCCTCCATCTCCGCCGGGTTCCAGCCCTGGAGACTGAGGGAGGCCGTCCCGCTGTTCCCGATATTCTTCATGCCGAGCCTTATCGTCACCGTATCGTTGTAGGTGATGGAGCCGGCCGGCTCGATCGTCACATCCCCCTCCCATATAACGTAGGGCCGGGAGATGATGGTCTCCACCTGCTTCAGCCCCTCGGAGTATGACCCGAAGTTGTGGTTCTCACCATCGGTATATGACACCGCGGTGTCCCCGAAGGTGTAAAAGCCCTCTTCGAAGGACCACAGCGGGTAGGTGAAGCTGAGGACCTCTCCCGGGTCCAGCATCAGTGTCCCGTTGCCGCCCCAGCTCATGCTCCCGTTGCCGAACTCCTGGGATGTGAATAGCCCATCGGGCAGCTCCTCATTTACGACGACATCTCGTGCCGCGATATCCGCGGTGTTGTTGATCGTGATAGTGACGTACTCGCTTAGATCGTCCGAGAAGGGCCAGTCCTCGTGGCGGGCTAGGATCTTTGAGGAGGTTATGGCCCGGGTCACCTCCAGGAAGGGCTCGGCCACCGAGAGTTCCAGGTGGACGCCGTCGTAATCCGTGGATTCCAGACCCCTGTACGTCCGGTAACTCAGCTTGACGGCGAACCCGCGATATGATTCGTATACCTCGCCCTCCGAGGGAGAGACGGGGGAGAACTCCACCGTCATCGTACCCGTATCGGACTCCCTAAGCAGGTCCAGACCCGTGATTCTCGAAACCTCCATGCCCTCCGGGCTCGAAACAGACGGTACTATCTCGGTGATATCCGTGTCACCGTCGTTCGTCACCTGTATGTGAAGCTGGGGCGTCTCCCCGGGCGCCACGTGTTCCCTGGCCAGCCACTTGTAGAAGCTGACCACGACCTGGGTCGGCCTCGCTTCCAGGTACGTATCCATCGTTGTGGCGTAGCTCCTGCCATCGCCGTCCAGGTATCCGAGGTGGAAATCGAGGTGGTAGAGGGTGTTTGCACCCACGTCCTCCATGATGGACGCCTCGATCGGGATCTGGATCGATTCCGCGGGGTCAACCCCATCGCTCAACAGCGCCTGTATCTCCTCTACGTTCCTGACTACCGCATCGATCCCCTCAAGCTCCCCCGTCAGCCATGACCCGAGATCCAGACCGGTGGCGTTCTGGTTACCTATGTTAGTTACGTCGAGAACGAAAACCGCGGTGTCGTTGTACGAGACCACGTCCAGCTCGTCCCCGCCTTTGTCGAGGACCTGAACCTGTCCCTCGGGGACCAGGAACGGCCTGCTGCCGAGAACCCAGACCTCGTTGGTGTTGGACCTCGACTCGTAGGACCTCTGCTGCGGATTGGTGTACATGACCACCGTCTCCTCGTAGACGTAGTGGCCGACATCGTGGCTCCAGATTGGATAGGTGAACTCCACTGACCCGTTCGGGGGCAGCGAGATGGCCTCGACCTCGCCCCAGACGATCAGGTTGGACCCGAAGGTGAGATTGTCCAGGCTGAGGATCCCCTCGGGCAGGGTCTCGGATATGATGACGTTGGTGGCGTTGTCGTTGCCGGTGTTCTGGAGCGAGAGCGTCACCCAGCTGATGATCTCTCCGCTCCTCTGCCAGTACTCCTCCCTGGCCAGCAGGTATTCGCAGTCGATCTCCCTCGTCGCCTCGATCCTGGGCGATAGCACCTCTATCTCCAGCACGTACTCCACCTCCGGGATATCCCTGCCCGAGGCAACTGCGGTGATCGAGTTGGGGCCGAAGTCCTGGCCGCTGACCTGGATGTTGAGGATCTCGTTCTGCTGGCCTAGGAGCGTTCCCTCCCATGCCAGGTACTCGCCCCACTCCAGTTTCAGGCCCGAGCTCAGATCCAGCAGTACCTGTGCGTCCTCGACCGGGCTGTTCCCGATGTTGCGGATCGAGATGGAGATCGTCTCGATCTCGCCCACCGATACAGCTGAGGGCGGGTCTATGTAGTGAACCACAACCGGGGAGAGATAGGTCTGGGCCAGGACGTAGTTGGAGAAGGTCTCGTAGACGTTTTCCAGTATGGCGTGCTCGTCCTGATGGGTGATCTTCGCCTGGAACGGGTAGGTCCCCTCCTTGGTGGCGACCACGGTCGCTGTGAACGAGAAGTACTGCCCCACATCCACCTGAGTTCCGGTCGGGAAGTCGGTGCTCTCCACCGTGAACTCCGGGAAGCTGAGGGAGATGTTCTTGGCGAGCCTGTTACCCTCGTTCTTGACGGTGGCGGAGACCGTGACCCTCTCGCCAACGTTTATGAAAATCATCTCCTGGCCGTTCTCCTCCACGATCTCCCTGTCGGCCTCGAACGATTCGAAGTTGAGATGGGGCCCGAGAGCCTCGAAGTAGAAGTCCTCGGTGTGGAGGGTGTAGGCGTCGTTTCGGACCCCGGACTTGTGACAGACCCCCTTCCAGTAGACGGTGACGAAGCCGTAGGATGCCTGGCCCGGCACCGTGATGGTGGTGGGCTTTATCGAGTAGGTTATCGACTTCGATTCCCCGGACTTTATCCTCCCGGTCCACGTCTCGAAGTCGGATATGAGGTTTGGCGGGGTGTTGTCAACGACAGTTACCTCGAGTGCGGGTGAACCCCCGGTGTTCTCGACGATTATCGATGCCTGGGATTCCTTCCCTATGAACAGCGGATCCCGGGTCAGCCTCTTGCTCACCTCGAGCTCCGACCTCGAGGGATAGATCAGGAACTGCACCGGTATCCTCTCCTCGTGGCTGTCCCCGTGAGCGTCGGTGAAGCTCAGAAGCAGGTCGAAGGTCGCGGATTCCCGGACCTGGATGTTGGACGAGAAGTTCAGGTAGAAGGACCTGGCCAGTGTCCCGTGGGTCAGGTAGTACCTCACGGTGTCCCCTCCGATCTCCTTCTCGGTATACACGGGGCCCTCGGAGGACGTAAGATCTCCCTGGTATATGACAAGGAAGCCGTAGCCACTAACATTGGTGAAGGTGAGGTCGATATCGTAGGCCCTGGAACCGGCGGTGTTTCTCGCGGTCACCACCTGGGTCAGGTCATCATCGGCGTAGACGTTGTAGACGATCTGACCCTCACTGAGGCCGGAAGGGCTGCCGGTGGGAACGTCGCTGACCACGTCGAAGATTGGGGGCTGGAACTTGTACACCCTCATCCGGGCTCCGAACACCAGCTGATCCTGGGAAAGCTGTTGATCCCCCAGGAAGAAGATCTGGATATCCCGTTTTGAACCCAGGAACAGCTCCTGGAACTGGTTCTCGGAAGTGAAAGTCTTGGTTGTGGACTGGTATCCGGATTCGACGGTAACGTTCACCTGCCACTTCCCCCCGTCACCGTCCTCGAAGGTGAAGGACCTGTCCCCGGATACCTTCCTTATCGAGGTCAGGATCGAGTACCCCTCGAACACCAGCTTCTGTCTCGGGTTGATCTCTATCTCCGCATAGGGCTCCTCCGGGTTGTACGAGATGTACTTGAGGTTGAAGTCGTACACGATCCCGTCCTTGGTCTCCTGGTCGACGATCAGAACGTTGCTCTTCTCCTGCAGGGATATGCCCTGAAGGAGAACGTCCTCGCCATCCAGGCGCCTCGTGACGTTCCCGGTCAGAACCCCGGTATCGCTCAACCGCAGGTTGAAAATATACCCCTCGTACTCTATCGTGTCCTGCGAGGAGGTCATCTGGTACCTGTGGAGGGCGTCGACCTGCATGTAGCTGGAGTCAACTACCACGTCGTCGAACCTCTTCCTGAACGATGCCACGAAGGAGTACATGTATCCGTCCTCGTAGTCAAGGGTCGACGCCGTGTTCTCCTTGGCTGATCTGTCGATCGCCTCTATATAGTACCTGACCGGGGTGTCGGTTTCGAATGGGCCCACTATCGCCTCGTAGAGCAGGGTAACGTTGTTCCTGAGCATCTCGACAGTCGACCATTGACCATCGGTCTCAACGTGGAGCTTGACCCACCCGACCTCGCTTGGGTCGGTGACCGAGGCCCTTATCACCATGTGGTCCTTGCTCTCGGTGTAGAGAGGAATGGCCTCCGGCTCGATGACCGGTCCCTCGACGTCCTCCTTCTTCACCGTTATGGTGGAGTTGTCGTAGAACTCGGCCGCCCAGTTTGTATGGACATCGTACGCGGTGACGTTGACGATATTGACCACGAGTTCCTCGCGGCCCCCGATATCGTCGTTTTGGTACATCCACTGGTAGACATATCCCTCTACGTTACCCATCGGTTCAACGAAACTCTCCCCATCGATCTCGTACCCGACCGTCACGAGCTGGATATCGCTCACGTCCAGCACGTCCGCCAGCACGAATACCTGCATTCCCTCGTAGGCCACGATCGGGAACTCGGTGGTCATGTTGATGGTTGGCGGGTCGTCGTCCAGCCCCACCGTGCCCGACATACAGGCAAGTGAGGTCACAAGGATGATTGCCACTGAGAGCGCTGACTTCATTAACAAGTCCACCTCAAGCTTCAGAGATCAAAGCGTTATTTGCAGGCTAAGGCTGATTATTATAAATATATTTCTGAACTATTCTCAGATAATTGAACTTTCTATAACTATCGGGGATATTTTTTGCGGATCGAAGGGCTTTCAAACCTGGCCGCTGAAACTGTAGAGCTTGACCATCCCACCGAAATAGGCTTTCTCAGTGCGTTTTGACCAACCCGAACCGGCCCGGATCATCCTCTCCACGTCCCTGTCTATATGAGTATGACAGAAGATCCTCGATATCGGAACCAGGGCCGGGTACAGCAGACGGACAACGGGTCCCTCCGGCCTCTCGCTGTCCAGCACCACCAGCTTGCCATCCCCCCGGAGGCACCTGGTGAACTCGGATATCGCCGTCACCGGGCGCCTCACGGTCGTGATCGAGAATATGCACGCGATCCCGTCGACACAGCCGGCCTTGAACGGGAGGCGATTGACATCCCCCAGTATCACCTCGACCTCGAGCCCGGATTCGCGCGCCCTTTCCCGAGCCTTCCGGACCATCTTCCCCGAGGCGTCTATCATCAACAGCTTGCCCTCGAATCCCCCGCTCTCGAACAGGGGCACCATCGACCCCGTGCCACAGGCCGCGTCCAGCACCCAACCCCGGATCTCGGACAACTCGCGAACCGCGGACATCCTCCACCCCCTCTCACTCCAGCCGAGGGGGCCGATTCGATCCGCTAGATCGTAGAACGGGGACCAGCGGTCGTAACGCCTAGCTATGTCATCGGTGGACGTGTCGCTCGACGTGCGGCCTTCCCCCTAGAGTCCCAGTATGGAACGCAGCTTGGACTTCCCCTCGTCGGAACCCTTGCTCCCGACGGCCTTGACCTCTATCCTCTCCTTCCCCGATATCTTCTTTGCAAGCTCTATCTGCGCCTCGGAGGCGGGGCTGTCCTTCTTCTTGAGGATGACCGGCACCTTGAGATTCGCGGATTTCTTCACCTCATCGTCCTCGGGTATGACCCCGAGCACGTCGAGGTCGAGCATGGAGCCGACCTCATTGGAGGATATCTCGGTCTTGCTGACCCCGGTCCGATTTATCACGACCCCCTTCACGTTGGTTTCAAGCGCCTCGCTCATCATCTTCATCCTCAGCGCATCCGCCAGCGATGCCAGATCCGGGTTGACCACTATAACCACCTCGTCGGCCACCGAAAGCGGTATGCTGGACTCCTTCGAGAGGCCCGATGGGCAGTCAAGCAAAACGAACTCGAAGTCTCGCGAGAGCTCCTCAACCACGTTTGAGAGGCGCTTGGGGTTCGCCCTCGAGAAGCCGCTCAGGGAGAGCCCGCTGGGCATTATCTGGCACCCGCCGGGGCCATCGTAGAGGGCCTGTTCCACCGACGCCTCGCCCGCCAGCACCTCGTGGAGGGTGACCGGGCTCTTCTCGAGGCCCAGATAGAGCCCCAGATCAGCCATGGCGATGTCGGCATCGACGATTACCACCTTGTTCCCGCTCAGTGACAGAGCCGAACCCAGGTTTATGGCGAGGACCGTCTTTCCCGTTCCGCCCTTCCCCGAGGTTATGGCCACTACCTTTCCTTTGCTCATCCAATCATCCCTTTCTCAAAACCACCAGCTGTAGCGCGAATTATCATCTTGATACGGATCTGATTATGGAATAATTTAACATTTTGCCGGATATGCATCAAGGAGCTGTCCATTTCGCAAAATTTCTTCGTCATCATACCACCGGTGTCAGTTCCGGGACCGGGAAACCCTGGGAGATATCCACATCTATATTGAACAGCCCGGTCCTCGGCATCTCCCCGTACACGTAGAGCCCACCGAACCTCTCCATCAGTACAAGATGAACGTTCACCATGCTCCTAAGCTGCTCCGTCGACTCCAGGGTATTCCTGGTAATTATCAGTATCAGATCGTCCCCCAGCCGCGCCTTCGCTATCTCGCTCGCGCACTTCCTCAGAGTCCTCGGAACGCCGTATGAGTGCTCGAAACGGTCCACGTTTATGATCCTCAGCATGTGCCCCCAGGATTCGTTTCTCTTCTCCTCCTCCACCTGCATCCACATCTTCTCCGCCTCCTCCTCGGAGATGGAGAAGGTGTCCAGAACGTAGGCAAGCGCCTTAGATGAAACGCCGTTGGCGAACATGGTGACGAAGGTATCGAAGCTACTCTCCGATATGTGGTTAGTGAGATCGCGCCTGATCTGCTCCGGCGCAAACTCGCTTGGCGGGATCATGAGCACTCCCCTGTCCTTTGCGATGAAGTTGAGCATGAAGGGCCGTATGAGCACATTGGCCCAATCATACGGGACGTTGCTCCCCATCTCCAGGAGAATCGTTCCCCCCTTGAGGCACCTGCCAACCGCCTCGTCGAGCTCGGGGGACCCGCTGTAGAAGGGGCACTTCTCGTCCGAGAAAGGCATCCAGGGCTTCTTCTCCTCAAGATCATCCAGCACAAGTGGGGGAAACCGCCTGAATATCCCGTTCTTGAGGGTGTACACGTACTTCAGATTCCTTATCTCACATTCCCGAAGCTTATCCAGGCGGACCTCCCTTACCCGTCTTCCGTCGATCTCGGAATCGGATAGGGTCACCACACCGTCGACCAAAAACTCCATCACCTTGGTATCCATGAACTCGCTGACCAGAACCAGTGTCAGGTTCTTCTCCCTCGGCCAGTCCACCAGCTTCTTCTCGGCCTGCAGGGCATTCTCCCCCAGGGTGGAATGGAGCGCATCCCAGGTATCGATTATCACTGTGGGGTCCTTGAGCCCGTCGACCTTCGACCTGACCTCCCTGATGATGGGCAGAGTGTCCTCCGATCCCAGACCCGAGGTATCGACATCCATGGGAGCCCCCCCAACGAGATCGGTGGCATCGAATATGTTCTCGGCCTTGACGTATTTCCTCGCCCACGGGAACTGTTCGTAGAGCTTATTCGGCTTGACCCTGGTTGAGACGTAGACCCCGTTCACATTGGCCTTCTCCACCATCAGGGTCAGGGCCAGGGTTGACTTCCCCATGCCTGGCGATCCCTTGATCAGCAGCGAGTAGCCACCGGTCCTCTTCAGGACATCTGGTATCTCATCCGGAATCAGGACAGACATCTAAATACCACTGGTTTACTAGAATCGATTACGGTTCACAGGTCTTATAAATTTG
>Ga0180432_10005063_pt1 | contig 17756 bp, 13 predicted proteins | sample SS_ome_10_FD_132414 | JGI IMG/M metagenome (GOLD analysis project Ga0180432, IMG submission 132414) | Hypersaline lake sediment archaeal communities from the Salton Sea, California, USA - SS_1_MS_2 metaG | ecosystem: Environmental > Aquatic > Non-marine Saline and Alkaline > Hypersaline >...
CAGCTTCCAGGACTACTACTTCACCGTGGGTGCAGGGATCAACGTTGCGGGTCTGTACGTGGACGCGGCGTACATCCTTGAGGAGACGTTGGGCGACACGCTCGTGCTTTCGGCCGAGTTCTCGCTGGGAGGCCTCCTGGGCGGGGACCAGGAGCCGGTAGAGGAGCCGCTGGGAACGGAGTAGCCGCCCGTCTGTGGAGCCTGCGCGCTCCACGTTCCGATGCGAGGCCGGGCAAGGAGCGCTCGTCCCCTTGCCCGGTCCTGCCTTTGACCGCGCGAGCAACCGGTGACGGGCCGGGTGAAATCGGGTCTCGAAGCGGGCAGAATCTCTCGGGAATCGGGAGGAGGGGTCATGAGACGTCTGGTTCTTGGAATGTGTGCAGTCGCGCTCGCCGGCATCCTCGCCGGCTGTGGAGGCGGATCCGAAACCGCCGAAGCGGTCCCCGAGCTGACCGTGTCGTACGAAGTCACCCAGGATACCCGAATGACCCAGATCGGTGTCGACGTGCAGGGAAACGCCGAGTACATCCTGGAGGACTATCACGAACTCACGGGCGTCGTCACGAACCCGTCCGACGTCGCAGCTCAGCTCGTGCAAGTCGCGATCGCCGTGCGATCTACCTCCGACGCGATCCTGCACGAGGAGACGATCGACGTCGGCGAAGTCCCTGCGGGCGAAGAACGCCCGTTCGAGTACCGCTGGTTCTCCGCTGAGGAGGCCGAGTTCGAGGTCAGGGCGATCCTTGGCGAGGAAGCCGGCGACTGAGCCGAGTCTCGACTCCGCGGTGACGTCGCCTGAGGCAGATTCGGGATGAAAAAGGCGCCGAGGATGGAGTGCTCATGAAGCGATCGATGGTCGTTCTGCTGTTCCTTGTGAGCCTTTCGTGGGCCCTCGCCGCCGACGACCACGGGGACACGCCTCTCACGGCGACCCCCGTCTCTGGACGCGAGACCTTCATCTCAGCGTGCATCGAGCAGCCCGGCGACCTCGACTACTTCCTCTTCTCGGCGGTCGAGGGACGGACTTATCGTCTCCTCACCAGCCACCTGAGTGAGGACATGGACACGGTGATGTTCCTGTTCGACGCCGACGGTCAGACGATCCTCCTCGTCGACGACGATTCGAACGGCGAGACGGCATCGCGACTCCAGTGGACGTGCCCCGCCTCGGGAACGTACTTCGTCATGATCCGGCACGCCCTCGCGCTGGCCGGAACCGGCTGCTACGAGTTCTCGCTGTCGACGCTCCTGGTCGACGATCACGGAAACGATCCGCTCGGCGCAACACCCCTAACGGCAGACCTCGCGACCTCCGGCTTCATCGAGATCTCGGGAGACGTCGACGTCTTCCTGTTCTCCGTCCGTCGCGGTTACGAGTACGCCGTCCGCTTCGTCCAGGCAGTACCCGGGGCCGACCTGACGCTTCGCCTCCTCGCCGAGGACGGCGCGACCGAGCTCGGCGCCGCGGACGACGCGCCGATCGACCAGGTCGTCTGGACGGCGACCGCCGACGGGACACTGTTCGCCGCCGTCTCGGGCGAAGGCGAGGCGACCGCCAGCTACGAGGTCACCGTTTCCGAAGAAGGCTACGTCGACGACTACGGGAACACGCCGGCGGACGCGCACGTCCTCGCGACCGAGGCAGCGACGATCGAGGGGACGATCGACGTGTCCGGCGACCAGGACTGGTTCACATTCGACGCCCGCCAGGGAACCGAGTACAAGATCGGCCTCGCCGGCGAACGAACCTTCCAGATCACGCTGGTCGCCGCCGACGGGACGACGGTCCTCCGCCAGGCGACGTCTCGAGATGCGACCGAGATCGACTGGACCGCGCCGGCCGACGAGACGTACTACCTCTCCGTGAAAGGAGAAGGAGGCATTGGGACCTACGCGCTGAGCGTCTCCTCGACCCTGCAGCTACAGCTGCTCGCGACCTTCAATCCGCAGGGCTATTCCCTTGACGTCGCCATCCGCGGAGAGACGGCCTATCTCGTCGTCGGGACGAAGGGGCTCCTCCTCGTCGACGTCACCGATCCCGCGCAGCCGCGGGAGATCGGCTCGCACAGCACGCGCGGCTACGCGCAGGCGATCGCTGTCTCGGGGGACTACGCCTACGTCGCCAACCGGGGCGAAGGGCTGACGATCCTCGACGTCTCGGACCCGACGCGGCCGTTCGAGGTCGGATCGATCGACACGCAGGGCTCCGCCCAGGACGTCATCGCGAACGGGAGGACCGCCTACGTCGCCGACCAACGCGGCGGGCTGCAGATCGTCGACGTCTCGCGTCCCGAAGCGCCGCGACTCCTCGCGACCTTCGAGACGCAAGGCTACGCGGAGGCGATCGACTACCGCGGCGGCGTCGTCTTCGTCGCCGCCGGAGACGCCGGGCTCGAGCTCGTCAACGTCTCCGACCCGTCGGCCCCGTACGCGATCTCCTCTCTCGACCTGCGCGGAGACGCAAGCGACCTCGCCGTCTCCGACGGGATCGTCTACGTCGCCGGAGGCTTCCGCGGGATTCGGATCGTCGACATCGGCGACCTCGCAGCGCCCGTCGAGATCGGCTACCTGAGCACGAGCGGCGAGGCGCGAGGGCTCACCCTCGGCCCCGGATTCCTCTACACCGCGGAACGAACCGAAGGCCTCTCCGTCTATTCGCTCGGCGATCCGGCCGCGCCGGAGCTCGTCGCACGGATCGACACCCCCGGCGAGGCCGTCCGCGTCGCCGTCACTGACGGCTACGCCTTCATCGCCGACCGCGAGAAGGGCATGCAGATCGTGCAGCTCTTCCCGTAGCCGGGGGCGGTCGCGCGTCCCTGCCAGAAACGAGCACGCAAGGATCGGAGAACCCAGAGGCGCGACTGCGCCCTTCTGAGAAGAGAGCCAGGCGTTTCGCCTGGCCTCATACACCATGGACCCGGCGTCCCGAACCACGACCTCCGGTCTGACCGGAACATCGTAAAGGATACGCATTGGCTCTCCTTCGGAGAGCTAGGGCCGAGCGGCCCGTGGTGCAGAGGGACCGTCCGGCGTGACGATGTCCTGAGAAAGGAAGAGGGCCGGCTACTGCGGCCGGCCCTCAAGCTTCTCAATGAAGATGTGCAGTAGCGCTAACCCACAACTTCCGGGCGTTTCGGCACATCGTACAGGATATCGTCGAGCGGGTGGCGATAGAGCCCCTGCTCGAGGCGGTTCTGGTCGAAGTAGTGGCCCATCAGACCGATGGAGCGCCCGAGGACGAACAGGGCATTGAACGTGCCCGCCGCGATCATCCGATCGATCTCGTCGTCGGCGAATCTGAGCTCCTTGAGCAGATCGACGAGCAAGACACCGATGCATCCGTCGACGTTCAGAATCAGGTTGTTCTTCTTCTGTGTGGTGACGGCCTCGACCGAGAGCGCGTAGTTGAGAAGCGGCGTCGCCTTGAAGTTCGTCTTGGCGAAGTTCTTCATCAGCTCGACGCGCTTGTCCGGGTTCTCAAGCGTGTGCAGCCGGTGACCGATCCCCTGAATGCGGATGTTCCTCGCCTTCATCGCGCCGATGAACTCGCGCGGGGCGAGGTCGTTTCTCAATCCGTAGAGGAAGTGCTCGGCGGCCCCGTTGACCGCCCCGCCGAAGCGGGGACCGATCGTCAGGATCCCGGTGACGAGCGAGCTGATCAGGTCCTTGCCCGCCCGCGCGGTGACGATGGTGTTGTGCGCGCCCGAGACGGCGGCCCCGTGGTCGGCGATGATCTGAATGACCATTTCGAGGAAGTCGCGCGCGTACTGCGGGATCTCCTTCTTGAACCAGAGGAGGCCGATCACCCCGCCGATCCCGTACTTCTTCTCGATCACCTCGTCGATCGGAACGCCGCAGTAGTTGTGAACCTCACCCGACTCGTCACAAATGGTCGAGACGAAGTTGGTCGGCTTTCGAACGAGCCCCTCGGCCTTCGCCTGCTTGTAGTCCATCGGCACGTGAGGCGGCTCGATCTCCTTAGCGGGCGCGATGGTGCCGTCGGAGACCAATCGATCGTAGGTCTCCTTGATCTTGTCGGCGTAGTCGTCGAACGAGTTCGGCACGACGACGCCGGCTTCGCGCAGCGCCGCGTTCTTGGCGTCAGCGGTCTCGTCTTCCCCGCCGGCCTTGGCGCCGGCGTGGCCGAACTGGACCTGGCCGGGCAGGACCTTGGCGCACGTACCGGTGGCCCACATCACGAGCGGCTTGGTCAGACGCCCGTCCTTGATCGCGGCCGCGATCTCGTGCTCGGCGGTTCCGCCGACTTCGCCGAGGCAGACGAGCATCTTGATTTCGGGGTTCTCTTCGTAGCGGAGCAGGTGGTCGAGCAGGCTGGCACCGGGATGGGCGTCGCCGCCGATGGCGATCCCTTCGTACACGCCGTCGGTGGCGCGGGCGATGATGTTGTACGCCTCGTTGGACATGCCGCCGGAGACGGAGACGAACCCGACCGACCCGGGCCGGTACAGCTTGGCCATCTTGATGTTGTCCATCGTGCCGGCGGTGTTGCCGATCTTGAACGCGCCGGCTTTGATTCCGCCGACGGTCGCCGGACCGATGATCCACTTGTCTTTCGCCTTGGCGGTCCGGCTCAGAATCCTCGCATGTCGCTCAGGAACCCCCTCCGCGATGACGGCGATCGTCCGGATGGTGTCGGTGGCGAGCGCCTCCATCGTCGTCTCGAAAGCCGACCTCTGCGACGCGAAGTTGACCATCACGTCGGCTTGCGGGAATCGCTCGACGGCCTCGGCGATCGCCCGGAGTCGCGGGATGGTGATCTCGCGCGTTCCCCAGAAGAACTTCTCGAACCCGCCGCGCTCGGGTGTGATCATCGCCACGACCGACGGTTCGTCCTTTCGGCAGAGATAATCGAAGTCGAGCATCCGCTGCACCGCGGCGGTTTGGGCCCCGTAGACGAACGCCTTCGTTTCCCGTGAGAAGAGGTCGTAACGGTTCACTGGCCACCTCCCGAAAGGGCCATCGAAACGATGCGCGTCATGTGGGTCTCCGGCCCGTACACCTCGATCGGCACGCCGATCTCCTCGCCGAGCCGTCGCATGTTCTCCAGCCCCTCCACGTAGTTCGGTCCTCCGCGCCGTACGTAGATCCTGACGTGGTTCTCGATCAGCTTGTCCTTGTACGCCTTCAGCGCCTGGATGATCCCGGTGAACGTCTTGGCGACGTCGGTGAAGTTGGCGATCCCTCCGCCGATCAACAGGAACTTCGGCCGCCCCTTGGCATCGGGCTTCCGGGTCATCAGGTCGAGCAGGGTCTTGGCGTACTCGTAGGTCAGCTCAGTGGACGGGTTCCCGGAGTATTCGCCGTAGCAGGCCAGCTCGTCGGCGTACCCGAGGTCGACCACCGTGTCGGCGTAGATGACCGACGCACCGCCGCCGGCGACCATCGGCCAGACCCGACCGTCCGGGTTGAGAACGGTCAGCTTGAGCGAGGCGCCCGTCTTCTCGTCGAGCGACGCGATGTAGGACTCCTCCTTCGTCGCGGTCGAGCCGAAGGCTTTCGGGAACTCGATCGTACCCCACGCCTCCGCGCACTGGAACGCCGCCGTATCGTCGAGCTTCGCCACGCAATCGAGCGGCGCGATCGCCCCGTCGACGAGCGTGATCGGGTTGAACTCGAGCGTCGTGAAGTGGAAGTCGACATAGACTCGATAGAGTGCCTCAATCGAAGCAACAACCTGATCGCGGTTTGGGAGATCAGGGAGTTGCTCTACGAGTTGAGCAGTGCTCAACTCGCTGAGGATCGGGACCTCGACCGTCACGACGGTGTTCCAAACCGACTCGATGTCGACGCCGCCCTCCGTCGAGAACAGGATCTTGTCCGCCTCGTGGCCGGCGGTGAACGCGAGGTAGTACTCGACCTCGTGCGGGACGAACGGTTCGATCAGGAAGTGCGTCAGCACGCCGGTCGTCTTCCCGCCGGCGCCCTCGATCGTGACCTCCTTGTTCATCCGCTCGGCAATCCAGGCCTTGGCCTCGGCGAGACTCTTGTCGACGAAGAGGAGGTTGTTCTTCCCCCGTTTGCCGAACAGTTGATCGGGCTTGCAGACGAGCTTCGTCTCGCCGAGCCACGGGTGTTCCTCCGCGAGCCGGTCGAGATCGGTTTCCGGCGTCACGAGGACGAGCCGATCGTCCATCCGCACGCCGCCGCCGTCGCCCACTGACAGCGCCCGCGCGATCAGCCGCTTCGCGTCGTACTCTCGAATCCCTTTCTGTGCCATGTCGATCGTCTCACCCTCACATGAGGTCGATCATCGCGTCGCCGAATGCCGAGCAGGATAGGAGCGTCGCTCCCTCCATCTGGCGCTCGAGATCGTACGTCACCGTCTTCGCGTCGATGGCGCCCTGGATCCCCCGGATGACGAGGTCGGCGGCCTTCTGCCAGCCGAGGTAGCGGAGCATCTCGACCGCGGAGAGGATCAGGCTGCCCGGGTTGACCTTGTCCTGACCGGCGTGCTTCGGCGCGGTGCCGTGCGTCGCCTCGAACAGCGCGACGCCGGTGGCGTAGTTGATGTTCGCCCCGGGCGCGACGCCGAGCCCGCCGACCTGCGCCGCCGCGGCGTCGGACATGTAATCGCCGTTCAGGTTCATCGTTGCCACCACGTCGTACTCGTCCGGGCGCAGCAGCATCTGCTGGAAGAACTGGTCGGCAATCCGGTCGTTGATCAGGATCTTCCCCTCCGGGACGGTGCCGCCGTGCTTCTCGAGAACGTCGGCCTCGGTGATCACCCCAGGGAACTCCCTGCCGACCTCGTACCCCCAATCGCGGAACGCCCCCTCGGTGAACTTCATGATGTTGCCCTTGTGGGCGAGGGTGACGACCTTGCGACCGTTGGCGATCGCGTACTCGATCGCGGCCCGTACGAGCCGCTTCGTTCCCTCCTCGGAGATCGGCTTCACGCCGATTCCGCACATCTTCGTGAACCGGATCCTGCCGCCGACGCCCATCTCGCGGCTCAACCACTCGATAACCTTCTCCGCCTCCGGCGTCCCCGCCTTCCACTCGATCCCGGCGTAGACGTCCTCGGTGTTCTCGCGGAAGAACACCACGTCGAAGTCCTGCGGCCGCTTCACCGGCGCCGGCGTCCCGTACCAGCGAACCGGGCGCAGACAGACGTACAGGTCGAGCAGCTTGCGCAGGGTCACGTTCAGACTGCGGATCCCTCCGCCGACCGGCGTGGTCAGCGGCCCCTTGATCGAGACCAGATACTTCTGGATCGCGTCGACCGTCTCCTGCGGCAAGTACAGCTTCTGTCGCTCGTCGGGCGGTATCGCGACGATTTCGTCCTCGGACAGCTCCGGATGGTTGACCTCGATCGCCTCGTCGCCGGCGAGCACCTTCAGCCATTCGATCCGCTTCTCGCCGCCGTACACTCGTTCGACCGCGGCGTCGACCACCTTGATCATGACCGGCGTGATGTCGACGCCCGTACCGTCGCCTCGGATGAACGGGATGATCGGGTGGTTCGGGACGTTCAGTCCTTCCTTGCCCCTCGTGATCGCCTCTCCGCCCTTCGGTTCCGGGATGTACCGGTTGCCCATCGTGGTGCCCTCCTTCGGACGTCGATCCTTTCGTCTCACCTATCGCGCACGGCCCTGACGCACCTTCCGAGCAGCTACGCGGATTGCTGCCGAGCGGTGTGCGCCAGGAGCCCGCCCGCACGGACCATGTCTCTCTCGCGCTCCGACAGGTCATGCTTCGCCGCGAGCGCCGTTCCCTTCGAGACGTTCTTCACCGTCAGTTCGCCAGAGTCGAGGTCTGACACGTCGATCTCGAGACGGTCGCCCTGCGAGAGTCCGTCCGTGTCCGCGATAATCGGGAGGATGCCCATGTTGATCAGGTTCGCACGATGAATCCGCGCGAACGCCTTGGCGATCACCGCCTTGATCCCAAGCTTCCACGGCGCGAGGGCCGCGTGCTCGCGCGACGATCCTTGACCGTAGTTGTCTCCCCCGACGATGAACCCGCCGCCGGCGTCGGCCGCGCGCTTCGCGAACGTCTCATCCTCGTAGTAGAAAGTGAACTTCGCGATCTCCGGAAGATTGGAACGAAGGTGCTGCGTCAGCGGCCCTGCGGGCAGGATCGCGTCCGTCGAGACACCATCGCCGACCTTTAGCAGAACCTCGCCGTCGAGGACCGGCGCGAGTGGCGTCTGCCGTCCGAGCGGGACGATGTTCGGGCTTCGCCGGATCTCGATTTCGGGCCCCTGCGGCTCGAGGATAAGGTAGTCGTCGACCGTCAGGCGATTGACCTTCACCTTCGGGGCGGGAAGCTTGCGCGGATCGGCGATGACGCCCTCGAGTGCCGAGGCCGCCGCGACCTGTGGCCCGCAAAGCGCGAGCTTGCCGAGCTTGTTTCCTCCCCGGCCTTCCCAGTTCCGGTTGACGGTCCGAAGCGACAGGTGCCCGGTCCCCGGGACGAAGCCGATCCCGATGCACGCGTTGCAGCCCGGCTCGATCATCCGGACGCCGGCCTTCGTCAGCTCGAGGAAGCTCCCGTCCTCCATCAGCATCTCCCAGGACTGCCGCGACCCGGGGGAGACGATCACGTCGAGGTCGGTCGACACTCTCTTTCCTTTCAACATCTCGGCGACGATCTTGATGTCGAAGTACGACCCGTTCGTGCACGAACCGATGAAAACCTGATCGAGTTTCGTTCCGACAACTTCGTCGATGTCGAACACGTTGTCCGGCATCCCGGGCATCGCGACGAGCGGGATGAGCGTCGAGAGGTCGATCTCGATCGTCTCGTCGTACGAGGCCCCTTGGTCGGGCTTGAGTTCGACCCAATCCTTTCCGCGTCCCTGCATCTTGAGGAAGTCACGCGTGACCTCGTCGGACGGGAAGATCGAGGAGGTCGCACCGGTCTCGGTCCCCATGTTTGTGATCGTCGCCCGCTCCGGGACGGAGAGCGTCTTCACGCCCGGACCGGTGAACTCGAGGAAGTAGCCGACGCCGCCCTTCACCGAGATCCGGCGGAGGACCTCCAACGCGACGTCTTTCGCGCTCACGTTCGGCGGGAGCTTCTCCGTGAGGACGACGTTCATCCTCTTCGGAACCGTCAAGTAGAAGAGCCCTCCCCCCATCGCGACCGCCACGTCCATTCCGCCAGCGCCGATCGCCAGCATCCCCAGACCGCCCCCGGTCGGGGTGTGCGAGTCCGAACCGATCAGCGTCTGGCCCGGAACTCCGAATCGCTCGTACTGGATCTGATGGCAGACGCCGTTCCCGTTCTTGGAGAACTTCGCCCCGTAGTGCGACGCGATCGTCTGAAGGAAGATGTGATCGTCGGTCGACTCGCCCTTGAACCCAAGCGACGTGTGGTCGGAGTACGAGACGGCCAGATCGGCCTTCACGCGGTCGAGGCCGAGCGCCTCGAACTCGAGCCACGCCATCGTCCCCGTCGAGTCCTGGGTGAGGCACTGGTCGATTCGGATCCCGATTTCCTGCCCCGTCTCCAGCGTTCCCTCGCGGAGGTGCGCCGAGAGGATCTTCTCCGTCATGGTTTGCGACACAGCAATCACCTCACAGAGCGGCGCGGATTATAGCGGCGGGAACGAATCTCGCAACCTGGGATCCATCCAGCAGTGCGTTCCCACTATGTGGGATCTAATCGAAAGAGCGCCGCCCGGAGAAGGAAGCTTGCGAAACTACAGATACGATCAGCACATTCAGAGCCGCGAAGCGTCGGCCGACTGTTAATCGGAGAGAAGCGCGACGCAAATCCGGATTCCGGAGCCAACTTCCCGACCCGAAGGTTCTCGTTCAGCGGGTCGCTCGCTTCGTTCGTCGCGGGTCGCACGGCGAGCAATGCCCCTCCAAGAAACCCGAGTGGAGGAGCGGTCGTGGAGTGCCTCGGCCGACTACTCCGCCGGTGACGACCTGCGCAGGAACATCCGCGCGGATTCGAGCGCATAGAGCCCGCGGACGATCGTTCTCGTCTCCCACGACGCCTCCCGCTCGGTCAGTCTTCCCTTGGAGAGACCGAAGAGGATGAAGCAGGCGAGCGACCTCGAGAAGAACCGCTTCCCGGGATCGAAGCGGTAGTCATCAGCCGGCTTGAGGGCGAAGCGGAACGGCGGTTCGAGGCGGAGGCCTTCCGCCTGGTCGCGACGTCGAAGCGCATCGAGGGCCCCTTCGCAGATCAGCGGGTACGTCTCGCTCGCCGACGGGAACCGGTCCTCTTCGAGGCTTTTCACCGACACACCGACCGTGTTCGGACAGAGCGCTCGGGCTTCTTCCACCGCCGCCCTCTCGCCGACGATGGCGAGCAGGGGCACCCCCATGAACAGCGCGAGTTCGAGGCCGATCTCACCGACGGGAATCCCGTTCAGCGTCACTTCGCCGATCGGCGGCGTTTGAATCGTGTGCGGCGCGAAGCCGCGCGCGCCGGCCATCGCATGCTGGCCGACGATGACGATCCCGAAGGGCTCTCCCCGAACCATATGACGCGCCTTCCCCGGGAGGTGCGGGCGTCGCACGAGTCGAACGTTCTCCGGCAGTTCCCTCACGAGGACGTTCGGCTCCCGCTCGCCGTAGTTGTGCGAATCGTTGAGGACGATCTCGTCGATTCCGAACGCGTTGGCCGCCTCACAGACGGCCTTGACATCGGAGGTGACGAGCGCGCGCCCTTCCCTGTGCCAGAGATCGGAGCCGTAGGACATCGCCTGTTTGTTCGCGGGCGAGATCCCCGACGCGCCCTCCATGTCACATAGTACGTAGAGCTGTCGCTTCGCGGTCAACGCGATCTCCCTTCACCGAACCTTCGTCCGACAGACCAGGATGCAGGCGCTCCAAGGCGAGTGAAACAATGTTATGAAGGATTCTACGTCGAAGCTCACGGAGTGTCCAGGTCGCGCTCGAAATGGTCTCTAGCTTCGACCAGTCCGCGCGGCCCCGAGATCGGGTGACCCGTCCCGCCATCCCTTCATCGCGTTGGGGCTTGTCCGCGAACGGCTTCTTGCGTACGTTTCGCTGCGCAATCTGCGTCTCGAAAGGAGCGCGCGTGCCGTTCTATCCCGAGAGCCGCCCCGTTCCGGAGCGTCTGATCGCCGATTGGTTCCATCTTCGCCCGCTGACGCCGGCCGCCGCCGGACTCGACTACGCCGCGCTCATGGAGAGTCGGAAGCGGCTTCGTGTCGCGTCACTCAGCTCCTGGCCGGCGGATGACTTCACGCTCGACGCGAACGTGCGGGACCTGAAGAGGCACCATCAGGACCACGTAGCGCGCAAGGCGTTCACGTACACCGTGCTCGATCCGGCAGAGACGGAGTGTCTCGGATGCCTCTACATTCACCCGCTACTCGATCACGTCGAACTCTTCGCCGATCGAGCAACGGTCGCGGCAATCGTGGAAGATGAAGCGGCCGCGTACTTCTGGGTCCGCACTTCGCGAGAGGGGACGCCCTTCGAACGTGAGTTGCTGAGTACACTCATCTCGTGGTTCCAGGATGAATGGCGCTTCTCGCGCGTCCTCTTCTTCACCCACACGGAGGATCGGCACCAGGAGGCGCTCTTCCGGGCAGCCGGCCTCTCGCCGGTGCTCACGTTCGACGGGCTGCGAGAATCGGTACGCGCGGAGTACTTCGGTCCGACGTCGCAATCGGCGGGCGCCGACTCGACGAAGCCGTCCGAAGCAGCGAGCGCACAGAACTAGAGCTTGCGCTCTTTCTCCGCTCGCTTTGCCCTTTTCGCGGCGCGCCTCTCTTTGATCGACTTCTGCGACTTCTTCTTGTCCTGCGTGTTCTTCCTGTCACGCGCTTTCGACACAGCCTACCTCCCGTCAGAAGACTGGGACTCGATGATCGCCTCGCGCGCAGCTCAGCCGCCCGCATGCCCGATCGACGAGACGTGCGAAGCGAGTTGGGGCGAGCGAGTTGTCCCCACAGCGAGGGATGTCGAACACCCTCTTGCCTCCCCGAACCTGACGCGGAGTGACGGACGACGCCTCGACGCCCCAGATCGACGCGAGCCAAGTCACCGAATGCCTCGGCCGAACGCCCCTCCGCTCAACCCGTTGCGGACGGTCGTCCGGCGGGCTTCATCCAACCTTGGACGAACCGAACTCGATCCAAGCGGCAAGCCGCCTTCTGACGGCCGTCGTTCCGATCTCGCGTCTTCCGGGATGAGACCTAGTACAGGGCCAACGCGTCGACGTCGTCGGTCGAGAAGATGATCTCCATCTCCGAGCCGTTCACGTTCGCGCGAACGATCCCATTCTCCGTCGCAACGTAGAGCTTCCCCTCGAGGGCATCCACTGCGATGTCGGACGGGTAGTTCCCTACTCCCGTCAGTACCTCTAGCGGCGCTCCCACGGCGACGTGCAGACGCTGGACCTTCCCGGAGGCGACGTAGTACGCGTATCGCGCCCCGACCGTCGGGAGCGTGTCGAGTGACAACGCGCGCACGCTACCCGGGAGGTTCCCGGCGACCGTCTGAGGAATCCACGATCCCGTTGGCGAGTACTGGAGCTTCCACGAGGACTCGCCCTGCAGGCTCCAATAGACGCGTCCGAGAACCCTGTCGACGGCGATGTGCGTGGCGTACTCGCTCGCTCCGTCCGGGTACGTCACCAGCGTCTCGACGTTCGACCCGTCGAGATTCGCCCGATGGATTCCACCGATCCAAACCCAGTCGTAGTCCCCCGCTTCGACGGCCGTGTCGTGTGGAAGGGTGACCCAATACACTTTCCCTGCGGCCGAGTCGACGGCGAGGTCCCATGGGAGGTAGTAGAGCTCCCTGCTGTGCACGATCGTCTCTTTGTTCATGCCGTCGAGATCCGCTCGGTAGACGGACTGCTGGGAGTGATCGAGCCAGTAGAGCTTGTTGTTCACGATCTCCATCCCCGCAACGCTGAAGAACCGATCGGCGATCACCGTCTCCCCGATTCCCGCTCGCCCCCCGGACTTCAGCACGCCGCGGTCATTGATCCAGTACACGGCGGGAGACGAGCTCTTCATCACCCTCACGCTGACGGTCACGTAGTCGGTCTTCGTCTCCGTTCCCACGCGGCCGTCCGCGAGCTCGACCGTGAGCGAGACGGAGAACGTGCCGGCCGCCTTGTAGACGTGAACAGGATCGGCCTCGTTCGACATCGCTCCGTCTCCGAAGTCCCACGCGTAGGAAACCGGAGTCTCCTCCGTGACCGGCGCGAACGACACGACCAAGGGCTGGCCCCCCTCGACTGCGGAGGCGTCGAAGTCAACCTCCACCTGAGGCTGAAACAGGAAGCAGCCTGAAAGAAGAAGTCCCAACGCCAATAGCGCCATCCCGACGCGTGCCGTCCGTAGTCTCATCCTGTATCCCTCCAAGGTGCAGTTGTTCCCATCATACATCCGTACGCGCACGGGTCAATGCGAGGACTCCGTCTGCCCAGTCGCCTGCCGACAACGGAATCGCGCACCCGCTAGGCATCCCCCGTGCACTTGACAACGCCGCGTCTGCCGGTTAGGTTGGCCGATCTCGACGAGAAGGGGTGGTCACGATGACAGTGTCTCCACACGAAGAGACAGCTGAGTTCATCGTTCTCGCTATCTTGAACCGAAAAGCCCTCTTCTCGCTCTCCAATCAGGACGCCCCGCACGGGGCGCTCCGCTGACAGACGTCGGTCGCGCGACCGACGGATCTCCACGAGATACCTGCACGTGAGGCAAGAACCACATTCCTGATTGGAGGAAGAGACCATGCGAATCACCAGAGACGTCGAACGAGTCGCCGTCCTCAGGATCAAGAGCGAGATCGTCCGTGCCGCCGGCGCGTACCTGCGCGAAGCCGGCTTCGTCGAGATCCTCCCCGTCCTTCTCTCACCGATCACCGACCCGTTGCACCACGAAACCTACGGTGGAGCGATCGACTACTACGGAGCGTCGTATCAGCTGACGAAGAGCATGATCCTGCACAAGCAAATCGCGCTCGGGACGGTCCCGAGGATCTTCTGCTTCTCTCCGAACGTCCGGATGGAGCCTGCCGAGCGAGCGTCATTCGGGCGGTACCTGGCGGAGTTCGTTCAGTTAGATCTCGAAGTGCGCGGGGCGAGCCGAGACGATGTCATCGCCCTCGGTGAGAGGCTTCTCGTCCGCGTCCTGCTCGACGTGTCGGCGCGTTGCGAGCGCGAGCTCGCGATCCTGGAGCGCACGTTGCGGGTACCCGATGCGCCGTTTCGTCGAATCCGATTCGACGACGCCGCAGCGAAGTTCGGAGAGCCGTTCGACGATGCCCTCTCGGCGTCCCTCGACGCGCCGACCTGGGTGATCGATTTCCCGCGGCGCGTGCGGGAGTTCTACGATCGAGAGGATCCGGAGCGCCCGGAGGTCCTCCTCGACATGGATCTCGTCTATCCCGAAGGCTACGGCGAGGCTCTCTCCGGTGGAGAGAGGGAGACCGAGTACGAGCGAATCGTCGATCGTCTACGGAGGGACGGGATCCCGGCCGAGCGGTATGCGCTCTACCTCGACTACGTGCGCGCGGGGCTCTCACCCTGTGCCGGGTTCGGGATCGGGATCGAGCGGCTGACGCGGTACGTCGCCGGACTCGATCGGATCGAGGATGCACGCCTGTTCGCCAAGGTTCCCGGAAACACGGATGCAGTCTGAATGGGAACGACGAGGCGCCTCGAATCGCAAGTCACGCGCGCCGGTCTGCGTGGGGAGTGGCGCGTGGATTCCAACGAAGCCCGTGCACTCCTTCACCTCTTCAGGCGCCAGGGAAGCCACATCGGAACCCTTCGCATGTAGCTCGCGTACTCGTCGCCGAAACGCGCGAGCAGGAGTTGCTCTTCCTTTCTCGCAATGAAGTGCAAGAACGCAATCGTGAGAAGCCAGACGCCGGCGGCCATCAGGGAGACGCTCAGTAGAAGAAGGCCAAGGTAGAGGAGGATCTCGGAAAGGTACATCGGGTGGCGCACGACGGCGAAGACGCCGTTGTGGACGACGCGAGGCTCCTCGCGCTTCTTTCCGAAGATCGTCCGGTGGCTCGCCCACGCCATGTAGGCTGAGAGCGCCAGAAGGATTCCAGCGATCGGGACACGCACGACGGCCGCGACGTGCACGTTGAGGAAGGTCGTCCACTCGAAGAAGGCCGAGTCGACGATCCACGTGACGAAAAAGAAGGCAGCCAGCACGAGCTGCCCGATGTCCGCCAGAGCATGCTCTCCGGCCAGATCCTCCCGCGAGTCGTGCCGTCCTTGTCTGTCTCCGGAGTCAGTCATCATCCAGCCTCCTCTCCTTCCGCCAATGATACGGAGACTGCGGCCTCGTCGCCTGGCGGCCGGTCTCGATGTCCTGCGACGTCACCTCGGGGTGATGGTAGTGGTAGCCGGACTTCACGATGTCGCTCTCGATGGCCGCCGTCGGGCACCAGTCGTAGCAGGCGAGGCAATTCTCGCATCGGTTTCGCCAAACGGGCCTTCCGTCGACGATCTCGATGTTGGTCACCGGGCAGACCCTTGCGCAGATCCCGCATCCGTTGCACCGGTCGTTCGCCGTGAACGACCGATCAGTGGCGGGAATCAGAGCCTCAACCGTCAGCCCCGAAGGAGAAGGGGTATCCGAGATCTCCTCCAGGTGCAGGACGGTCATCCGCCGGAGCCAGCCCTGGAACGGGGACAGGACGACCTGAAGGGGGAGATTCGAGTAGTGGATGCCCCTCCGTCCGGCCACGACCGACCGCACGATGAAACGGGTTCTTCTCTCGGCGAGCTTGTAGACCAGGCTCTTCACTTCCCACGGCTTGCGGAACGCGTTCTGGGGCATGTGGACGCCGAAGCCGGCGGAGAGAGAGCGCCCACGCGACTGGAAAACGCGGTCCAAGCTCCTCAACGAGGCCCCGGCCGCGCCCCCGTAGGTCGCAACGCCGAAAACGTAACTCTCCTCTTCGATCTGAAGTCCCTCAGCGAAGCGCCGGACGATGTTCGGGAGATCGGCGTAGTAAACGGGGAATGTGATGCCGATCACGCTCGCGCCCGACTCGATTCGCTCTCGGTCGACGACCGAGGCGATCGGGGTCAGCGTTCCCTGCAGTCGTTGCGCGATCGTCCGCGCGACGGCGAACGAGTTCCCCGTTCCGGAGAAGTAGTAGATCTCTGTTCTGGCCAGATCGGTCACCTCAGCTCCCAAGCGATGGTACCCGAGTAGCGAAAGCCAAATGCAGGTCGGCCGCACGGATCAGGTTCCGCACGCTCGTCGCCGTCGAGGCTGCGAAGCTTCCGTCAGCGCATCCCCGTCTGCGATCGAGCCGCACGAAGGAGCCCGTTTCGGTGTAGACTGCGGCAGGATGGAAGGGGGAAAGATGGGCGGGGAAAACAAGTGCAGGGTGTCGAGCGGTACCCTCGGCTGCGGGCTCTGGTTCGCCGGGTGGCTGTTCACGCTCGGGTTCGTGCAGCTCGTGTGGTGGAAGGCGATTCTCGGCCTCGTGGTCTGGCCGTACTACCTGGCCGTGTACTTGAGGGGCTGAAACTCGAGCAAGGCTCACGGTACGAACCCGAAGCTCGCGCGAAAGCTCGGCACGACTCTTAGCAGAGGCTCTCGCCTCGCCGAGGCGAAAGCCTGGCGGCGACGACCTACGCGGATGTCTCTCGATTCCGAGAAACCTCCTCGATCCACTCCTCGACGATCCATTCGAGCGTCGTGAATGGGACGGCGCCGTGCAGAAGGATCGTGTCGTGAAACGCCTTGATGTCGAAGGCGTCCCCGAGTTCGTCCATCGCGCGCTGCCTCAGCTCACGCAGGATGACGTATCCCATGCCGATCGTGACCTGGCCGGGGTAGCCGTCGTAGTGCATCTCGCGCGTCGGAGGTTCGTCTCGACCGGTCGCCTCTCGGCTGTATCTCTGCGCTTCGTGCCACGTCCAGCCCATCGCATTCAAGCCTGTGTCCGTGACCAAGCGAACGAGGCGCGCCAATTCGAGCCGCTTCTGACAGAGTTCACCGAGCGGATCGTCCTCGTAGACACCCATCTCCGAGGCGAGCCGCTCGGCGTAGAGAGCCCATCCCTCGACGTAGGCCTGGAAGAGCGAGTGCCGGAAGTAGACGTTGCTCATCAGGTCGCGCTGGAAGTCAGGCAGGTCGAGATCGCGGGAGACCGCAATCTGGAAGTGGTGGCCCGGAATCCCCTCATGATGCATCAAGACCGGCTCGTCGTACGGCATGAACGGAACGACGTTGAGTAGGCTCGTGACGATCTGTCCCGGGTCCGACTTGTCGATCGGCGGCTCTTGGTAGTACGCGGGAGGACCGTCGAGGTCCACCGTGATCACCAGATCGGACTCCGGGAGCGTTCCGAAGTAGTCCGCGAGTAACGGCCTCACCTCATCGATGTACGACTGGTACTCCGCGAGAAGCTCGTCCCCTTGGAGGATCGGCTGATTCTCCTCGACGATTCGCAGCTCGAGTTCGTCCATCGTCATCCCCTCGGGCCAGCCGAGGATGTCGGACGCGTACGCTCTCATCTCCTCTTGCAGTCGCTCGACCTCCCGCAGGCCGATCGCGTGGACCTCTTCGGGCGTCATCGGCTTCGTGATGTGGTGGGCCAGGAGGTATTCGTAGTACTCCGCAGCACCTTCGTACTCCGTGATACCGACCGTGGTTCCTCGCCCGGCCAAGGAGGCGACGTAATCCCGGAAAGCCCTGAAGGCGGGGACCAGGTTCGCCTCGATCGCCGCAACGGCCTCGTCCTGAAGGCGTTTCCTATCGTCCGCGCTGAGCGAAGGAACCTCGCTGAGCCGGTCGACGAACGAGGTGTAGA
>Ga0180432_10005064_pt1 | contig 17755 bp, 16 predicted proteins | sample SS_ome_10_FD_132414 | JGI IMG/M metagenome (GOLD analysis project Ga0180432, IMG submission 132414) | Hypersaline lake sediment archaeal communities from the Salton Sea, California, USA - SS_1_MS_2 metaG | ecosystem: Environmental > Aquatic > Non-marine Saline and Alkaline > Hypersaline >...
AAACCGGCCTCGGCTAAAATCGCCACCGCAAACTGGATCGTGCCCTGTATCAATAAAGGGGAAAGAATATTGGGCAGGATATGGCGCAATGTGATGGCCCACTCATTCACCCCGCTTGCCCTGGCTGCCGCAATGAATTCTCGCTCCCAGAGCGACATTGCTACCGCCCGGGTTAATCTGGCAAAGACCGGGATGTAAAATATACCGATGGCCAGCATGGCATTTATCACCGACGGCCCTAAAATGGATGTTATCAATATAGCTGTCAACACGGCCGGGAAGCCGAATAAGAGGTCTGAAAACCGCATAATCGACTCATCCACCAGTTTTCCAAAGTGGGCGGAGGCCAGTCCCAGCGATACCCCCAGGCTCAGACCAATGGCCACTGTGACCAGACCCACAATGATGGAGTTGACCGCCCCCACCATCACACGGGACAGAATGTCCCGGCCATACTGATCGGTTCCCAGAGGATGACGCAATGACGGAGATTCAAGGCGTTGACGGGCATTCATGGCGTTGGCCTCATAGGGCGTCCATATCACGCTGGTCACTGCCATCAAGACAACCAGGACAGATAAGATAAATCCCAACGTAAAGTTCAAATTGCCAAAAAATCGTCTCATATTGATCATTCAAGCCTTATTCTGGGATCGAGAGAAGAGTAGGTCAAATCCACAATGAAGTTGACCAGGACAACTGCAGCAGCCATGAAAAGCACGATTTCCCGAACGACGGGAAGATCCCTCTGGCCAATGGCCTGAAAGACTAACCGGCCCAGCCCGGGTAAGTAAAAGACATTCTCGATAATGATCGCCCCGGCCATCAGCTGGCCCAACTGGAGACCCAGGATGGTCAGCACGGGTATAAGGGCGTTCCTCAGGGCATGGACATAAATGACCGTCCTTTCCTTTAGTCCCTTGGCTCGGGCGGTTCGCACATAGTCCTCCCGCAGGACATCCAGCATAGACGACCGCGTTAACCGGGTCAGGATCGATGCCCGGATCACACCAAGAGCAAAGGCGGGCAGCAGCAGGGCCTTGAAAGATCCCCAAAAGTCCACTGACCATCCTGGAAACCCCCCGGCTGAAAACAATCCCCATTTGACAGAGAACAGCAATATCAGCAGGATGCCTAACCAGAATTCGGGCGTGGCCAGGCCCAGTTGCGTAAAAAACATCACACTCACATCTCCCGGCCGGTTCTGGTGGCGGGCCGCATATATTCCCAGCGGGATTGAGATGACCACCGCAAAAACCATTGACAGCAAGGCAAGAGGACCCGTCACGGTTAAGCAGGATACAATCAAGTCATAGACCGGCATGTCATAGTTTATGGACCAACTGCCCTTACCGGTCAGGAGGTTAACTATCCAGCCGGTGTATTGGGCCCAGAAAGACTTATCCAGACCCAGCTTGGCACGGAGATTGGTGAGGGTCTCGGGGGTCGCATTGATCCCCAGAATAATCTGGGCCGGATCGCCCGGCAGGACAAAGAGAACAGAATATACGGTAATTGAGACAAGAAATAGCAGGATAAGGAGCGTAATAAGTTTTTTTAGAAAATATCGATGCATAACCCTCTGTAAAAGGTGGGGGGGGAATGTAGCCCCCACCACCTTAATTTGTTCACTTATAAATTTCCTTCAACCCTGAACCATTGCACCCATGACCGGTTAATCTATTTCTTCCACCACACCTGGGTACAGTCCAAAGCAATGGTCGGGTAGTTCTCCCACCAGCCCATGACACCTGCCTTCATCACAGGGAGACTGGGTGCAGAGAACATATAGCCATTGACCGCGTCTTCGGCAATAATTTCCTGACAGCGACCAAACCACTGTGCCTTCTCCGCCTCGTTGGGCGCCATCAGGGCCTTGGCATATGCATCGCGGAATTCCTGGGAGTCATACTGGAAGTAGTACTTGGGGTTGGCATATATGCCGATATCCCATGCCTCAACATGGCCAATCATTGTAAGTTGGAATTCCTTCTTTTTGAAGATTCGTTCGATCCATTGACCCCACTCGACAATTTCGATCTTGAGCTTGATGCCAACCTTGCCCAGCATGTCGGCGATTACCTCTCCTGCCCGCTTTGAGTAAGAGTAAATGGCCGGAAGCTTTATGGTTGCCTCAAAACCATTGGGGTAACCGGCCCTGGCCAGCAACGCCTTGGCTCTTTCCGGGTTGTACGCAAATTTGCCGGTCAGGTCAACGTAGTACGGCGTTGACGGCGACCAGTGGGAGCCGATAGGGGTCCCGTAGCCAAACATGACCAGGTCAACAACGGCCTGACGGTCGATGGCGCAAGCCATGGCCTGGCGCACCAGCTTGTTGTCGAAGGGCTTTGCCTTGTTATTGGTAGACATGATGACCTCGCCGGTAGTGGTGCCGGCGAAGACTTTAAAACGTTTATCTTTGGACATCTCCATGGCCGACTCGGGCGCAGCAATGTATCCAATCACATCAATATCGCCGGCCTTGAGCGCAGCGATCTGGGCACTGGCATCGCCGATAAACTTAAAGATGACCTTATCAAGAAAAGGCAACTCGGGGTTCCAGTACCCCTCAAACCGGACCATCTCAACGTGATCCCCTCGCACCCACTTAACAAATTTGAACGGGCCGGTTCCAATTGGATGAGATTTTATGTTCTCGTAGCCCTTCATGGGCAGCATCACCGCATCACCCTCGGCCATATGGGCAATAAAAAGAGCATCCACGTCCTTTAGGGTCAGGACCAGGGTGTAGTCATCCGGTGTACCGATGTTTACAATGCCCCGAAAGTATTCGGGATGGGGGTTCGTTGTCCCATCCCCTTTGGCTCGCTCAATATTCCACTTGGCCACCGGAGCGTTAAAGGACTCACCATTATGAAATTTGACCCCCTTCCGCAGAGCGAAAGTATAAACCTTGCCATCTGGTGAGACATCCCATTGGGTTGCCAGACCGGGAACAAACTGCCCCTTGCTGTTGACCTTAATCAGGCCCTCAAAAATATTTGAAAAGACGACCCGGTCGATGGCTGCTGCCGTATTCCCGGTCGGATCAAGCCCCGGCGGTTCAGCCGGTTGACAGACAATCAGTCTGCCCCCCTTGCTCGGTGTATCCGCGATGACAGACGGCAACGGTATCATCACGCTAAAGGCCATGACAAAAAACAGTGCTTTTTTCATAATTCCTCCTTTTGTGTTAAGGGTTTACGTCTCATCATCCCTTGATTCCGCTCCTTTTCCCACAACATCTCAGCAAACAATATCACGGTTATGATTTGAAAACGAGTGGTTTTTATACAGTAAGGTTAAAATAGAACGGAAAAAAGATATTTTTGGGTGGGCGGTAATTAACGATCTTCAAGATCGCAGAAAGCAATCATGCCTGCCAGGCTCCGGGCACTGAGGACACCCGAGATAATGGCCCTGGACATGCAGTTGGCGGCGGCATGGCCCAGTTCATTAAACGCCTGAGCCTGAGGGGACGCAAAGATGCCCCGATCTTCGGGCAGCTCCCTTTTACCGGTGGCCAGGCAAAAGACAGTATCACCGTCGAATAGGGTATGGGATGGTCGGATTGCACGGGCCATTCCGTCATGGGCCATCTGGGCCATTTTTTTGGCCTGGGTCTTAGTCAGCACCGCGTCGGTGGCGACGAGACCGATTGTTGTGTTCACAGTGGGATTGTTTTGGGACGGCTGTGGCAATTTGACGGCCCGTTTGCCCTGATCACCAAACTCACCGTCCACTTCCAGACCAATTTCCCACGGCCGCCCTGAGGCCGGATTGATAACCGAGCCCAAGGAATTTACCGCCACCACCGCGGCGACCGTGATGTCAAAATCCAAAATTAAACTGACGGTACCCAGACCGCCCTTGATACCACCGGCCATGGCGCCGGTCCCAGCCCCAATGCCACCCATGGAAAATGTCCCACCTTTAGCATTACGGCACGCGCGCAGCCCCCACTCGTCGCTGACGGATGGAATAAAATCCGGGCCCCTTCCCAGGTCGTACAGAACTGCCGCCGGGACTATAGGCACTACTTGCCCTTTGTCAACAGGAAATCCGTATCCCTGATCAGCCAGCCATCGAACAACACCGTCAGCGGCGGCCAAACCGAAGACAGAACCTCCTGATAAGACAACGGCCTGCGCTCTCTCTACCAGGTTTACGGGGTCAAGAAGATCTGTTTCCCGGGTCCCTGGAGCAGACCCCCGCACATCCACACCCGCAACCGCACCCTCGGGACAGATGATAACCGTTACCCCGGAGACCGCATCCATGTCCGTGTAATGGCCAACGATTAAGCCCCCTATATCGGTCACAGCGTTATTCAGGCCAGTGGCGGCCAAGAAAATCTCCTATGTTTTGTGATATTGAGATATTTCGTTTTATGTTGCTCTTCGACTTTCCTGTAGCCCTTCGCCATTGACTTCCCATAAAGACCAATTGATCAACGTGTGAACGCACTCTCTTCCGTATTCACGCCCTAAGACAAATCACACTAGGTCCCTATCTCCCATGAAGAGAGATACTTTTTTTGTTCCGGTGTCAGTGTATCGATCTCAATACCCATGGCGGAAAGTTTCAGCCGGGCGATCTCTTCATCGATGTCCCGTGGGACCGGATAGACTTTCTTTACCATCTTTGAATGTTCGCCTGCCATGTATTCTGCCGACAAGGCCTGGTTGGCAAAGCTCATGTCCATAACACTGGATGGATGTCCCTCGGCTGCTGCCAGATTAATCAGCCGGCCTTCCCCTAAGATATATATCCTCCGTCCATTTTTGAGGGTAAACTCCTCCACAAAATCCCTGATTTGTCTTCGCTCGACAGAGGCCTCAGTGAGACCTGGCAGATCCAACTCCACATCAAAATGGCCAGAGTTAGAGACGATGGCGCCATCCTTCATCCTGGCAAAATGTTCGGCACGAATGACATTCATGTCTCCCGTCAGTGTACAGAAAAAGTCCCCCAACGGAGCGGCCTTGGCGATGGGCATGACTTGATACCCATCCATAACGGCTTCAAGGGCCCTGAGCGGATCCACCTCGCACACGATCAGATGGGCGCCATGTCCTTTGGCCCGCATGGCAACGCCTCTTCCGCACCAGCCATAACCGCTGACGACGAATGTGCTGCCTGCCAGCAACCGGTTGGTTGCCCTGATAATACCATCTACGGTGCTCTGGCCTGTCCCATACCGATTATCAAAAAGATGTTTGGTATTGGCGTCGTTTACAGAAATGATGGGAAACTGTAAAACCCCGTCTTTCTCCATACTCCTGAGCCGAATGACCCCGGTGGTCGTTTCTTCTGTCCCGCCTAAGACTCCTGAGAGGAATCCGCTCCTCTCTGCTTCAGACAGGCCTTTCCCCCAATCACTGACAGACGGCTCCAACTCATCCCATTTGTTTAAGGCCATAAAGTGAATCGAACTGACCAGATCAGCGCCATCATCCATTGTCAAATGCGGTCTGTGTTTTAAGGCCGCGAGAATATGGCTGTAATACGTCGCGTGGTCTTCACCCTTGATCGCAAAAACAGGAATCTCATCATCGGCCACCAGGGAAGCCGCCACATCGTCCTGGGTGGAAAGGGGGTTGGATGCGCATCCTATCACATCGGCACCCCCCGCCTTCAGGGTCTTGAGCAAGCTCGCTGTCTCAGTGGTTATATGCAAACAGGCAGACACCCTGAGATTCTTTAAAGGTTTTTCTTTTATAAACCGTTCTCTTATCTTTGCCAGGACGGGCATGCTCATTTCCGCCCACTCGATTCTCAAGCGGCCCTTCCCCGCCAGGTTTATGTCCTTGATATCATAATTCATTATTTCAATTACCCTCGTTCCGTGAATTGTTAGTTGTAAGTTCTGCGTTTCCTATTCTTAATCGTAAATTCATAAACTTTAGTTCACTTCAGGCATTTTAACTCACTTTACTCACTGTATTTCAATGTGTTACTTCACTGCCCGTTTTAGTTCCGCCACCATGTCTGTCTTTTCCCAGGTAAATTCCGGCAATTCCCGGCCAAAATGTCCATAATTACAGGTTTTTCTAAATATGGGCCTGAGCAGATCAAGTCTTTCGATAATCGCGGCTGGACGAAGATCAAATTTCTTTTTGACGATCTCGGTCAATTCCTGGCTGGAAACAACCCCCGTGCTGTAGGCGCCCACTAATACAGAAACCGGTTCAGCCCGTCCAATGGTGTATGCAACCTGTATTTCACACTTTGTGGCCAGTCCTGCTGCCACTATATTTTTGGCAATATAGCGGCACATGTATGAGGCACTCCTGTCCACCTTGGAGGGGTCTTTTCCTGAAAATGCCCCTCCGCCGTGATAACCGAATCCGCCGTAGGTGTCCATAATGATCTTTCGTCCCGTAAGACCGCAGTCACCCAATGGACCGCCTACCACAAACCGGCCTGTGGTATTAATAAAATACTGGGTGTCATTATCCAGCATTTCCTGGGGGGCGACATCTTTGATCACTTCCTCCACAATGGCTTCCCGAAGTGTATCGTAGTCCACATCCGGCGCATGCTGGGCCGCAATAACCACAGTGTGAACCCTAAGCGGTTTTCCATTTTCATATTCCACCGTTACCTGTGATTTACCATCCGGTCTGAGCCAGGGCAGCTTCCCTGATTTGCGGACATGGGTCAGTCTTGCGGTTAGCCGATGCGCCAGGTAGATGGGCATTGGCATCAGGGTTTTTGTATCTTTACACGCATAGACGAACATAAGCACCTGATCCTCTGCACCCTGCTCCTTGAACAGCCCGTTTCCTTCGTCAACCCCCGCGGCGATATCTGGAGATTGTTTATCAATCGTAGAAATCACAGCACACGTTTCCCAGTCAAACCCCATAGAGGAGTTACTGTAACCGATGTCTTTAATGGTCTGTCTGACCACTTCCGGCATATCCACATAGGCCTCGGTCGTAATTTCGCCCGCAATAATGGCCATACCGGTGGTTACCATTGTTTCGCAGGCTACGCGCGATTTTGGATCCTGCTCCAGCATCTTGTCCAAGATGTGGTCTGATATCTGGTCTGCCACCTTGTCAGGGTGCCCCTCGGTGACCGACTCGGAGGTGAATAAAAAATTTGATGATTTCATAGATTTCTCCTTCAAGATAATGCTTTTCTTTAGTTAAAAGATAATCAATTAGATCATTTTGTGGCCCTTATGTCAAATACATGAGGCCATTTTGACCATCTCATCCGGTCTCAGGTCTTACAAGTTCATGGAAACACGGCAATAACCGACGACGGGAAATATCCCGATTCCCACACCCACCTTTTTAAACCATCGTTTTTAAGGAGACCAATTCCAGTTGATCGGCAGCATCCTCTGCCCGGTCTGAAACCTCCGCAATGGTATTCAAACACTGTTTTAAATGGATTTTGTGGCTGTGGTCTAAAGACGATATAAATATTGCCTTTGTCAGGTCCCACTCGTTTTTGTCTACAACGGATTCCTGCATACCCACTTCCTTGGCGTGCTCCCGGACAACATCCGACTTACATTCTCCTTTTAAATAGCAGAGCACCGCCAGCTTGAGGTGGGTGATAATACCCAGAGACTCCCGGCTAATGGCAACAAACTGGGGCTTCAATTCCTCAGGGATTGAGGGCCGCTGGTTCGAAAAAAAGTCGCAGCAGGCTTCCCCTGCATTGGCCACCTTATCGATGCTTTCAACCAGCTTGTAAATGTCCTCTCTAATTCGCGGCAAATAGGCGCCGGAATACAATTTGTTCCGGATCTCGTGCCGGATTAAGTCGGCTTGTGATTCGGTACTTCTCACATCGCGTGCCAGGATCTTTGCCTCCTTTATATTGCCGCTCAGATAGACTTCGAGCATTTTCACTCCTGTTTTAAGGCATTTTTCCACAGCATCGACATGCTTTATGACGAGCCCGATGACCTCTTTTTCTTTCTTGAATCCAAAAAACACTGTTATTCCTCCTTGGCGCAGAGTTGGTTACCCTCTTTATTTCCATCCATACATGGCTATTTCCCGCACAGCTCAGTATTGTTAATTTATGAACCTGCCCCGGAAAACGCAAGATAAAACCGCATCATAAAGTAGGCGATCACACCACTGGATAGCGGTGTGGAAACCCATCCAACGGCAATTTCAATAAGGGTCCTTTTACTTACCGTTCTTGCCCCTTTTACAAGGCCCACCCCCGTTACGCCTCCCACTATTGCCTGGGATGTGGAAACGGGAACACCTGCCTGTGTAAACAAATGGACCGTAATTGCCGCAGAAAATGTAGAGACAAAGGCCGAGAAGCCGTCCAGTTCAACGATCTTTTTCCCTACCGTATCCATGACCTTCTTGCTGTAGGTCAAGACGCCTGAAGCAATACTCAAGCTCCCCACAAGCGCTGCTTGAAGCGGTGTCAAAAGACCTGACCCCACGTAAACCCCTGTTACATTGGCCACATTATTGGCCCCCAGGGAGTATGCGCCATAGCATCCCGCAAACAGCAATGCCCACCTTATGAAGATATTTCGCATTTGAAGATCCGCGAGGATTTTTTGGAAGATATTACCGAGTATAGGATAGAGAACACGGCTTATAGCCATCGCACCGATAGGGGTGAAGACCCAGCAGAAGACAACCTTGTACATGCGTGTGATATCTGGAATCCCTGAAATCAAACCGATTCCCAATACCGCCCCCATGATAGCCTGAGAAGTTGCAACAGGAAGCGAGAGATAGGAAAATGTCGCGACACAAAGCCCTGCGGCAAAGGCCGCCATGAAGGCCGCCATGTGTGACATGGTGGACATATCCCCAACCGTGCCCATGCTCTTGTACCCTTCAAAAAACGCACCTATCACAACAAAAATTGAAATCAGGATGGTCGCGGTCCTGTATGTTAAGACCCTTGCGGCAACCCCTGTACCAAAAATATTAGCCGCATCATTCGTCCCGAGGCCCCAACCCAGAAATACACCACCTATGAGTGTCCACACGGGCAAAACCCTTTCTCTAAAAAATTTGGATCATTGCGAATATAACTACCGATATAACTAAAAACTGTCAACACACAACGGATATCATGGATAACCCGATATTACACCGTTCCTTTTGGCGGATGAAATTTGAGACGGGTCCAATGGCAATAGCTTCTTGGATCTGTCGTGTTTCGAGCAGCAGGGTGATTCAATCACCTGAAAAATCCGAAAGCTCTTCGAACAATCTTTAGTGCCACTGGATAATCACCGCCAACCCCTGTCTGTAAGGGCGCAAGTAAGACATAAAAACGCATCTATATCAAGCGTCTCGGCCCGTCTTCCAGGATCTATTCCACATTTTTTCATGACTTCGAGAAGTGTCTTACGATCCAAGGACGGAGACATCCCCTTGAGGGAATTCACCATCGTCTTTCGACGGTGGGCAAATGACCCTTTTACAATTTTTTTGAAATAACGCTCACTGTTTAATAAACGTCCGGGGTGGGGCCTCTCAAAATCCAGCTCAATCACCATGGAGTCAACTTTTGGCTTTGGGTTAAAGGCATCCTTTGACACCTCGAACAAAGGGCGGGGATGCGCATGATAGTTAACCCAAAGGGTCATGGCACCGTATGCCTTACCGCCAGGGGAAGCCGTCAGCCTTTTGGCAACCTCCAACTGAAGCATGAGCACCGCCCTTCTAATCAAATCCCGATTATTAATCAGTTTTTCCAATACCGGTGAGGATATATTGTAAGGAAGATTTCCAATAACCAGGATCCCGGTCGAAGAAAGGGACCCTATATTGCGAAAATCCCATGTGAGGATGTCATGGTTGATAAGGGTTACATTGGTAATCCCTGCCTTGTTTAGGCGGGTTTGTAATGCATTAACCAAGTGAGCATCTTTTTCAACGGCAACAACATGTCCAACAGTCCGGGCAAGCGGCAGCGTCAAGGCACCTTGACCTGGGCCTATTTCCAGAACCCGATCAGAGACCTGAAATCCGGCGAGATCAACAATCTTATGGATGATTTCAGCCTCAACCAGGAAATGCTGTCCGAGCCACTTTTTGGCGTGATATCCCCGGTCTCCCATCCTGTTTGAGTCCCGCCGTGCGGGATGCGCATGTGTAGACCCGGATTTTATTGACGGTGGTTGCGCCAATTCTTGTGCTCCTTCCTTGATTGACGCCAGGACCTCATGTTTTTGAAAATGGGCAGAAAGATAAAAAAACACAAGCCCCCGAAAACGACCCCCATCATAAACCCTCCAATCAGGAAGGCCGAGACAATCGCGGTACCGGCCCCGAAGATCTTTTCCACGATGACCCAGGGCGTCTCCCCTGACCGCACGGCTGTCATTACGGATGAAAAGACGGCGTTTTTTTCCGGCAGGCCTATTATGGAAGCCCCCAATCTGTAACTATAGTAATATATGAAATACCAGTTTAGAGGATTGCTCACCCACGTCCCCAATGCCGCCGTAATCTTGCTTCCTTTAAAGAAAATGGACAGCGCAATGGCAAGTACAGTCTGAAAAGGGACAATGGGCATCATACCCGAAAAGACCCCGAATGCTATCCCAAGAGCCAATTCGTGGGGCTCGCCTCTTAACGCAATCAGTCTGAGATACGCATATTTGATCTGTCTTTGAAATTTCAAAAGATATCAATCCAGAAACGTTGTCGAATTTCAGGTGGCTGTTTTTTTTATGGGTGACAGGTCTTGAATGGGATACTTTGACCTCACATCCATGGACAAATCCGCCCTCTCTCCATACATAATCCGATGATACCCCGCTACCGCGATCATGGCTGCATTATCGGTACAATACTCCGGACGCGGAAAATAAACCGGCACCGCCTCGGCTGAGGCAGCCTCTAACATCTTGGTCCGTAGTCTGTTGTTGCAGGCCACACCCCCTGCAACCATCACCGCCGAAACGGACTCCTTTTTCCTTGCCCGCATCACCTTGTTGACAAGCACATCAACCACAGATTCCTGAAACGAGCTGGCGATATCCGCCAGTGTGACGTCACTATTTTCTATTTCGCCATTGCACCATTTTTTGACATACAGGGCCACTGCCGTCTTAAGCCCGCTGAAGCTGAAATTGAGAGAATCATTTGACAGATATGCCCTGGGAAAATGAATCCTATCCTTTCTGCCATCCCGGGCTGTCTTTTCAATGGGAACACCACCGGGGTAACCCAGTCCCAGGATTTTTGCGACCTTATCGAAGGCCTCCCCCGCCGCATCATCCAAGGTCTGCCCCATCTGAGTATACCGGCCGTATCCCTCAACCGTGTAAACGCTGGTATGCCCCCCGGACACGGTAAGGGCTATAAAGGGAAATAACGGAACCTCTTTCTCCAAAAAGATGGAAAGGATGTGTCCTTCCAGATGATTTATGGCCACCAGGGGGATTTGATGAACGTAGGCCAGACACTTTGCATAATAGAGACCGACCAAAAGGGCGCCAACAAGACCGGGCCCCACGGTTACAGCAATCCCTTCCAGATCTCTCATCCGGACATTTGCCCTTAAGAGGGATTCCCCAACCACAGGCATGATATTTCTGACGTGTTCCCTTGATGCAAGCTCCGGAACAACACCGCCATAAGCATGATGGAGCTTAACCTGAGAGTGGATCACATTGGACAGCATCCTCCGTCCATCCAAAACAACCGCTGCCGAGGTATCGTCGCAAGAAGTATCTATCCCTAAAATAATCATTCAAAACCCAGCCCGTTTCTGAACCATAACCTCATCGATTTTTGCAACCACTTTTCTGAGCTGTGCTGCCATGAGACCGGCCTTCGGATATCTGCTCTCTATATCTTTTTCAATAGACCGATCGATAATTCTTTCAACAATACGGGGAACCGTTGCATTAAAAGCTCTGGCAGACGGGTGCCGATCCCTGGCAATGCTGAGCATCAAAGCACTGATGTCGTCACCTTTAAATGGCTTCTGTCCTGTCAGCATCTCAAAAAGAAGCACACCGACTGAGAAGACATCCGAACGACCGTCCGTCTTCTTGCCGGACAGCTGTTCTGGAGACATGTAGTCGGGGAAGCCAGGTCCCATCCCTCTCTTGCGCCGGGAGGAAGGCAAAGACCGGGCGATTCCAAAATCCATCAGTTTCACGTCACGGGTCTTCTTTGCCCGTATGATATTCCCCGGTTTAATATCACCATGCATGACGCCTTTAGAATGGGCATACTCCAGAGTCTCTGCAACTCCGGCCACAATGTCCAAGACCTCCCGGAGCGGGAGGAGATTCCCCGGCCTTGTGTAATACCCCAGATCCCGTCCTTCCACATATTCCATGGAAATATAGACCAGGCCATTTTCTTTTCCAACGTCATAAATGGAAACAATGTTAGGATGGGTCAACAGACCTGCGGATTCAGCTTCACGGAAAATACGATCCGCCACTTCCTCTGCAATACCCTCTCCAAATTCTTTTAAATTGACTGCTTTTACGGCTACAATCTGTTGGGTTCTGATATCCTGTGCCTCATAAACAACACCGGTCTGCCCCCGACCAAGTTCTCTGATCAATTCATAGCGCTCAAAGGAAGGCTTTGGCTCCATATCGCCCGCCTTGTCTTCATCATTTTGCCTGCCCGCCCGGGGTGACCCGGCACGCATTGAATCATCCATATTTTCCAATCGGCGTAACCGTTCATTCAGGTCCTTGAAATCCCCCCCCTGCTCAATAATGAGGTCATAAATTGCCAGGGCCTTAAAAAACTGGCCGTTTTTCTCATATCCCAGACCCACTGTGTAGAGAAGTTCTTTCGTCTCTTCCTCCTCGAGCGGAAGCCGCTGGAACGCTTCAAGAGCGCGATCAAAAGAGTCTTTTGACCGGGACGGAAAATCCGTCACCGCTTTCAATTCAGGAGAATGGGTCACTCCATTCTCCTTTGACTTGACAGCACTCAAAAAGCGTTTGGAAATAAGGACACCATAGCCGACGCCTAAGACCAATATGGGAGGGACAACTTTTAACCCTATATTTGAAAAGAAAAGAAGCGCCGTACCCAGACCAAAATAGCCAACCCCAAGACCCAGGGTGGTGAAAGCCCCCAGCTCCGCATTCATCCTTGGCATGACAAACGTAATAAAAAAGCCAACAACCGCAAGAACGAAAATTTCTATCATCGAAAGCCAGTCAGGCCTAAAAATAAAATTCTGACTTAGGATATTGGCAACAGAATTTGCAATCACTTCTACCATCGGCAGGTTTCCTGATATGGGCGTATCAAATCCATGACTTATTCCAGGTGCGGTCGCCCCGATAATCACAATTTTATCCCTGAAAAGACTGGTCTGGATTTGGTTTCTAAGGACCTTGACAAAAGGTGTTTGATGAAATCCGACAGCAGGCCCCTCACTCCACTTAATTGGGGTCCTCATATGGGAATCCATGACCGGAACGTTGACTACCGATGACGGGCTGATCTTCAAATTGATTCCTTTGCCAAATACGACCGTCATGTCTTCATTTTTAAGATTTTTGAAGCCCTTTACGATGGATAGAGAAAAGGAGGGAACATATATCTCATTTAGATATCCCAGCACATGGTCCTGACTTCTGACATATCCGTCCTGATCCTTAAAAAAATTCACATGGCCTATACCTGCAGCAACTTCTGCAAAGGCCGGGGCAAGCGGCTCTAACCGGGTAAACCACTTGAGATGAGCCCGGGGTTCTTCTTTGTCAAATCCTTCTATCCGTTCAAAGGCATGTCTGGATACAGCATCAGGGGCCTTAATATCATGGCGGCTGCTTTGAAGATCAAAACGGATCGGCAATATGACGTTTCCTGCCGTTTCCATTGCCTTAACCAGCTTGGCATCATTATCCAGACCGTCCAGGGCTTTGGACATCTCATTGTAAAAGACAAGCCCCGGCCCCTCTTGGGCGAGCCCTGATAATTCATAGCTTGACCTCAAATGCCTGACGGCCCTGAGCCCAGGACTTTCATCAGATTTGCTCAACAATAGGTTCAGGCCGATCACTTTTGCACCGGCACGTGCGAGGTTATCAATGCATAGGGCAAGCACATCCCTTGGCCACGGGTAAGACCCTAACGCCGAGATGTCATTATCCGTAATCACCACAAGTTCTATATCCGGGTTCCTATCTTCGGAGGCGGTAATTGTGCTTCTGATATCAAGCGTTTTTAACTCGAGGGGAGCTGTAAAATCAAAGATGCCGGTTGTGGTGATAAATAAAAAGATCAGTGTCACGGTCAGGCCGACAACCCAGTCTGGACACTTTTTGCTTATTTTCATGAAAAGGCCTCTTTCGATAACCCGTCATATGGATTTCTGAAAAACTATAGGTCACCGCTCACCGTATTTCGTTGAAGGGCTGGGGTGATTTCTTATGATAAAGAAGACGAGGGGTGTGCGATGCCATAACCCCTTATAATATCAAATAACGGGCTGCTTTTTTATAAAGTATGGGGCCGATTCCAGGGATGGACAACATCTCATCCATTTTTTGAAAACCCAGTCTTTTGTCCCGCTCACGAACAATCGCTCTGGCAATGCTTGGACCAATACCCGGAATGGCAGTAAGGCCATGGCGGCTTTCGGTGTTAAGCGAAAGGGGTATTCCAAGGGTTACCTTATAAAAGGCCGACATTTCATCCTCACAGATACAAACCCTTTGAACGTCGTTTCTCAAACAGATATTAGACCCGCAATGGCACACCATACCGTTTCGGGGCAGGGACTTTTGAGCGCCTTTAATGAGACCGCCTGCCCGACCCAGTACTTCGTTCAAGGCGGGCGGTTGGCAGAATGCATAAACGCCTGGCCACTGAATGTTGCCTGAGACTTGTACAAATACCTTCTCATCACACGGCGCGGTATCCCGTGCAGAAGAGTTGAAAAAACCCCCTAACAGATGCATGGAGAGAAGGAAAAGCAACAGGATCAGCGCACCGGCAGCACCATCATTTATTTGCCTTTTTCTCATCACCCAAACCAAACACCTTATGTAGGACACGCACTGCCAATTCGGTGTATTTTTCCTCTATGACACATGATACCTTAATTTCAGACGTGTTGATCATCATAATATTAATGTTTTCGTTGGCTAACGCCGCGAACATCTTCTGAGCTACCCCGGCGTGACTTCTCATACCCACGCCTATGATGGAGACCTTGGCAACATCCTCATCCCCTAACACTTTTTCCGCTCCGATTTCCTCAGCCACATGGCTCAACAGCTTCATGGTCTTATAAAAATCCGACTTCGGCACTGTAAATGTCAGATCTGTAAACCCATCCTCACTGGTATTCTGAACAATCACGTCGACTACGATACCGGATTTGAAAATAGGCTCAAATATCCGAGAAGCCGTTCCAGGTTTATCCGGCACTTTCCTGATTGTGACCCTGGCCTCGTTTTTGTTGTAGGTCACCCCGGAGACCATAACCTTTTCCATATCCTTTGTTTCAGCAATCACCATGGTCCCCCTTTCATTGCTAAAGCTTGATCTGACGTGGATTGGCACATTATATTTCTTTGCAAATTCGACAGAACGCGTCTCCAATACCCTGGCACCCAGACTGGCCATCTCAAGCATTTCCTCATATGAGATAACGTCCAGTTTTTTTGCCTTTGGGCAAATGCCGGGGTCAGTGGTATACACCCCATCCACATCTGTATAGATTTCACACACATCGGCTTTCAAGGACGCTGCCAAGGCAACGGCCGTGGTGTCCGACCCGCCCCTCCCTAATGTTGTAATATCGCCATTTTCGTCAAGGCCCTGAAAGCCGGCCACCGTTACAATTCTACCCTGCTGGAGTTCTTTTTTGATTCTATCGGTTTCAATGGTGTGGATTCTTGCCTTCCCATAAAAATTATCTGTGTGGATTGCCACCTGAAAGCCCAAAAAAGAGCGAGCATCATGACCTATGTTTTTTACGGCCATGGCAAAAAGGGCCACGCTGATCTGCTCGCCCGTGGACATAAGCACGTCGAGTTCCCTGGGATCCGGATCATCGGTCATTTCACGGGCCAATTGGATCAGGAAGTCAGTCTGACCTGCCATGGCTGAAAGAACAACCACTATCTGATGGCCTTCATTGTGGTGTCTTACAACCCGCTCGGCAATGCCCCTGATTTTCTCTATATTGGCAACAGAGGTGCCCCCGTATTTTTGAACGATTAACGCCATGGGCTTACCCTTCGCACCTCCTCAAGTTCAAATGTCCGAAGGCCTTTTCGTTTATGTTTCGGCATCCCGGTTTGCCCTTGTCAGGTCTTTCAATATCTCAAAAGCCCGGGGGTGTTTCCCGGACAAGACAATTTTTCGAACCAAATAATCTATTATAGCAAATCTAACCTTCAGTTTCCATTCCGGCAGAATTTCAGGCCAGCGATCAGCCCACTCCATGACAACAACGCCATCTCGGTAAAAATATTCTTCTAGCCCGGCCGACAGAAAATCAGCCAGGCTTTCCAATCGGTAGATATCCAAATGGAAAAGGGTATGCCGGCCTTCGTACTCGTTAATGAGGGCAAATGAAGGGCTGGTAATGATGGTATCCGGTGAGACCCCTAAGCCGAGGGCTACTCCCTTGGTGAACCAGGTTTTTCCACTCCCAAGGTCTCCCACTAAGGCGATTACATCACCCTCTTTTAGGACTTTTCCCAGTTCCTGGCCCAGGTGTATGGTCTCCTGATTGGAAGCTGTGTCATATGTAACACATCTTTCATTCAAGAAACAAGGGTCCTTATGAGATCAGACTTACCGATGATTCCAACGACACGATCACCATCTACAACAGGAATGGTGTAGATTTTTTTCTGAGTCATTATTGTGGCAATTTCGTCAATTTCAGTCTTTTCATCTATGGTTAAAACATCTTTCGTATAGAGATCTTCGACCTGGGTGGCATTGATCCTCTCAATTTCTTTTTCTAATTTTTTCGGGCTTTCCAGATAAAAGACCGCATCAAAAACACTCACCACTGTAGGTATATGAAGCTTCTTGTCCTTTCGTATCAGATCGCTTTCACAGATAATCCCAATGAGCCGGTCCTTATCGTCCACAACAGGAACCCCGTTAATGTGATTGTCATACAGTATCCTGGCCAGATCCTGAAGACTTGTATCTTTTTTAACGGTAATGACCCCCGTGGTCATAATATCACTGGCATTCAGCATTTTGACTTAACTCCATTCCCGCATCCCCCTTCTCCAATACAACCACAGCGACACCATACCCGTTTTCATCCGAGAGACTCAAATGGATACCCGTTATGCCCGCTTCACGGCAAATGTCAAACGATTTTCCATGAAGTCTCAGTCCGGGTTTGCCATTGGGGTCATGAAAGACCTCTATATCTCTCCATTTTAGCCCCCTCCTCATCCCCAGACCGAGGGCCTTTGAAAAGGCCTCTTTTGCTGCGAAACGGAGCGCAAATGCAGAAAACGGAGACATCCGCTTGGAACAGAAATCCGTCTCAGCAGGTGAAAATACTCTGGCACCAAATCTATCCCCCCATCTACGGAATACCCGCTCAATTCTACTGATATTCACCAGGTCTATGCCGATTCCGTAAATCATTTTTATTCATCTCAAATCCCTGATCACTGATAGCAATCTTTTCTCCTGATTTTCCATGCGCTCTGCTTCCGAATCCGCCGTTTCGTGGTCATAGCCCAAAAGGTGTAGAAACCCATGTATCAGCAGCCGATCGATTGTGTGCTCTAAGTCCTCCCCAAACGCTTCCGACTCTCTAA
>Ga0180432_10005065_pt1 | contig 17750 bp, 36 predicted proteins | sample SS_ome_10_FD_132414 | JGI IMG/M metagenome (GOLD analysis project Ga0180432, IMG submission 132414) | Hypersaline lake sediment archaeal communities from the Salton Sea, California, USA - SS_1_MS_2 metaG | ecosystem: Environmental > Aquatic > Non-marine Saline and Alkaline > Hypersaline >...
CCGGAAGCCAACGTGAGGTGCGGCACGACGTATCGACCACAAACGTCCTGAACGTCAACACCAGCTTGGTCATGGCCGCATCGGACGCACGATCGCTTGCCAAGCGCATCCTCTGGACGGCATACGCAAACCGGCAGCACGTCGCGATGCAGCTTCCACCGTCGCAGATGTCGGTACAAGAGGGCGATACGATCAGCGTGACCGCCAACGGCGAGGACTGGATCTGCCTTGTCGAAAAGGTGGACCGAGGCAACGATGGGCTGCTGAAAGTCGATACCGTCAACGAGGTGGCGTCTGCGCTCACCTTCACCAGTACCGCCGAATCGCCCGCAGATGTCATAAACCCGGTGTACCTGCCCGGGCACATGGCATTATTGCCGATTGACATTGCGCCGCTGCGGGACGCCGAGGTAAACAAGCCCGGCATCTATTACGGCGGGGCACTGTACAACGCCAACTCACCGTGGAAGGGCGCATATCTGTGGGTCAGCGAAGACGGGACCAACTACACAGCCGATGCGCAATTCCTGAACGGGGAGGCGCGGATCGGGTATACAGAGGACACCCTCGGCGGCGGCGTGGAGCCGGGCTACTGGGACGAGGTCAACGACGTCACGGTGCAGCTGTACCACGGCACGCTGTCAAGTGCAACGCACGACCAGGTGTTGACCGGTCGCAATCGGATGATTATCAACCGTGAGATCATCGGATTCCGCAACGCAACGCTGGAATCGACACGCCAGTACAAGCTATCCGGCCTGCTGCGCGGCTTGCGGGCAACCGAGGACTTCATCGACGAGCACGACACCGGCGAGCCGTGCATGTTGCTCAATGCGCTGAGCTGCCACTGGCTGGAGCGTGACGCATCGCTGATCGGCCAATCGCTCTACTTCAAGGCGATACCGCGTGGCGCACCGGACCCGGGCGAGGTCGAGGTCCACGAGTTGACGTTCAACGCCGAGTCAATGCAATGCTTCCCGCCGTGCCATGTGTATGCGGTGCGTGCGGCCACAAACAACATGTTCATCTACTGGACGCGGCGCACGCGGGCAATAACCAGGCTCATGGTCGACGGCATCTGTCCGACGACTGAATGGAGCGAGAAATACAAGGTCGTGATTTGGAATGCCACCCGCACAGAAATCAAGCGCATTTTGGTAGTTCGCAACCGGTCATGGGCGCAATATCTGGCAACGCATCAATCGGCAGACGGCTACTCTCCGGGCGATCCGATCAAGATCGACGTTCATCAGTTCTCATGGGATCTGAACATGTACGGTAAGGGAATATCGGCTACCGTGTAGCAAAAGGGATAAGATATGGCGACACCGGCAGGCATCACGGAAATGATTGAGGGCCAGGCAGCAGGGCACGTCACCTTCAACGAGGCGGTGGTGTGGCTCGAAACGCTGGCCGGGCATCAGATAATCGACTTCACCACGACGGAGCCGGTTGCTGGTCTCGACGATGGCGACCTGTGGTATTGCAACGGCGCGGCCACCGGAACGAACTGGGGCGCCGATGACGTGGCTGACAACATGCTGTGCCTGTATCTGTCGGGCTGGAAGTACATTGCACCGCGTGACGGGATGCGGTTCTATCTCGATGACGAGAAGATCGAGGTCGTTTATCGGGAGGGCGAATGGTGCGCACCCGAGCGGATCTGGTCGACAACGGAGTGGGCGATGGGTAAGGTCGGCCAGGGCGGCACGATGGTCTATCAGAAGTCGGTAGACTTGAGCGCAATGCCGAACAACACCCGCACCAACGTGGCGCACGGCATATCCAATCTAGACCTGACAGCGCCGATCATGGTAGAGGGTTCGGCGTGGACGACGGCGGGCAGCGATGAGGTATACCCGCTCAATACGATTGGTCGTCTGGGCGCAGGATCAAACCGCTACGTATCCTGCTACGTCGATGACGGAACAAACCTCTGGAAAGATGCGAACTGGGACGCCTCCGGCTTGAGCGGATACGTTCGGCTTGAATACGAAAAAACAGCATAGAGCACTGGCACCGGGAAAGGTAGTGGAACAATGGCGAATGGCAACGGCATCGACAAGGGCACGAAGATTTCTCTTGCCCTGGTGGTCATGGTCGTGGGCGGCCTCTTTTCATTGTGGGCGTACCTCGACCAACGGTTCGACGGCATCGAAGCGAAGATTGCGGAGTTCGAGCACCGCACCGAAGATCGGTGGCGTGGCACCGACATGAGGGTGTGGGCGCTAGAGCTTGAGCGACTGAACAGGGAGATTGACCTCCATGTGCCGGACCCTTATTCAGTGACCGAGGATTGACGCATGGCAACAGAAGTCGAAGACAGCCCTCTGATCGAGATACGGCTTGACGGCCACCAGGACTTGACCGATGACGAGTTGTCGGTTGCCCTGGCCGATGGCGAGGCGCTGGTCATCCGCAGCGATGTCCCGGCAGCGGCACATATCCCGGTGTTCGACAGCGGCACTCCCAACGATGGCGACATGCTGTACTGGGACGATGGCAACGGGTATTGGTCGGCAGACGTTCCGCCCATCACCATCAACGGCTCACCGACCGACGGGCAGATGCTCTATTGGGATAACAGCAACTCGTACTGGTATCCCGACGATGCACCGAGTGGCGGTGGCGTATCCGATCACGGCGCATTGACGGGCCTCGACGACGACGATCACTCGGCGGTGTACTACAGTCAGTCGCTCCTCGACGGAGGGCAGCTCGATAACCGATACTTCACCGAGGCCGAGCACGTCAACTCCAGCAGTGGCGCAGGCAACGCCGGAGATCCGATCAAGCTCAATGCAAGCGGCCTTGTCGACTCGACGATGCTCGGCTGCGAGGGCAAGCGGGTTATCACCTATTGCCCGACCTCCTCCTCGTCGAGCGAGACCGGAAGCGGGACGCACACGTTCGACATCAAGAACGAGTTTGCCGCTGGCGACATGAACGCGCTCGGGACCGTGGTCGTCGTTCAATGCTTCGGGCGGCACATGGGCTCCGGCTTCAACTCAACTGCAACCACGTTCACGCTGACACTGGGCGGCACAACGCTGGAGACGACGACCTCGGCGAACATCACGGCGTCGAGCGTGAAGCGGTTTCATCTCACGTGGCAGCTTGTCGTGAGAACTGCGGGTGCATCCGGCAAGGTGCACGCAGTCATTCTTGACGGCGCGGTGAACGATGGGACGCTGACAACGCTCCTCAACAGTCCAACCGCCGCCGGCATAACGATAGACCTGACTGCGGCCAATGACCTGGAGCTCGACGTGACATGGGTCGCCAACGGCAATACGGCAACACTCGACCATTTCGCGGCAATGATATATCCACCGTAACAAGAGGACATAGAACATGGCAGGCAACATCAGCGCAATTAAGTTTGTCAAGGTCGGGATGTACGTTATCCCGGTGACCGACATCCAATGGGTGGCGGCACCGCCCGGTCAGGGCGGCATCGTGATCAAGATGAAAAACGGTGACGCGAGTGAACTGATTGATGGCGTTGACCTCGACACAGTCAAGGCCGTGCTCGACAACATATACGACGAGGCCAGGGTCGAGCAGGTCAAGCCAATCGAGCCCAAGATTGCATCCGGCGGCATTAATTGACCCTTGCAGATCAACTGCGCCAGGTCGATAAGGCGCAGTGCATGATCGTCATTCACCGCGTGAAATACCTTTGCGATTGTGTCGACGACTGGCTCAAGCGATACGCAATGCGGTGTCCCGAGTATGCGGAGGTCATAGACGCGATTCGTCGGGACATCTTTGACCACGACAAGGGTCAGGGACAGGCGTAAAACGTGACGGCGTAGCGGTCCCGGTGCAGGCGGTGGGCGTGCGCGTGTGAACCTCCCGCCCATCTGCTTGCATTTCGGAAGGAGAAAACGATGCGCAAGGTCCGTTACCTGTTCCTTTCAGACACGCACGCGCCGTGGCATGACCACAAGGCGTTGAAGTCTGTTCAGAAGTTCGCCAAGGAAACGAAGCCTGAGCAGATCATCCACCTCGGCGACCTGATGGACCTGTACCTCCTGTCGAGCTTCTACAAAACCGAGCTGGCGGCGATGACGCCGACGACCGTGCGCCGGGAGCTTGGCGCCGCAGTCGGTATCTTGAAGATGTTCGCGCCGTACAGCAAAAAGCCGATGCTGTGGCTCAAGGGCAACCACGAAGCGCGCCTCGAGAAGCGGCTTGCCGAGGTTCCGTTCCTGTCGGGCTATGTCCGCTCGCCGTTTGACCGGATCGCCCGCGATGTGAAAAACGTCAAGTTCATACACCGTGGCTCGATCATGCTGCCGAACAAGGGCGGCGCACCGATCTTCACAACCCACGGTTGGCGGTCGCGGATGGTTGCCGGAACGGCGGCGGCTTCGCTGGTGCGGGACCGGTCCGTCATCCAGGGCCACACGCACGGCGCAGGCGTGATATGGGTGACGCCTCGGCTGTTCGCGATGGAGTGCGGGCATCTGTCGAGGCAGACGGCACCCTGCTTCCATTACATGCACGGCGCGGATCTCGGGCTGTCCAGGTGGCGCACGGCATTTTCGACCGTCACGGATGACGGCGCTCCACACCTGGAGGTGCCATGAAAACCGCGACGTTGCACATTGGCGTCCACCGCATCAAGTTCGATGAGCCGATGTTGTGGTCGGTGTCGCTGATCGTGAGGGCGTGCATCCGGTTCCGGCTCCCGTGGCCCGCAGAGGTGCGGGTGACCGGGGCCAAGGGATACGTCGGCGAGTGTGATCCTGAAAAGCTGGTGATTCGCATCCGCAAGCCAAAAGGAAAAGGTGCCGAGCGTCCTGAGGAACAACTCGACACCCTTGCCCATGAGCTTGCACACCTGCGGCATTTCGAGCACACCATCGACCACGAGGCGCTGACAAAGCGAATCATGATCTGGTGGCTGGTCTCAACGCCGATTCTGTTTGCGTGGTCGACCCCGAGGGCGTGATCCGGGCTTGGGCGGTTTGCTGGCGTTGGCTCGGGACGCTATCGCCTTGCGCTCGCTGGTCGCGGTGCCGAGAAGTTGCGCGGCAAACTCCCGGCGAGGGCGGGCGACCACAACGGCAGCGCGGGTGACCACTACTACGTACCACGCATCCTCGATCTTGCGCAGATACGCATCCGGTTCAGGCTTTCTGCCGACCCGTTCCACCTCGGACGGAGTGAGGGCCACGGCGCGGGAAGTAGCAAGCCTCCTCGCGCCGGCCTTGGCGTAGCGGGTGATTGTATCTGTCATCGGCTTTCCTGCTTAGATGCGATCAAGTTTCCTCAGATATTCTTCGAGCCCCTTCTTATCGTACCTATTATGCTTGCACCGAAGCTCTGCCGCTCGGCGAAGCATATTAACAGTTGCGTTTTTCCGGCGTGCCGCCGTATCCGCATCAACAACAACGCGAGATGCTCCGGTGGTTGGGTCGGTGACAATTTTCGGTCTTGCCATTGTCCGGCTCCTTTCGGTGGTAAAACTAGCTGCGAATAATCCGGCCTTCCTCATCCAGCTCGCGCCATGAAAGGCAGGCGGTTTCGATGGCGGCATCAACTGAAGGGCCGCTCACTTCGGTATCCGCGCCGTTCTTGACTTCGTACCAGCGGTAAGCATCGGCATCCTTGCGAAGCTCGATCGCGCAGCCATTATCCAGGGTCGCGGTGGCGTGGGCTTCGTTGGTGTTCATGGCTCTCTCCTTGTTCTCGCTGCTCTGTTTTGGTTTCGTAATCATCATGCTTGTATCCTAATAAACCTATCGTTCGGTTTCAAGGATAATTCCAGGAATTTTCAAATGTTTTTTCTGGTAGCTCGGGAGGGCCGGATTCCGAAGGCTGGGTCGCCCCCACGCCATACCCTAATTTCCACGATTCCCGCGCCAGATACCTACATTTCCCGCGAGATATGCCGTTTTCCGTGATATCGCACCAGAAACGTGTTGCGTCTCTCACAGACGCTAAAAACCGCGTTTCTGGCGATATTGACGTAAGCGTAGAAATAGTGCGGCCTTGTAGAATTGTCCTTCAAATAAGGACAAATGCGGGTGTTTCTTCCATTCTGCGGCGCATTTTCAACGGATGGTGAGCGGGTGCCTGGCGGTGAGCTACAGGTCTGGCTCGTACCCGTACGTCTGCGCGAAGTACCCGAACCGCTCGTCGGCGAGTTCCACCAGCTCGGGCGTCCACCAGTGCCGGTAGTGCTTGCGCTTCTTCGGCCCGTGCTTCGGCGGGTTTTTGTGCGGCAGCAGCCATCGCGGCTTGCCGAAGAAGTCGCAGGCGCGGTGGAAGTCCTCGTCGATGTTCTCGAATCGCCCGAGAAAATCAATCCCGCATTTCCCGTGTACCTCGATCCAGTCCTCCTGATGCAGGAGCCGCAGGCCCGGTGCCGACTGGATCGCGAACTTGGTCGGCATTCCCTGGCGTACCCATTCCGAAAAACTGCCGTGGAATTGTTTGTCCTTGAAAATGCCGAAGTAATACCAGCAGGATACCGCACGGTCCCACGGGTCGCGGATGAACGCGAGCGTTTTTGCGCCCTTGCGAATTTCCTCGCGGTCAAGTTTCAGTCGATACCAGAGCGGGTGATGTGATCGACCACCACACAATGTGTCACCGATTGAGCAGCCGCCGGTCTTCGGGATGTGAATGAAGATTGGTTCAGGCATGTAATTGGCCCATTGGTCCGCGATCAATCATATCTTCTATCCTCTGCTGGTGCCGACGCATTGTCGTGTTGCAGTCCTTGCAAACGAAAGCGGTCATACCAAATAGCTTCTGAACAATACGCTCGTCGCCGTGGCCGCATTTCCACGAAAACTGCTCGCGTGGTATTGCCTGAAGAAGCAGTGCCTTGCGATACGCAAGTGCTGCACGATGCATTTCAATGATGTTCATTGAACCCAACCCTCCCTCCGTTCATTCCTTCAAACTCCCCACACCAATCCCACGCCCACGTTTCCGGCCACCGCTCGCCTGGCTCCGATCGCCTGCACTCGCCGTCGAGGGCGTCGACTTCAAAGCGGCGCCAGTACCGGCATCCTCGACACTCAAGACCTTTTTGCCGGTCAACATCTCGACCATCACGACGACCGGCTTCGACTTCGCCCTGGCGTGTTGCGGGCACAGGACGAAGTGAAACGTTGTCCCGTCTTTCAGCGGCACGCGGAATGTGTGCTTCTCGGGCTCGGTCGTGGTGCTTTCGCATAGGAGGCATTTCCACTTGTCGGCCATTTCCACTCGCCTTGTTGAATCGATCGTCCAGGATGCCACCGCTCGATCCGCCGCCCGTCAACGATTCCGGCCTTGCGACCCGTGTACCAGCCCCACGAAAAGGAGAGGATGATGCAGCCGAGGGTGGTAAGGGCGATTATTGGGATGGTCATGGCCGCCTCGGGTGCGGTCTCGCATTCAGGATGCACAACACAAAAGTACACAGGGCAGCAGATGCAGCAAACACTACAGCGACGGCCCAGAAAGGTGCGGGTTTTTGTTCCGGCATAATCTGCGCCTCCGCAATCTGATCCGCCACCATCTGCCGGGTGACCTGTTCCGACTCGTGGAACTTACGGTCAATCCGTTTCTCGATGCGCTCGATCCACGCGCCGGTCAGCTCGGCGATCTTGTCGGCCTGGCGATCGCGGAGTCCAGCCTCCTTGAGATCGGCAGCCATGTCCGGTTGCGCGAACAGGGCGACGATCAATATCAATGCGTTCATGTGTCAATTCCTCCGTATTTGATCCTGCGTTTTCCGGAATAGAACTTGGTGCACGATAGGCTCTTCGTCTGCTGGTTTCGGATCTCCCATCCGATGACACACTTCTCGTGCGCCGTTGTGCTCCCGCTCTTGTGGCACCACTGATGAAGGCGCACCAGCTCGCCGCACATGCAACAGATTTTTTCCTTGCCGCACCGTTGCCGGGGTATCAGGTGCCAACGGATGAAGTGCTGGTCGGTGGTCACTGTTTCCTCGCTTCGCGCCAGCGGCGTTCCATCTCATTAATCTCCCTTGTTCCTTCAATCGGATACATCACACAGAGTCGGCGCATCAGATCCAGCATCTCATCCCCGATCTTGGCGAGGCGGTCCACCTCATGCTGTAGCCGGTCGCGGTCGGCTTTGTACTTGTCTGCGAGTCGCTTTTTAGCGAGGAAGTCCTGATATAGTAACGACTGCTGATCCACAATCACTCCCCCTTCCCTGCGGCGCGGTAGGCTTTGACCACAACACACCACGCGCACTTGCAACCTTCGGCGTGACCGTTATCTGATAAAAGCCTAGCCATCCTGTCCGCCGCTTCCAGCCGGGGGCGGATGACTTTGTTAAAGGCAGCATAGAAGGGATCGTGCATTCTTCTGAACCACTGTCTATCGTATTCTGCTTTAAACGCCGCCCACACTTCATCTGCTGTCATCGGTCTGCTCCCTTGCTTTCATCATCATGTCAGACAGCACCCATGCCCGCTCAACAACTGCTGCATTACATGCGCCCTTGTCATATGTCGGTGATGTCAGCAAGCACAGCCCCGTCAACGCCGCCATTGCGAATTGGTCGCGGAGCACCCCGTACTCGGTTCCAACAAAACTGCCGAGATTATCGAGTTGTTCCGTAAGACCATCTATCCGCTCCTCCAGCCGGAGGATTTCTTGGGCGACAAGGCCAAGTGCGCCTCGATCGCCAGACGATCCGACTCCGATGCGGTATTTAATCTGCTCCAACCGCTCATATCTATCGCTCATGGTTCAGCCTTTCTCTTCCACTGGCTCATATGTCGCCTCGAAGATGTCCGGTTTGCAGGGATACGCCTCTCCCTTAATTCCGGTGATGATGTAGTCACCCGGACTCGCCGTCATTTCTCCCTCAAGTGTTCGTATGCGCACCTCGGCTTCGGTCTGGTACGCTGTGATGACAACAGGTTTCTTGCGGTACTTTCTTGGTTCTGTGTTCATGGTTCAGCCTTTCAGTTTTTCACGCAAGTCTTTTGCGAGTCGATAGCCAGCACCGTCTTTCACTATGCAATCACATTCAGTTTGCAATGCCTTGATGATATAGCTCGCCAGCTCCTTCGCCGCTTTCAAGGCGTCGATGGCGGCTTCAAGATCGTCGGTGTCCACAGAGGCGATGCTGCATGTTGAGGGAGCAGCAGCCCTTTTTCCCAACCGCTCAATCAAATCCGGCTGCGGCTTTGGACGGAGGCCGGGGATGATGGAAAAATACGCGATGTCATAGAGGGGAGACCTGAGAGTGTTTTTTCCTTCTATGCGTACAAGGTAGTCGCATATTGGACCGCCATCATTGGATCTTTCGTATCTCCACTCCCTCCCCGCATCATCCACAAACAGATCATCGTCCTTGGCGTTCTTCACCACTTCTGCGATTGTTTTCATTGGTACTCTCCTTTTTGCGACGATAGGCGAACAGGTCGCATAGCTGATCATATATGTCCTCATCAAAATAGATGCCGTCCAGCCACCCCTCGGCCAATGTCACCACCCGCAACGTATTCCGAAACTCGTTATCCGCAAGAAACTTCTTGCCCTGTTCGATTTCGTCGGTGCCGGGAATTGTCATGGCTTGCTCCCGTGTATTTTCAAAACGCGAACGGTGCCGATCTGGTCACCGATCTCATTTGAATGCAAGTTCAACTTTTCCTGCAACAGCATGTTGATAAACCAAATCATTGAACCAAGATCGCCTCCGTGCATTGTTTCGCTGTCATATTCAAATTCGACTGTCATTTTCAACTTCATGTTATTGCCCTGTAAAAACAACCGGACTCCCGCCTGTCGATCCGTGTTCTCGGTTCACCATCAAGACCCTTGTCTTTGTTTCGAGAAACAGAAACGGGAGCCCGGTGACGTTCAAGAAACGGGACGGCACTGCAAAGGAGAATAAGAGATTGAGAGTGGTGGTGGGTTTGTGCCGCCCCGTGTGGTTCGTTAAGAGCTGCGTGGTGCCGGAACGACCGGCGCAAGTGGATATGCGCAGAGCATTATTCAACCGGGATTCCTTGCCAATCCTGCCCTCCGATGTGTCAACGAGTAGTGTTCGTACTTTGTTTTCCACGCAGCACATGGTTTAGAGAACTTCCCTTTCCGTCCAACCGCGACGGTCATACTCGTCAATGAACTGGTTGTAGCCGTAGTCAAGCGGCAGTTTCTCGCCGGCCTTGACTCGGCGGTCTATTTCGAGATCGCGCAGACACGATCGGCACGTCACACGGGCTCGGAAGCGGGTTCGATGATCGCCCGTCCAGTATTTGCGGTGTGACGTGCAGAGCGGTCTGTTCATTCCGTCGATCCAGTAATGTGTCACGACCGGTCGGCGGCGGGTTGTCATTTCCGGCGGAAGTGGCATCACATCTCCCTTATTTCCACGACGAGCCGTGCGACCTCGCCGTATCGTTTCCGTATGCACAGATCCACGATCTGCTTGTCGTCCAGGTACACAACCTCGTTGAGCGCATCGCCGACGATCTTGCAAACGTTGTCACTGTCCGGTTTCTTTGTCGGTCGAATTTTGTTCGTCAATGCCGCCTCGCGTTTCTTCTTGCTCCAGCTTTTCGGCGGTGCGTAAACTGCGAGAATCCGCATATCCACCGGCCCCTCTATCAACGGGCGCCCGTTCATGGCCTGCTGGGCCGCCAGGCGCAGGTGTGACTCGAATGCCCTGGTTTTCGCTGGCGTGTACGCTATCCCGTTGGCGAATCGCGGGCGGCCTTTGCCCTGTGGGGTGCCGGATAGTTCGATTTGGATCTTCATCACACCTCAAAGCCAGCAAGACGCAGAACCTTTTTCACAGTGCGCTGCTGCTTTCCGAGAAAGAAGTTGTACCCCTGATCGCCGATGAACATTTTTCGGATCTGCTTTCCGTTGACCTGGTGCATGGCTGCGTTCAGTACCGCTGCGTATTCGCCTCGCCGCGTATGCGCCTCGTTCTGATTCATCAACCATCGACGGCAGGTCAATGCAGGATTTCCCGCGCTGAGGTTCTCGCCAGTGGAAAGTGCCATGTAAAACTCCTCGACCTCGTTGGGATGCGGTTTCATGGCCCACGCCGCAACACCGGCTATGTGAGAGTTGCTAATGCGGTAGTCTTTCGATCGGTTGGCGACGACGAAACCGATTTCGTCTTTGTAGGCTCGTAGCACATGGAGAGCATTTGCCACGGTCAACTTGCCCGTATGTTGCTTGATGGAAATGCAGCACAGTTCCAGTATGGCGCGAGTGACAGCTGCGACACGAGATCCATTCTGAATGCCGTGACGAAGGGCGAGCTGCTGTCCGACCTGTCGTTCATGTCCTCGGTCGATGGCGTCGATGGCGTACTGTCCTCGTACTTGTCCGTTGTGCGGAACGTCCCTTGTCACCATCATCGGAACCGTGACACCGGACTCCACGATGGCAAAAAGTCGCTGCTGCCCGTCGATCAGCTCGCCCTTGTCGTCGATGGCGACTCCTTGGTGTGTCAACAGCCATTGCCCCGCCTTCATGGTTCGAGCGTATGCGGCGATTACCGCAGGGGCCGGGTTCCGCTGGCGGTCCCTATTCAGATGTTTGTCGAGTAGCGCCTGCGCTTTTGTTGGCGTGATTTGTTCAACTGTCGTTTTCATTTATCCACCTCATGAACTGCTTTCGTATTTTCTTGCTTGACTGCCTCCAATACCGCTTGAGGTTGTAGAGACGCGGATCTTCTTCTTTGATGTCCTCGTCTCTCACTTCGGGCGACGTATCCATCACATCGCGCCGATGTATACCACTCTCCTTTCCGTTGGTTCCTGCCAGTATCTCCTTCGCTTTATCAGGATCATCATCGACAACCTTTGCGGCCTCGATGACGGTTGACTTTGGCGGGGCGGTTCCGGCGGTCACCTTGTCCTCGATGTCCGGGTCGACCGTCTTGACCTTCTCGACGGCTTCGGCGTACTTGCCGTCGCGCTTGATGGTGGCTTGCGATACGCCATGATCCTTGGCGATTCTTTCGGCGGTAGCACCTTTAATTGGTTCATTTTGATCCAATTTAGTAGGTCGCCCGACAGTTTTCTTTGTCCGGTTGAACCGCCGCCCGCGAATGTACGAGTATTGATCAGGCGTCAGATTCCGCCGCCCGAGTTGATTCCGATCAATCCAATCGGCGGCATGGTCGCGGTTGTGAAACGACAACTCGACGTAATCGAACTCGATGTCGTGCTTGTTGCAGATGTAGTATCGGTGGTGACCGTCGAGCAGGATACCCTTCTCCTTCCACACTACCAACGGATCGCGGCAGCCCTCGGCAATGATGCTCGCCTCCAGCAGTTCGCGTTCCTCGTCAGCCATCGGCGGAATCAACCGCTTGAAGTCCTCATGAATTTTGATTTTCATAACGCCTCCCCGGGCCACCATGTGTCGCTTTTCCGCCCAGTAATCGCACACTTGCGCCGCCTTGACTTGTTGCGCACAAGTTTGGCATTACGCAACTCGCTCAGGCGACGCGCCAGCGTTTCCCTTTGAGAGTGCCCAGCCCTCGAGGCCAGCTCCCACGCTGTGCATCCTGGATATTGCACCACAAGCGCCAAGGCAAGATCCTTTATTGATGTTCCGTTCGCGTCGGCTGACTCGCTGCGCATACCAAGGATCACAACTGACGACCAGAGCAACGCAGGTATAAAGACGTCATCTGCCTCGCAGTACAGGTCTTTGGTTCCGTCAGGATGAATGCGAAGTATCCACTTTCTATTGTCATCGCTGGTAAACTTGTCGCCGTTGCATGCGCCGTGAAGTACAGCTCGAATTGTTTTCATGTCGCCCCTCCTTTATTCTTCATCTTCCCGCTCCACCTGCCGGCTGCAGTCCGAGCACAACACCCGATCCTTGACCGGATAGTACACCGCGCCAAGATTTTTCCCGCAGCCGTCGCAGTGCAGTGCCATGATTTTCTGGCCGTCTCGCGTGGTTGCTTTGGTGGTCATTTTTCGCGTCTCAAAAAAGCAAGAAAATCACACGCAGATATTTCCGGCTTTGGCACTGCGGCCGCCGCGACCCATCCTTGCTCGTCAACCCATTCGGCAAACTGCTCGGCGTAGGCCAGTGCTGTAATCACATCATCAACAAGTCCCGGTTCTCCATTCGGCAGCTTTTTCAGCTTGTCCGCCAAGGTATCTCGCGGCTTCAGGCCGTCAATGGAAACGACGGAAAACATCTCTTCGGGAATATATCCTGCCACACCTTCTTCGCTATCGTCGGTCATTTCCAACCCGTCAGGATTCCGAACGTAGACGTTTCCCATTGCGTCAACGAGCTGACGACCAGGTCGCACGTTCGCTATTGCGTCTGATATTTTCATACTTCCCTCCACGTCATCATCAGCGCACCGGACACCCGGCACTTTCGCTTGCCGTCGTTTTGTATCAGTCCGCCCTGGCGCAGTTCGGTCAACCGACGCGACACACGATGCCGATCGGGATGTCCCGCGAACCGGGCCAGCTCCCACGCTGTCGAACTCGGGTATCGCTTGACCAAATACAGGGCCAACTGTCGATCGGTTGCCGCCTTGCCGGACGCCTCGATCTTTTCTGCAGCGATGTGCGACGTTTCAGGATCGGTGCGTCGGGCTCGGGCGAATAGGTCGCCGGTCATGTTTCCCCTCCCGCCTCGCAGCGTTTCTGTTTCACCAGGTCCGAGAACTTCGCTGGCGGTGCAGATGGTCGTCGCCGCTTCGCCTCCTCGGCCCGGGCTCGCTGTTCCTGTTCATATCGCTGCTGGCGCGCCCGGCTCTCGAGCGTGGCCTGGTCGACCTTTGGTGCCTCGCCGTTGTCGGGTATCCACGTTGTCGGGTCGTCGGTCCAGCACTCTTGATTGAACCACGGCGGTGGGTCGGGTGTGTACGGTGCCAACCTTCCGTTTGGCAATGTCCGCGCCTCGGCATACTGTTTGACCTTCGCCAGCAGCTCCTCAAAACCAACCTTGCCCGCCGCGCCCTGGATCGCCTTCTCGGCTGCCGCCTTCTTTTTCATCTTCGGGTATGCCTGCCGGATCTCCTCGACCTGTTCCGGTGTGAAGCGTGGCCGCCTTGACTTACTTGCGGGTGACTTGCAGGTAACTTGCGGGGTACTTCCGTTTCCGTTGCCCTTCCGCGCTTCTGCTCCTTTGCGCCCGCCCCGGGATTGCGCCTGCCGCTTGGCGTCGGCCCGTTCGTACTCTTGCAGCAGCCGGGCCTGGGTAAGCCGTCCGTTGTCGGTTGGTTGCCAGCACGGAAGAATGCGGTCGGCGAGTTCGTTGTGCCACCGATTCGCGTCAATCCCAAGCAAGTCGGCGATCTCCTCGGTATCGGCGGGTATGGTGCAGGGCGGGTCTTGAATCCACGCCTCCATCAGCAGCAAAAGATAGAACGCCCGTTGCTCGCTCGTCATCCTTCGCACCCGGTGATCTCCGAAAAACTCGATCACATAGAATCGGATGTACGGCAGGCGTTCATCGTTTGGCATGATCGCCTCCCCGTGTTTCGGTCCCGCCCATAACCGCCCCTCTGTCTATGTTCCACTTTGCCCCTTCCCTCTTACCCCGTAGCCGCCTCCCGTTAGGTGGGCGGGAGGATAATGGCTGCCACCACCCCCCGCCCATCCAGGAGGTAAAAAGAAACGAGTTATTCCTTAGCGTCCGGTGCGCTGTCCGCGCCGTTCGTTTCGTCCAGCAGTGACTGTGCTGCCTTGGCCCTGCCTTTCCTGGAGCCGTTGCCAGGGCTACTGTCGGCGCTCTTCTCGGCTTCCCTCGCCTCCATCACCGCCGCCCAGGTGGTCTCGCCGTCGCGGATGGCGTTGTAGATGCCGAGCAGTTCCTCGCGTTCCTTGGCGCTGGTCTGTTCAGTATCGTGGCCGAGATATGCCTTGATCTGCTTCGGCTCGATGCCGAGGCCGGAGAATGCGTCCATCATCCGCTTGCGGGCGGCATCCGGGTCTTGTGCGTCACGGTTGCGCATCGTTGCCTTGACCGCTGTTGCGCACTCGTCCTTGATGTCCGCCGGCAGCAGGCGCAGCGCGTTGTTGCGGATCGCCTTGGAGGTAAGCGCCGCCGCCTTGTTGGCGAGCTCGTCGTCCGATGCCTTGACGATGTAGACCATCTGGCCGCTGGTGTTCTCGCGGGTGCCGACTATGTCCTGACCCTGCCGGACCTTGCGGCGCTCGACGGTCTTGTTCACTACGATGTCGGTGGAAAACGTCGAGTTGGTCTCCAGGTCGGTCACCGCCACCCGGATGATCCGCTTCTCGTCGTCCTCGAAGATGACCGGCGTGTCCACATCCAGGTTCCCGCACAGCCGGACCGCCGCCTCGGCGAACCGGATCGACAGCCCTTCGATGGATCGCCCGCCGACCGGCTTGGAGTACCAGCTCGCGTCAGCGAACCCGGGACGGCTGCACTCCTTCAAAAGCCTGGTTCTCACCGTGTCCATGTCCCTCGGGCGCTGCATCGCCACGATGTACCGCGCCTCCACTCGTGCCTTGGCCTGTGCGGCCATCGCCGCCATGCTCGTCTCATGCGCCGGAAGCTGCGGGCGGTTGTCCATTTCGGCGGGCAGTTGTTCGCCTGTTGTTGCTGGTGCTGCCATGTGAACCTCCTTCTAGTCGTTGTTCGGTACGGTCACGCGCAGCACCCGTGAAGGCTTGCTCCGGTGACGTTCGATTGTTTCTTCTGGCGGGTTCAATTCCGTTGCCACGCCTCTCCAGTTGACGCGGCCCTGCTGTTCGGTCCATGTCACCTTGTAGCCGTCGCCCTCGAAGCCTGAATTATTGGCGATGAGCTGGCGCAGCTTGTTGCCCATCAATTCCTTGACCGCCTTTGCGCCCTTTTCTTCCTCGCGGTTCCGGGCGAATGTGTCGGCCAGCTTCTTTACCACCTCCGGTATTGCCATCAGATGCGGATAGAGCACCTTCGGATAGATGGATTCCAGGATCTCGCGGGCGTTGGCGGTCGCCTCCTCGACCAGCGGCATCCGGTCCTGGATGATGTGATCGGTCCAAAACCGCTCGGCGATCTTGCACAGCGCCATCGTGAAGTCAGTGTCAATCGGCACCACGTACCGTAGAAGCTCGTTGCCGTACTCGGTCACGACGTGCGCTATCTCGAAGTCGCGGTGCAGGGCATGTCCGGCGACGTGCGCCTGCCAGTGGACCTGGGCAAGTGTTGCGGCAGGGATGCCGTCGGCACCCTCCAGCGGATCGCCCCAGTCGAGAATGGAGCCGCGCCCGAGGCTCTTGAACTCGACAATAATGTTCCCGCTTTCGATGGCGTCGGGCGTTGCGCCCTGCCACGAACAACTCGGGTTGACGAGCGTTCCGGGATACTCCAGCTCGACACCGTGTCGCGGCGCGTACACGCCCTCCAGGATCGGGCGCTCCTTCACGGTGCCGATCATCATACGGGTTGTCGGTTCCACGGTGCGCTTGCCCTGAATGTCCGCCCACACATCAAGGGCGGTCGCGTACTTGTTCAGCCCGGCGATGGCACCGACCTGCGACGCGCCGAGGTATGTCTGCGGGTCGATGGTCGGGCCGGTCGGGATTGGTTTCGTTGCGGCGGTCATGATTCTCTCCTTTGCTATGCGATCAGCGCCAGCACGATCAGTGCCAGCGCAAAAACCATGCGGATGATAAGTGCCGCCGTGGAACCGCAACACAACTTGCGGTCCACGGCAGCGACGGTCTCACGGAGCGTCGGGGATTCGCAGCCCGGCGCTTCTGTGTAGAGGTTGTTATTCGCCACGGCACGCCTCCCGCTCCATCGCCTCTTCTTCGGCCCACTGTTTCAACCGTGCGGGGCGCTCTTCCCGCAGCTCCTCGCGGCGGTTGTCGCACCATGTCTCGAAGTTCACCTGCTCGCAGTCCTCGCAGATGGTGTTCTCGTCTCGCGCCCACCCGTTCTTGCACTGCTTGCACGGCTTCGCATTGACCTCGGCGCAGTCAACACAGATGGCGTTCTCGTCGTCGATCGCCTCCAGCTCCCATGTCTCGATGCCGCAGCATGAGCACTCGGGAATCATGTCAGGATCGTGGCCGAGCTGGGATGGTTCAGGGCAGGTCATGACACCCTCCTCGCCGCCCGAACGGTCTCCAGGTTGTTCTGGAAGGTCAGCGCGTCGGCCCAGCGGCCTTTGGTGCAGAAGTCGTGAATCAGGATGCCGAGCTGATAGTCGCGGATGGCGTCCATGAGCCCGCTGTAGTCGGACTCAAGGGCATCGAATCCGTCGGCGGGAATCAGGTCGGATTCGCGTGTTGACCTCTCGGCGCGGTCAAGGAGCAGACGGAACCACCTGATCCGATCCCGTGCCGATGCGGCGGTCTGCCGGGCTTGCCGTGCCGCCTTTTCCGTCAGCCGCCTCTGTTCGTCGTGTGTCATGGATCACCTCCCGGTGGTTGTCCGGTCGGCGTCCTTGCGGAGTGGTATCGCAGTGGTGGAGCAGTGGCTCCGGTGTGGTGGAGTTGCGCGGGATTCGGCGTGACAGAGCCCGGAGGCGGGCGTTCCCGCAAAGGTTTACGGCGAGCAGAGAACGGATTGCAAATCCGTTATCACCGGTTCGAGTCCGGTTGCCGCCTCCAACCGTAAGAGCAAACAGCGATACCATTTGCAAGGTCGTCGACCTTGGGTTTGTGCCACTCGGGCGATGGCAGTCGCCCGAGTGGCGTTTTTCGGAAGAAGGAATTGGCCGGCCTCGGACGAGACCGGATGTCGAATTGAGTCGAGAAAAAGCCACTTCTGCTTCCTCAGTTGTGGTTTTAGGCCCCGGCG
>Ga0180432_10005067_pt1 | contig 17748 bp, 22 predicted proteins | sample SS_ome_10_FD_132414 | JGI IMG/M metagenome (GOLD analysis project Ga0180432, IMG submission 132414) | Hypersaline lake sediment archaeal communities from the Salton Sea, California, USA - SS_1_MS_2 metaG | ecosystem: Environmental > Aquatic > Non-marine Saline and Alkaline > Hypersaline >...
ATCCAGATGCCGGTGTACCCGATCCGGCATTACCGGATCCGGTAAACGTCAAAGAAGATGCCAAAACACTCATGGCCAAGTTGGCACAGGCGCTATACATTAACGAGGTGTTGAAACTCAGATATGGCGATATTCGCGGGCCTGTTCGTTTTGACATATCTCCTGGCTCTACAATATCTTTCCAAGGCACTGAAGGCGCCATAATGCCGGCAAATGGAGAAAAACGATATGGCGCCGTAACTCGTGTACATCATTCTTTTGACGCGCATAGCCAAAAATGCCATACAGAATTTCGATTGACGCATATTCGCACTGAAGCTGAACATAACGACGACGCGTTTACCGTGACCAACCATCCGCTGTACACTGAAAACTTTGTTGGCGACTATAATCTGACAGTTGGCACAGATTGTCCGAGGATGGTCGGTGATTGCGATCCAGAGGAAGAGGAGGAGGAATAATACAAATGGCTATTCAACTCGAACAAGAATTCCAAGAACCCTACGAAAATTGGAGGGCTTCGCCGTCTCCGGAAACTACCGGAAAGCTTCTTCGTGCGGTTAATCCTATTATTTCGTCAGCGTTGCGTACTTACGCTGGGCCGTCTGCGCGTAATACGAACGTGAAGTCACAAGCAAAGCGTATGGCTGCCGAGGCGTTCAGCACGTATGATCCGACCAGGGCATCGATGAAAACGCATTTGATGTCGCGTCTCCAGAGGCTGCGGCGAGAATCCGCAAGACAGCGGCAAATTATCCGTATTCCAGAACAAGTTGCTATGGAGAAGATGCAAACAGACGCAGCTACAAAAGAACTCGAGGAAAAGCTTGGTAAACTTCCGTCTGATCAGCAAATTGCCGATTACACGGGCCTGTCGTTAAAGCGGTTGGGGTATATTCGAGGTGGTGGTGGCCGGCCCGTTGCGTCAGGCACGTTTTCTAAAAACACGCAGGGCGAAGCCGCGTATGACCCTGCCGTAAAATCGCTGTATGAACAAGACGATCCGTGGGCGGAGTTTATTTACGACGATCTCGACGAAACGAATCAGTTTATTATGGAGCGAGCTCTCGGTATGCACGGGCATACGCCTATGCGACCTACAAATATCGCACAACTGCTAAAAGTCAGTCCAGCGGCTGTCAGTCTGCGTATGCGTCAAATACAGCAGAAACTGGATCGCCGCGATGAGCTGGAGATGCTTTGATGCCGCTCAGTGTCGACACACAATTTTCGTCATTGATGGATGACGCCGTTGCGCTATCCGGATATATTTCAGAATATCTGCGCGGCATCAATACACAGCTACAGTGGATGATTCCCACAGGCATCACACCGGCTTGGGTGTTCGAGCCTACAACTATTGCCGATCTTGGCGATCCGTTTGATCGCACAGCGCCCAATTCCGCGTATTCTGATGAATACACCGGATCGGGCTCGTCCACTAACGAAGTGCGTGCCGTGATGGGCAAACACATGGAAATCAACTATATGGGTATGATGGAGCGGGCTTTCAGGGAAAGACACCGAACCTCAGTACGGGCTGGCCAGTTGGCGGCCGGACGCAGAAATGCACACGCGGATTCGTCGTATGGCATCCACAAACGAGGAATCCAGGGCTACATCCAAACATTGCTGAATTCATAATGAAAGATATTTCTGCTTGGCAACTTGTGGAAAACTCTGTATGTCCCAGGTACAATGATGCTACGCTCGTCGACGGGCTCGAAGCAACATTGCAGCGGTTCATGCTTATTTTCCTCACAGAACCTGGAAGTGCCAGATACAGCTTCGGGCGTAATGTAGAGCCGGCGTGTCCGTTCATGTCTGCTTGGCGACACGGCAACATAAAGTCGGAAGCCGGAATTAGGGCACAGTTCGAACTCTGCCAAAGCTATATCAATCAGGCGATGCGTGCAGAGCAGCACGACGACGACCCGCCCGAATGTCAGTTCAAAAACGCAATAATCGAGAAAATCACCATTCAGCCGGGCCGTGTGCTTCTATCCGTAATCATAGAAACGGAGGGAGGCTCGCTGCCGTGCGTACTGCCGTTGCCGGTGTGAGGAATCATTTATGTGGCCGAAGCTTAACGAATTGGACGACAATTACGTCAACACAGCATTCACGCTAATCACGCAGCTCATCGAAGAAAAATGCCCTGAACTATCTTCTGATCGAGGCGTAGCCGGCGATCTGATTGCCGAGCTGCACGCTATTCTACAGGGATGCAGTCTGCAAGCTATCGAAAAGCTGCGAGACTCGCTATCTGCCAATACGCTAGCTGCCGATCCTGACCGCGCCGATCCAGGTATTGTTGACGCCGTGGCCGGTAATTTCGGTGTGCAGCGAAAATTCGTCACCAAGGCAAAAGGCAACTTACAAGTAATACTTACAAGTTGCGATGGTGTGAATTTCGATACTGGTACTGTGTTCGTCTCGGACAGCGGCGGTCGATTTGCTGTTTGCGGCCAGTTTTGTGTATGCCCGCCGGGCGTCTACAGAAATAGGTTCAGCCTTTCATGCCAGGCAAGGGGCGATGGTAATTATTCTGTGCGGCTGCCTGTCGAATCTGTTGATTTTTCTCCTGGAACAAATTTGATCCGCGGATCAAAATTGCAGCCAGAAACTCCTATTTCCTGCTTTGTAGACGCATACGCTGTCGAAGACTTTTCTGGCGGAAACAAAATACAGACAAACGCGGAAATGCTGTCACAAGCACGTGCTGGTATGGCTTCGCCGTCGTTCTCAGGAATTGAGAACATCAAAGCAATTGTCCGCAATAGCTGTGTGCCTGTAGACGATTTGAATGATATTGTCGCATTACCGTCGCCGGACGCGCCAGGCGCTAAACTGCATCTGTATGTGCGAACACGCAAGCGACCAGTCAGCATGGCTGTAGACTGCTTAGCAGTACGAGGAGAGGCTGTAGGTAATATTACGCACTGGCACGCGGAATTGGGTTCGCACGTCGTTCCTGGCTGTTATGGCATATTGGAAGCCGAAGCACACGAAACAAATGATATATGCGCTATTGTGGATGTAAAGTTTGTCGCAGACCCGGCCAAGCCGCTGATGCCGCACATTGCCAGCAACGAAGAAGCACGATTCAGCGCATACCAGACTGCGCGAGTGACGTTGCAAGAAGTCGACGCACCAGCTTGTGAATTTCGACACATGCGGCTAACCTGTTTGTATATGCCGGGAATTGCCGAACTTCAAGAATATGTCTGCAGGCCAGACGTAGCACAACCAGGGCTATCCGTGCTTGTTCGGGCAGCGCCACCGGCGCCGTACTTTCTAGATTTGACTTCGACGTTAACCGTGTTTAAGTCTGGAGATATTGTGGCTATGGCAGCTGCAACTGACTATATCCACAGCCTTGCGCTTGGCCAAAAGCCGGACACAATATCGCTGCTGAAAGCTTTGCCGCGTGGCTATTCTGGCGTGGCAAGGCAAGCACGCAAAGGTTTGGATTACGACCATGCCGCAGCCGCAGCGTTTGTATTAGATAAAAATTTGTACATATAATCTTACAATGTTCACATACCCCGAATCCATCATCGATGATCCCAGAGGAACGCTCGGTCTTTTGGGTTCAGCTTGGACACACTATTATGGCGATAACGCTATCATTATTGCTATCGTCCAGGCGAACATCGAGATTCTTCGGCAGCAGCGGCAGAACTTGGAAGAAATAGCGGCGTGTGCCAGCTGCCGTACCGTACCGAGATATCACACTGAACGATTGGTTCCGATGGAACTGAGACTCTGCGATCCTACCGAGCGTACTGTTTTTGAAGGTACTGCAGCACTGCGACAATTGCCGATCCTTGTGAATAGAGTTACACATCCGACGGTAATGCTACAGCACGGTGCGCACTATCTGGTGAATCATAAAAAGCAGATAATCTTCGAGAGAAATCCGTTTGAAAATCCCGATATACCAAAAATTGGCGATAAGATATACATGTGGGGTATGAATGTGCAGTATGACTGTAATTACTGCTACAACTCGTGGGGATTCTTGCTCGACTTGCCGAAGCCGATTGCGATGACAGAAGAGCAGTACGCAACCACCACCGAGATAGTGTTTGACTGTATACGCAATGGGACTACAATATCTCGCGTCTCTCGACTTGCCGGTGTGTTTCTCGGTATCCCGACTGCCGACGGCGTAGAAACAGTCACAGGCGTCGTAGAGGACGCGTACGGACAATTCGTGGCTACGACGCACAATATCTATCCCATGCCGCCTGGAAGCTCTCTGAGCGTCCCTGTGGGCGTCAAAATTGAGGTCGGTACGCCGCTTACGACGGGATTACGTGTGAAATCCTATGTAGAGGTCGAAAGCGGCTGGTCACACGGTTTTCTTGAGCTAGACATTTCACCCAGCGCTGACGACGCTGGCTTGGCCGCGTTGCTGGCGCGTGTAGTGCCTCCGCAGGTGACAATAAATATTGTGTCGACAGGGGATGCGTAACCTATGTCAGTACCCGGCTCGTGTTCTATTCCGATTTGGCCAGATTTTGGATATAGCCTGATTCAGAGCAGCGCCACCATCAGTAATGCGGATTGCTCTATCTGGGTATGGTGTGGTTGCGATCCGGCGTCATCTACCAGTTATTGCGGCCAACCTGCCGGCAGCATTTCAATGGAAGCAGTTGATCCGGGCGAATCCGAAGGCGGTTGGTCTTTGCTATGCGGAGGCGGCTGTGTTGGTCCGCCCTGCTACAAAGGCAGATTCTACGGCGAAGTATCAATAATCTGCGAATGTCCTACTGTGTTTACCGATAGCGGCAACAATGAATGGTCGCTGATCGAGCAAACACCGAATACTGAATGTGAATCGGATCTTCCCGAGACTGTTCCGCATCCGTGGCCCACGTTTACGGCAGGTTACACGGCCTCAGGATTTGTACCGGCGCTTATATTTCCTTACGAGGATAACGAGCCGGGTGCTTTAGGTATGTGGACGTGGTGCCCGTGTCCAGGGGAGCTAGGGCCGCCGACTAGTCTTGACGGTGCCGAAGGCGTTATGTGTTTGCGAACATATGGCCCGGACGCTACACCGGTGTCGGCTATTGATACATTCTCGCGGCAAGCCGGAACGTTTCAAAATTATCCTACATTTCAATCTTCCAGTGGCGTCTGGTGGATCTGGCATTTTGAAGAGCTTGGATTTCATGAATGGTGGATAAGCCAGGGTGTGGACAGCACAGCCACAGAAGTTTGGGCTATGTTTGGGTCTGATTGCCCGTTCGGAACATATGAACCGCTAAATGGCGCCTCCGGCAATATTGAAGTATTTACGTGTTGTCCCGATGATGGCACCGATTGTGTAGCCCATGCTACGGGCGACGGCTACTGGATTTTCCGTGGCGGTTGTCCTGATCTCGGACCTCCCCCTGTAGCTGGTAGATTTTATGGTGAAACGCTGGCTGTCGGCTATTGCTGCGATTCGTCAACTCCCGAAACTAGTGAGAGCGTAACTCCGTCGGTGAATAATGTTCCTTCATCGTGCAGCATACCTGCCGGACCGCTTTACGACTGGACGCTCACTGAAATACAAATTGAGCTGCCAACTTCCGCAGAAAACGAATGCGGCGTAACGGATTTGTGCGGCTCGTGGATTTGGTGCCCGCCGGACAATATTATTACGCGGGATGGTTGTATTGTTGAATTTGGGGCGTTAGACTGCCCGATGACACCACCAACATTAGATGGACATGATCGAGGATACTGGTGGTTATACGGAGGTGCTGATACGTTCGGTGCTCCGTGCCCAATCGGCAGGTTCTTTGGCGAGATTCTATGGTTCTGCGATTGTCCATACACTCCAGAAACTACAACAAGTAGCTCCAGCCCAGCCGCGTAAGTGCGCTGAATTTTGTTCATGGGATCAAAATCTCCACAACAGCTTGTATTAGCGCTTGGCTGTGCTCCCGGCGATATCACGTGTCTTACGGCACTTCCTCGCGATATCGCCACTACATATCCCGGCAAATATGAAATCCACGCGGCGACAAATTGTAAATCGCTGTGGAGCCATAATCCGTATATTGCCGGCGTCCACAGCAGCCCGCCAAATGGTATGATGCAGGTCATACTGGATTACGGCAGGCATATTAAAGAAGCGGATTTATGTAAGCTACATTTCCTTACGGCTTTCCACAGGAATTTTCAACGGCGTACTGGCGTAGCCGTACCTGCGTTGCATGCCAAGGGTGATTTACATTTAAGCGAACAACAGCGCCGCGAATATCCTATATCCGGCAGGTATTGGGTAATCGTTCCCGGCCACAAGGCAGACTTTACCACAAAAGCGTGGTCGATGATGCGGTGGCAGCAGCTGGTCGATAGACTCGGCAATGCTGGGCTGCATATGGTACAGTGCGGATCTAAACACGGCAATAATACAAACCCACAGCTATCTGGCGTTATTGACCTAGTAGGCGAAACTGATCTGCGTGACGTATTGTGGCTAGTGGCTCATGCAGAAGGCGTCATCTGCCCGATCACCAGCTTCATGCACATCGCCGCAGCGTTCGATAAGCCGTGTGTCTGTATTGCGGGCGGTCGCGAACACTGGTGGTGGGAAGCTTATGTAAACGTACAAGGTATCAAGAATTTCGGGCCATACTGCAAACCAGTAGTGCGGCCACATCGTTACCTGCATACGCAAGGCAAACTGGACTGCTGCAAAACTCGAGGCTGCTGGAAAAATAAAGTGCTGCACACGGAGCGGGATAAGCACCGCTCGTATTGCAAATATCCGACAGACGACAGTTACGGGCAGAAGATACCCAAATGCTTGGAGATGATCACTGTAGACCACGTTTTTGAGGCAGTCATGAGTTACTATACAAATGGAGAGTTGCCGCCTATTGGCGATCCTAAGAATATCGCCGTACCGGCTAAAGTAGCAGATATATCGCCAAAGCTTTTCGTTCCAGGCAGACTCGATCTGACGGCCCCGATTTCTCGCAAGACTATAGAAGTCCCGCCGCCAGCAGTATTACCGCCAACGATTCCTGAGATTGTAGCCAAGTTCAAAGGGGACAGAGTACGGGAGCAGCAGGGTCCGACAATCGGAGGCGGAGATGTTTTCGATAATCCAATTATTGGTGGTTCGATGACTATCTGTGTTCTTATGTACGGCGACTACCCGGAAATGCACAGGTCGTGTCTTGGAAATATTTTGAAAACGACAGCCAAGGATCGACGTCAAATCCGTGTTGCTACAAATGCGTTATGCACGAAGACGCGTCTGTGGTTGGAGCAGTTGAAAGAAGAAGGCCACATACACACACTGATCAACAACACAGAGAACAAAAAGAAGTATCCGGCAATGCGGCAGCTGTTCTGGGATCCAGACAATCCTATCACCACGAAATGGATTGTTTGGTTCGATGATGATACTATTGCGAATCGGAATATGAATTGGTATCCCGATCTAGCACACAAGATCATCGCCGAATATCCCAAAAAAGCCCGGATGGTGGGTGACCTGTACTTTTTCCAGCTGCACACGTCACAAATTGCCTGGGCAGCTTCCAGGCCCTGGTGGCGAGGTCGCCAACTGCAAACTAAGAACAGACAGCCAGCACCAAATGGAACAAACATCTGGTTTGCTGCTGGCGGGTTCTGGGCCCTGGAAACTGCGGCTATGCGGGCCGCAGGCATTCCTGATCCTGACATCGGAAATAACGGCGGCGACTATATGGTTGGCCTACAGATTTGGCAGCAAGGCTACCATACAGCAGCGTGGAACAGCGGAAAACGGCAGGTGTTTACATCGAGCGTCGGTCGGCGGGGGCTGTCTGAAATCCACACAGGACTGCCCGGATGGCAACCAGGCGGTGTTTCCAAAAAAGGCTGAACTAGCGTATAATAGTGTAGATAGTGGTTTAGAAGTGTAACTGCTGCGACATGGAGGTCACGATGCCAGATTCATTATCGAGTTCAAGTTGCGGCGCTAACATATGGGTACGTATGGTGCCGTATTTCCAGTCGAACTATACTGTCGGCACATCCGTAGGTTTTCGTTTGCGCATCGTGGTTACTGATTCGTGCGGTATCGACCAGGAAATTTTCAGATATTACCAGAAACCGCTAAATGGCCAAGGTGTGCTGGAGAGCGTATTTTCTGGAGTGTGTTCTTGGCCGGATCTCGAGGAGTTGCCGATTACCGAGCCGGCTGCCGATACGAGTCCTGCCGGTTTTCGCCAATCCACTGTCGATATCGTTGTGGAAAGCGAAACAATTGCAAATCAGGTATGGGCGCTGATAAAGACGCAAGTAGACGAACTTGTTCAAACTGTGAAAGATGGACAAGAGTTGGCAGCTGGTGCTTCTTATACCGCCGCTTCTACGTGAGTCTAACTATGACACGCATTATTTTGCTGTCGAATCAAATCATCGACACGATGTTGACTGATCCTGGGTTTGTTGAATTTGCTTTCGCTTCCGATCCGCCGCGTACGGCGAATTTCACTCCGCGAGTGCGGCCGTCCGGTCGTCGATGCGGCGGCTGCTCGCGATCAAAGCGGAAAGACGCAGTTAGCCGTGTATTGGCCTCAAATATAGACTACAACGCGATCAAAAAGATTATCGCGTCGATGTCGAAGGAGCCTCTCGACGCTTTGAAGGCCAGACTGTCCTGCACAGGGTTGCAAATTCAATATCAGAACGCGGATGGCGCGGTTGAAAAACGCGTCGTATAGGCGCTCAAATACACTGCAATTCCTGGCATTTATAAGTGAGGTATGTTAACCTTCACAACAAACCAGGAGAAGAAGAATGCAAACCAATGTATTGCAGTCAACTGAACTTTGTGTAGTTTGTGGTCAAGAAACGCCCGCGGGCAGGCCGTCGATCCGGGCAACTCAAGGTCGATGGTGCTGCTCGCAAGCGTGCGCCGACGCAGACGAGCTGGAAGCTCAGCTCGTTTTGGACGTCATGGGCGATCTTTTCGAATGATCGTCTCGGCATCTGTGTGCAGAATTCGTTGAAAACAGCCAGAAACTCGTTGAAAAACGACAAGATTTCTGGCATTATAACTTGATGATCCGTTAAGTATTGCGGATCTTCAAATTTTGATCCTAGGAACAAAAAGTTACCTGGGATCAAAGAGCGCCGCGGGCGTGTGTCGGATAGGCTGCAACAACAGTCGATGCCGGCACATGGTCCATTGAGTTTCGCAGCTCACGGCGCTCCTGGTTTTGTGGTTTGTCTTGTGATGCCGCCGCGGGGATTTCTCTGCGGCGGCAGTTACTAACACACTGGGCCACCACCGTCGGGACATAGCATCCGTGTAACTTCTCAGTTATATTCCGTGGGCTTAGCCCGAGGACGACGGTGGTTGTCTTTTTTTCGCACAGCGCTGACCTCGTGGTCTAGCTATGCAACTGTAGTGCCTTCAAAAGCCTACTTTTGTAAAGCTAGATCACAAGGTCAGCGCTGTGCAAAATAATACATTTCATTGAATGTCCCGTTTTCTTACCTATTGGAAGAATTGTCATATAGACTCGTCGGCCAGCGTGGCCGCGAAAATAACTCGTACTTGGGAGAAGCACATGCAGATTAACGAGCAGAAAACAATGTTGTTGTCGAGCGCGGGTACATCCCGTCTCAAAGTGGCTGTTGACGGGGCCGGACGAGAAGAGGTTGCGGGCGCCGAAGCTAGGAAATTTGCTCAGGATGAGGCCGCCCGTCGCGGATTCGGTCCTGGCGTGGGCGGGTTGTGCGAAAATCCGAACATCGGACCAATTGGTGCCGATGGCGAATTCGTCAAGGACAACGATGTCCTCGATCCGAATACGCAGATTAGCGGATTCCGCGCTGAATTCACTTTTGCGCAGAAGATTTGACGATGTTCACAGTTGCCGAGTTGACCGACGCCAACGCATGGCTCCGGAACAACGCAATGGCAATGCGCGTAATTCTGAATATCCTACAAAACGGCGGCAATGCCAAACGCGACCACGAGGTTTTGTTTGAGCATGCCGCCGTTTTATGGTGGTTCAGCGCAATTGCCACTCGCGGAATTCTGAACCAAGACTGTATGATGGTAGTATTGCAACAATACCACGCAGAATTGGTAAAACGATCCGCGATATGGGAAAAAGAACTACAAGACGATTGTGACGTTGTTGAACTTACGCCACTGATGATTGCCATTACTGATCGTCGATTAGTTCAAATTGCAGGAATTTCTGGCTGCTATGATTTGGTTCAAGGGTGTATGCGCAGCAGTCCGCTACCAGATTATCCGCCATTTGAAGGCGTATCTTACAATTTAGCCATTCCCGTATATTTGGAATGGCACAAATTACGATTGGAGCACGAACATGATAACGCAAAGAGTCAAAGACATACTACGGGATGAAACCACACCCGGAACGGTGCTCATTTCAATCTTTGTCGATATCTACGGGATGGAAGCATTGGAATGGGATCCCGAAACAATTCATATGGAACTCGAAGAGCTATTGGGTAGCAAAATGCCGCCGTCGCCGTTCAACAAACTCATGGCGGCAATCGAGGTCACAACCAGCGATTCGTTTTATCGGGATTTGCCATCGTTCATTCGACTCTGCAATGCGTTATACGACGGCACACTACATGTGGGTACATTTGATCCAGCCGATGCTGTTGAAATCGCGTGGGGGGTGGCCGAAGCGTTGTTGCTTTGGCCGCCGCTGCCCGACGAGCAAGAACCGTTCGACCAAAAGATTGTTGGATATATCCAGCAAGCGTTACGCGATGAAGGTCTTGCGAGAGCACCAGGCATCCTCAGTATTGGCAATATGCCGATGAAAGAATATGAGCATGTGCAGGAGTCGTTTGCAGACGATCCTGTGATGTTCCAGGCTATTACAGAATTGGAGCGCGCAAAAATTGAAGAAATCGAAAGAATTGTTGGCCAGCGTTTGTCGCTAGCTGCCGCATTGTTCAACGAAGTGAAGCTGGATAACGGCGACGCACTCGCCGCGGTGAAAAGACTCCAACAAGTGCTGCAGCTGGCATCTGAAGACAGAACAAAGCTGCGGCCTGTGTAACGAAGGAAGGTTCTATGACAAATTTTGAAGAGGCGCTGACCATTCGTATCAGGGGTGGAGCCAGTATTATTTGGGTCTATTTACGTGGAGACCAGTCACGAGCTACACGAGATATCAAAGACATCGTCTCGAAATACTCGAATGAAGAGGTTGAGAAAGGTCATGAACACGTCGAGATATACGCGTGGGATACTGCCATGCAGTCGACGTGGGGTGACAGGTTGCAGTTTTCGGATCCGTTCGACGCCGTGCGAGATATGTACTCTACGATTTGCGGCGATGCTGTTGTTTTGATGAAGGATCTCAGTGCGTTCATTAACTCTGCGGGACCACAGGGTTTGCGGTTGCGTCGGCTGTTGATGGAACTCAGCGATATGAAGACAGCAGGTGAGCAAGCTTATACGAAGACGATCATTACATTCTCGCTGGACCCGACGCCGCATCCAGAAATCGCAGAATACTGCGACGTCATTGATTATGAATTGCCAGATATGGAGGCATTGCGCCGCGATACCGTGGAGTACATTGTTAGCTCAGTGTGCAACAATCCGAACAACACGGTAGAAATCAAACGCGAAGATATTAGCGAAGAACTGCTTCAGCAAATTTCTAGGTCGCTGATGGGTTTGTCTTCCGCTGAAGCTACTCGTCTGCTCAGCTACGCGATAGCACAAACAAAGGCTATCTCAGAATCGCTGCTTGAGATTATCTCCGATGAGAAGGCCAAAGTTTTACGTCGTGTCGACGGTCTGCGTTACATTCCGCACGAGAAGATTCCGGAGATTTCTACTGTCGGAGGATTCTCAGAATTTATTCCGTGGCTTCGTAAGCGCGCACGAGCCTACACCGAACACGCAAAGCTTGTCGGGATGGAATCGCCACGCGGTGCCACATTGATTGGACCGCCGGGCTGCGGCAAAACGTATGTTGCCAAAGCTGCCGCAAAAGTATTAGGACTTGATCTGGTCATGTTGGATCTCGGAGCTCTGTTCGACAAGCATGTCGGCGGATCTGAGGCCAAGATTCGGTCAGCGCTTCAAACTGTCGAAGCTATGCCGAATGTGCTGCTGCTGGTCGATGAATGCGATAAAGCATTAGCCGGCGCACACAAGAGCCAGGCATCCGATAGCGGCGTCGCATCCCGCATGCTGAGCTATTTTCTCACTTGGCTCAGCGAGCGCGATACTAGTAGTAAGTCAGACAATCGCATATTTGTGCTTATGACAATGAATCGAACCACAGGTGTCGATCCGGCGTTGTTTCGTAGCGGACGTTTCGACCGCATGTGGTCTGTGGATCTTCCCGACCACGATGCTCGAAAAGAAATTCTCGGCATTCACTTGGCAAAACGAGGAATTCGCCCGTCTGTGTACGGTCGAGATCTTGACAAAGTCGTTACGGCCACTGCCGGATTTACCGGTGCGGAACTGGAAGAGCTGGTGGTGGGTGCGCGTGCTGAAGCATACCACGCACGTATGTCTGCGTGGGAGGATAATGGTAGCGTCGGAGAAAAACCGGACGCAGCTGCTGTCCAGCCAATGATTGACGAATTGCTTTCCTCGGCTAAGGAAATCACGCCAATCGCCAAACTCGACAAGGAAGATCTACAGAATATCCGCAAGTTTATGCAGACAAGCGGTGCGTATCCGGTGAACGGACGCGACAAGGATTCGGATATGGAAACTAGGAAACCTCGGCGTATTTGTACTAATCCCTAACTTCTGGAGAAACAAATGAGTCACATCACAACAAGAAAGACGGCGTTCCGGAATGCTGATATCGTCAAGAAGGCGTGTGAGCGTACCGGCACGACATGTCACGGCATGGGCGAGTTCAGATTATACCAGAAAGCGCTGCACGGATTCGGCGTTACGTTTCCTGGCTGGAAATTCCCGTGTGTGATTGATCTGGCCACGGGTGAGGCACAGCACGACAACTACAATGGCCGCTGGGGCAAGATGGAAGCCTATGATCAGTTTGCACAGGCATACAGCGTGGAAGCTGTGCGTGCAAAAGCTACCACCGGCGGCTACACGCTCAGGGAGGAAGTTCTCGCCAACGGCTCTATCAAATGCACAATCGGCATCGACGGTTCCGAGGGCGGATACTCGTTCTAGTATGGCGTACTGTGCGTAATTTTGATCACAGGAACAAAATTAGGAGATCTCCGCTATGAATGGAGCACGTATCGAAATCACTGTTGATAAAGCCGGCAATGCCACGACACATGTTTTCGGCGTTACCGGTGAAGGCTGCCGCGTGGCGTCCCGGCCTTTCGAGGAGTTGTTTGGCAGCGTTCTGACGTCCAAAGCAACAGAGGAAGCGTATGAGCGTCCCGAAGAAGTCAATATTGACGTGAACACGGATTTGTAATGATTTTGAATGCAGATCAGCTCAAGCCCGCGCAGCGAACGTTAATCCGTTTAGCTGCCGGGCTGAAGAAGACAAGTAGAGCACCTATTATAATAGTACAAGACTCCGATTTACCGCCTGTCTGGGTAGGCGAAGCAGGCTATTACGCCACACGTGCTGGCACGCCTTGTCGACGTAATCGATGGTCAATTTATCACAGATCCACACTCAGAATATACGTGAGTGTGCGTTGGCTGTGTGAGAACATTGGCATTCAAATTGACTTACCTAAAACACCTAAAACTACTTTCCGCGAACTCAACACAGAGCGGCGTCCGAGAAAAATTAACATCAACAGGTGATGGCATGGCGAACGAAGTAACGATTGTCGTCGAACCAGACGGCACTGCAAGACATTTGGTAAACAAAGATTCTGAACAGTTTGGAAGCGATATCGGACCTAGAATTGCCACACAACGCGCATCACATGTAGAAACGTGGAATGATTTATCCGACAAAGCTAGATACAGTGTGGTGCAGAAAAATAACACAGAAATAACGGCGTACGCAATCGCTAACTATTTCTGGGTCGATTTATTGCCAGTTGGCGGACCTGTGTTGGGTCCGTACAACGATTACGAAACGGCAATTGAAACTGAGATTTTGTGGCTGCAGAGATTCAATTTGCCGAAACCAGCAAACAAAGAAGGAAGCGAAGATGTCACAACAGACAACTAACTACATGCAGACACTCAATGAGATCAGTCAGCATGTGTTGTTAGTGATTATGCAGATCAGTTGGCCTAAGCTGCGATACCAGATCTCCGACGCTATCGTCGAAGTCAATACAGGCAGCGGTTCCAGCGGCAAAGAAACGATTTCAGAAGAATTGCGGTCGAACCCACAGTGGCAGCTTATGCCAGATGAATGGCGGAAGAAGTTGACGCGTATCGAATCTCAGGCACGAACCATACTCGCGGCATCATCGATATCGTTCGGTGCTCGCGGGATGTCCGTTCTGCCTATTACACGGGCAGAGTCTGTTTTCTCGTCGCTGTCGGACCTCCGGGAGCAGATGAACACGTTTCGCGATGAATTCGCGGAGAACTATTCGTCTATTCTTGAAGACATGCGAATGCGACTGGGCGACACGCTATTTCGTAAAGTCGTCGCTAAGTTGCCAGAACCTCGGGACGTCGCATCGAAATTCGACATGTCGTGGGCGGTTATCCCAATCGGCGGCATGGACGGCGTGAGTGTCGGAGACATCGTCACTATCGAGTCCGTGTTGAATGACATGCTCGGCATGATGCGAGAACAACACGCCGACACTGCTATTGAGGAGCGAGACATCGCCCGACGCACCGCGGATCTCGAGAATGCTTTGAATGTTGCTCGGAGTATCCACGATCAGCTTACAACGCACGCCGTGCGTCAGATGAACACAGACGACGCACATGATCTTATCAACGACGCGAGGATGCAGACGCGTGCTATGGTGCAGAGTCTGCTGGAAAATATGGCTACTGAGCCGCGTCGAATTTTGGCGGAAGCAACAGCAAATCTCGTCGATGCGCTGCAAAGTCCGCTGCGGCATGTTCGTACTTCCACGATTAAGCAAGTGCAGGAAGCATTCGAGTTGGTCGAGGGTTTTTCGTTCATGGCAGACCGCGAATTGCTGCAAGCCATGCAGGAGTGCCGGCGACAACTCGAGAATTCTTCCCCACAAGCTATGAATGCGGATGAGAATATCAACAACAGCATTGTAGCCGGATTGCAGGTTTTGCATGCGCAGGCGTTGAACATCAATACAAGTTCGGAAGCCATGCGAAGTCCACGCAACATCCGTATTTAACAACAAGGATCAAAGTATATGAACGCATATTTGCCGCCGCGAGCTGTTTGTGCACCGTGTAAGCAACTTATGGGCTATGTCGAGCGTGGTGTGCTTCTGGAGTCTGAACAAGACGGTGCGCGGTGGCGGGGAACGCGTTTTCGTTGTACTCGTTGCGGTAGCGAGACAATTGTCATCTTCGGGCAAGGCCGACAGAATACGGCAGAAGGCCCGTGGGTGAAGATCAATACCGATCTACCACATGATATGGTTGCGGGAGACTGAGTCTAATACTGCGCGATCTTTACGCGGGGATGCTACGTAATGCACTCCGTATAAGATCGGATTCGCAGGAGACTCGCTATGATACAACCAGGCAATACTAAGCTTGGTCACGTACCAAATTTCTCACTACCCGCGGAAACCACGTGTCCCGGACGCACGGAATTGTGCGTGAAGCATTGCTATGCGCGTAAGGGACACTTTCGCCAATTTAATGTGCGGCTTGCGCACGCAAACAATTATGATTTGTCGTTGAAGTCTTATTTTGCGAAAAACATGATCGATGAGATCGCGCAATTGGGCATATCGGTCTTGCGCATGCATGTCGGTGGAGATTTCTACAGCGCCCCGTACATCCGTAAGTGGATCAAGATAGCCAAAGCCTGTCCTAGTACTACGTTCTTTGCGTATACTCATTCTTGGACAGTGCCAAGGCTCGTGCGGGCGCTGGTTGAGTTTGGCGAATTACCAAACGTGCAACTTTGGTGGTCATGCGACGCAGACACCCACGAAACAAACGGGCCGCCGCCCGACTGTTCCGATGAAATTCGCGTCGCGTATCTGCAAGTGGCAGATGACGAGCATATTCCGAAATACGCAGACTTGGTATTTCGAGTGAACAGAGAGACAGTGCGTACTCGGATTAACAATGTCCGCATCTGTCCTGCTGAAACTGGGAAACTGCCGAAAGCACATTGTGCCGAATGCAAATTGTGCTGGGCAAATTGCTAGTTGAGGCAGGAAACGTCAGCGACCCCCGGTATATTTGCCGGGGGTCGCTATTATTATCCCTAACCAATGGCACCCCACAAGCTACCGGGAGTCGGCTTGTGCACTTTCGCAATTTCGTCCTGGACTTCCGGCGTAATCGCACGGCCAATCGCAGCGGATTTCGTAATAACCGGCACGATGCCAGACGCACTGATAATTTCATCAAACAATTCCGCATCGCCGAGAGGCAATGTAGGAATGACCTGTGCGGCCTTTTCAAGATCCATAAGCACGCCAGCGGTGCTGATAGCTTTGGCAAAATCATCGCCAAGAGAATCGGCAAATTCCGTCACAGGCACACGCTGCAGATCGGCACGCTTGTAATAGTTGCCAGTCAGCGGACTGCCGATGAATTTTTCCTCAAGCGCGGCAGCAGATTTCTCGGTGATCGCAAACAACACATCCTCAGGTCGTTGGATAATGTCGTCGTAACGATTGTGCAGCCCATGCTGCCTATCGAAATCGTCGATAAGTTCGGCAATTTTGAATCGCATGCTCGGGTGTCGCGTATCCTCCGGTCGAAGCTCACAGATCGACGCCAGTTTTTCCAACTCCTGCTGCATCGGATTCGGCCTGTTCGACCAACCAGTGGCACGAATACGTGTACGAATGAGCGCTGCTACATCGCCCCCAGCACACGTACCGAGGCCGGCCGTCTTTTCGAGTTCGTAGCGCGTATCGGCAAGTCCGACGCCGTACTTTGCGGATTTCTCGAGGATTTTCGTGGCAATATGCCGACGATCTTCGAACGGCAATTCGCTACGATTTTTCATGAGCCAAGCTGCGGCGACTTTGACTTCACCCGCATTTCGAAGCGGGTATCGCCGCTCGGTTTCTCCATCCTGCCGTTTGAACACGATAGCGAAATCACTATCGGCAACGGCCTGAATGGGATCTGCAGCCAGATCTTCGGCACGCTTGGATAGCGTACGCATGTAACCAGAAACGTTGAAATACTCGGCGGCCTTTTTGAGATTCTCGTCGATTACTTCGGCGGCATGCGGCCGCATTTCAGCACGTTTCTCATTGAAGAAGATCGAAGACACAAGGGTAGCTGGTCCCGTGTGAATAGGAAACAGCCTGTGTGTGCGATCTGCGAACAGATGTGGCGGAAGATTCTCCTCACCACAGATTTCAGACTGGCTTGCGTTTTTCACAAAAACCGGCAACGGATATTGCGAAAAAATACGATAAAGTTCCTGACCGTTGATATCACGCGATTGATCAGTTATGCTAGACATATTCAACTCCTATCCCGGAGGATTAAATGTTACAACCCTCGATCAATAGCTTTATCGACTGGCGGCAAGTATTGCCACTTCTAGACGTCGAAGCCAAAGAAGGGTCGATGCCAATGATTGTCCGGTGTCCGCTGTGCCGCGCACACCAGTTAACTATCTATGATGATAACAGATTTGGCGGAAATTGGCACTACTGTAATAACTGTAA
>Ga0180432_10005069_pt1 | contig 17744 bp, 13 predicted proteins | sample SS_ome_10_FD_132414 | JGI IMG/M metagenome (GOLD analysis project Ga0180432, IMG submission 132414) | Hypersaline lake sediment archaeal communities from the Salton Sea, California, USA - SS_1_MS_2 metaG | ecosystem: Environmental > Aquatic > Non-marine Saline and Alkaline > Hypersaline >...
ACATATATGAATGTTCTAATGAACGGATCAATTGCGATGAGAATCGGAAATACCCCTCAAGCGATTTCATACTGACCGGAAAAAGCCTTTTACAATACTGTGCTATTGATCTCGCCGTAGAGCTCTTTAATTTTGGACCACACCTTCCGTGGATTCTCAGATTGCACAATGCTTCCCTCGCAGGACCGATAGGCCCAGCAAAAAATCGAGTCGACATTGCTTTCGCCTATGATCCTCCCGGCATCTTGCACCTCATTCTCATGTCCGGCGGGAATGAGAAAACCCTGAATCCAGAGCTGCGAACGCTTGCCATGCTTCTGTGCCATCGCAACGGTATCCCTGGAGACGCTTCTTACAAAATTCATATCCTTTCCGATAAGGGACCAGTAGGGATCGGTGGCAAAGACATCCAGTTCCTCCAGCGCACAAACCCGCTCCCAGCTCGCTCCCTGCTCTGCAGCGCTTAAAAAAGGCATGAGGCATACCGTTACCGATTTCGCACTATCCGTCTGCTTAACGGCAACCGAGGCCTGTTGCAGGAAGTCGATAATCGATCGCTCCTTGAAATCCAGAAAGTCTTTGTCAGGGCTCTCCGGAACATCGCGGCCATACTGCTCTCTGAAGCGCTCCCGACAACTCGGGCAGAGGCAGCCGAATATCTCCTCCTGTCCGGTAACAATATAATGCGGCTCATCCCAGAAAAAACCGTTGAAGACCTCTTCACGCGCCAGACGAGCGACAGCATCAAAGAAGTAGCTCCTGAATGCCTCGGTATTAAAACAGGCCGCTGCCACCGGGAACTCCTTCGATAAGATCTGCCGATTGTGTGGATTATCCTGAAGAAAGACCGATGGCGCTTCACCGCCAAACACCTTGCCGAATGCCCACGGATTCACGTAAACGGCAAATCCCATCTCCCTGGCAATTCCGGCAATTTTAATAATATTGGGATACCAGATATGATAATCGTATTCGGAAACAGCCAGGAGCACCGCAGTGCAATGGTATTCACGCATCTCCTCGAAGTCATCCCGGGCCCGGTCAGGATAGTGGAATCCGTAGTATGCAACTCCCAGCTCCTTACCCACGTCATACCTCCACACGAGTCGATAACTGCCGACCGTTCATGGTGAACAGGCGAATTGCATCTCCGGGGGAATCCGCTTAATCAGGATTCCCCCCTCTCCGCATCATGGACAGCTTCAATCATGGCTGACTCCTTCATGAAGAGCGCGAGCACAACATTGATCGCCGCAAGAACTATCATGACGAGAAGAAATGGGGTCATGGAACCGGTCTCGGTCCTGAACATGTCCATGCCGAAGATGAAGATGATTCCGGAGATCTGCCCGGCCAGGAGGAGCAGCCCCTGAGAGGTCGCTTCCGGTGCGGGGTAGCTTATCTCCGCACTGTACTGATAACCGACAGGACCGGCGCTCATAAAGAAGAAACCGAGAATAAATCCCGATGCCAGCAGTAATCCGAAGTTGGTGAGGAGTGTTATGCCGATAAGTCCCGGAACGGTTCCAGCCATGCAGATGACAATAAACAGCTTTCTCCTGCGGAATTTATCAGAGAGCGGCGGTATGACAAAACATCCCACAATACCACCGGCCATCAGCAGCGCTCCGAGTGTTCCGGCCTGAACGATGCTGAATCCCCGGGGCGCTATCATCTGCTCAATCCAGGTGCTGATAGCATTAAAAATTCCAAGCCCGATAAAAAAGAGGGTGATCAGCAGTAACATATCACGGAGCTTGAAGATATGCTTGAGCCCATCGAAGACCAGAACCCGTTCGGTGTCAACCGCTGCAGGCGGCGTTGGCGGTGCCTCTCGTATAAAAATAAGAAAGAGGATAACACAGATAACCGTTATGATGCCGTAGATATTCAGCATACCCGGTATGCCGTACTCGATGGTAAGATACGGGGTCACCGCCATCCCAACGATTATGCCCAGAAATTGAGCCAGGACCGCGAGTCCCGCTGCGGTTGCCCGCTCTTTGAGGGGAAACCACTTCGCAGTCAGAGCGGTGACTGAATTGAGTATAAAGGGCTGTGCAACAGCGACGCCAATCATTGCAAATAAAACCATCGTATAGCTGTCACCGAAAAAACCCCGCAAATACCCGAATATGCCGGTGAGGATGACGCCGAGACCTACACCCTTGCGTATACCATAGGTATCAATAGCCCACGATGCAGGTATGGAAATGAAAATATAAACAATCATAAAACTCATGGCGAGGATCCCTATCTGCAGTGCGCTCACCCCGTAGAATTTTGCCGCATCGCCGGTGATGGGAGCGAAGGTGATCCAGAGCATCTGCATCACCGCCTGTATCAGCGAGTAGAAGAGAAGCACTATCCACCGATACCCGTATACCGTATACCCTGATTCTTGCATTACTGTCCTCCTTTTATCTGTTATATATATTCATTCAAGATACAGAGATACAATTGGGCGACCGGTCGCCCAATTTGAACTTTATCTGTACTGTATATTAATGGACGAACCGTAGAACATCCTGGAGTTCCCTCCTCTCTTCACATCTTACCCGGCAGATGATCTCGTCAATGAATGGAAACAACAGCACTCAATGAGCCTGAATCCTCAATCCATACCGGATAATGAATAAATATGCACCATCATGAATTCAGCGGATAGCTCCCAAATTCATGAATAGCTTCGATCATCCACCGAAGATTCTCTACGCGAACATCAGCATGAGAATTATTCGGCCCGAGAATAAGCCCGCCACCCTCACCGGCCTTCTGTATAACGTCTTTAACATGATCCCTGACCTCATCGCGGGACCCATGTGAGAGGACATGGGCGATATCGAGATGTCCGAGAAAGCTCAGCTGATGACCGATCTCCCCTCTGAAATCTCCGAGATCAACCCCGGCAGTTGTTTCGAGGGAGTGCTGTCCGTCAAAACCCCATTTTACGAAATAGGAGAGGAGCAGTCTCGTATTCCCATCGGTGTGAATAACGATCTTCAATCCCCTCGAGTGGGCATAATCTGTAATCTCCTTAAGATGACTTCCGAAGAGATCATCCATCGTTTGAGGATTGAGCATGGGACCGGTTTTATACGCCATATCATCGGAGTAGATGATTCCCGGATAACCGGCATCCGCAGATGCATCTACACATTTGAGATACCACTCCTTGTTATACTCGATAACCTCTTCAATAAAACCGCGATCTCTCTTAAGCAATCGAACAAAATCTGAGAATCCGAAGGGTTGCCAGGTCTGTTCGAAAAGACCGTAGAGGTGCGAACCGAATATATAAATATCCTTCCCGAACTGCTCACCGATAAAGCGATTATAGCGAAACATCTTCTCCGGGTGATCCTCCCACTCCCGCTTATCCCAGTTCCGCCAATCATCGGATGTCTTGAACAAGCCGCTGATATACATAGGGGTGTCCATATTGCCATATCCATCATCGACAATTTTATAGAGGCGACCCCATAAATCGTACATCTGCCGTGAATTTTTCAGTCGGAAGATATTCGCATAAATATTCCACGTCGCATCAAAGCCCATTTTGATATCCGCTTTAATCTTGTTCACCATGAATTCCCTGATATCATCTTCGAAGCTTCCGATCTTGTTCAGGAGGGGGGCGGTGTAATCGATTATTCTGCTCCAGAAAGGGCTTATGAAGTAACGATACATATTTTTCGGAAACGGTTCTTCAAGAGCTTCATAAACATATTTCTGTACATCCATACAGGATATTGTTGGTACCCTGTCAGGTTCCCGGTGTTCGAGAGCAACAGCTACCCGTTCAATTCTGTCCAAAGGGCTCCTCCTTTTGAATGGGGAGAGATATCAGCACATGAGAAATGGGAAGAGAGACGAAATTATTTCAACAGTTAAACTGCACATCATCACTCCCCCTTTGCAACTCTCTTCAAGCGCTCACAGGAACATTTTTATCCATTAACAGGATAATGATACTCGCACCATGAAATACGGAAAAAATACTCTTTCTCAATTTATGCCCGCATAACCGGTAAGGAGACCGTTATTATCATTTCCATTGTATTAAAATATGAACATGTTAAATACGAGAAATGTCAAGTTTATTTCTGATGATACGAACCATCATTCATATAATTCACCGCATTCGAGAGGCTCTGTTGAAAGAAAGACCAGTTTAATGTACCGGAGATGCCATGTAAAAGCATCAGCGCAGCAACTATCTTCGGTCTGCAGCCGGAAGGATCCATTCATCAAGAATACAACACGTTGATTGTAATTTAATTGACAGCTACTCACTATCAGTATGTACTAATCGATGAGCGGTCACGCACCTATTACGACAGGAGAATTCCACAGAGCCGTTTATGACAAAAGCAAAAATACTCATTGCCGAAGACGAGCGCATCATCGCGCTGGATATCAAGAGTCTTCTCGAGCGTCGCGGTTTCGAGATAATCGGCATACAGTCAACAGGTGAAAACGTCATCAGGGAAGCAAAAGACTCTCATCCTGACATCGTCCTGATGGATATCATCCTCGAGGGATCGATTGATGGCATCACGGCTGCAGATGAAATCAGGAAAAAGTACGATATACCCGTCATATTCCTCACCGCACACTCTGATGAAAAAACCTTAAACCGGGCAAAGGAGGCACAGCCCTACGGATATATTCTGAAGCCGATAAATGAAAACGAGCTCTACTCGACGATTGTCACCTCACTTTATAAATACGAGCTCGAAAAGGAGCTCAAACATGAGCACAAATTCTTTCTCAGCATAGCAGAAGCCAGTCCGCTGCCGATAACGCTCGTCAATCGCGAGGGGAAAATCATTTTCGCGAATAAACTGGCAGAAGAGATGTTCGGCCTCAGCAGAGATGAGATAACATCGCGCTCATACAACTCACCGAAATGGCAAATAACCGACTTTGACGGAAATCCATATCCCGAGGATCAACTCCCCTTTCATCTCGTCATGAAAACCGGTGAGCCGGTTGCGAACATTCGGCACGCTATAGAAACCGATACCGGTCGCATTCTGCTCTCAATAAATAGCTCACCCATCATCGACGATTCCGGAAACGTTGAGATGGTTGTCTTCATTACCCAGGATATCACCGAACAGGTGCGGCTCGAGTCGATGATCAGGAAACAGTATGAGGAGATGGAAGTTCAAAATGAAGAGCTGCAAGCGGCCATGGAGGAGCTTGAAGCAACCAATGAGGAGATGGAGGCAACCAACGAGGAGCTGAACAGGACCAATGAAGAGCTCATGAAGACACAGGACGAACTGCTCGAACTGAACAGGCAGCTCAGGGAAAAGGAGGAATACCTCCGTGGTGTTTTTAACGCCATTCAGGACGGTCTGAGCATACTCGACGTCGACCTAACCATCCGGGAGGTGAACTACTGGATGGATGAGATGTACTCGGATTATAAACCCCTCAGAGGCAAAAAGTGCTATACCGCCTATCAGAACCGGAATACCCCCTGTCCCTGGTGCCCTTCGCTTCGCGCACTCGAAACCGGAAAAAAACAAACAGAGATTGTCCCTTATCCTGCAGAGGAGAATCCCACCGGATGGATTGAGCTCACAGCCTTTCCCCTGTTGAAAGACGGCAGGGTCACCGGGGTGATAGAATATGTCAAGGACATCAGCAAGCAGAAAAATGCGGAACAAGCCCTCCGCGAGAGCGAAGAGCTGTACCGCAATCTCGTTGAGCGGGCGAATGATACTATCGGGATAATCCAGGACGGTGTTTTCAAATTTATTAATCCCCGCGCAACCGAGATATTCGGATACACTCCGGACGAAGTCATCGGTTCGGACGTAACAAAATACCTTCATCCGGATGAACTGCCAAAAATGATCGAGCGCTATCAGAAGCGCTTTGCCGGCGAGGAATTACCGGAGATATACGATACTGTATTAGTTCATAAAAACGGCACAAAAGTTGATGTTGAGTTAAGCGGCGGTATAATCACCTACGGAGGAAGACCCGCTGATCTCATTATCATGCACAACATCACCGAGCGTAAACGGGCCGAGTTCGCGCTTCGTGAAAGCGAGGCGAAATACCGCGATCTCATCGACCATGCAATCGATATCATCTACACCGTCGATCCGGAGGGGAACTTCATAGATGTCAACGAGGCCTTTCTCCGCTCGGGAAATATCACGCCGGATAAAATTATCGGGCGAAATTTCAGTTTCCTGGTACACCCGGATGACAGTCTCGTCGCCCTCGAAGCCGCCCGGAAGGGCTTGCAGGGTGAGCCCTGCAGGTTCGAGATGCGCATATTGCAGCGCGACCTGAGTTACGAGTGGTTCTCCTTTATCAACAGGCCAATTCTGGATTCCGACGGCAATCCTGTGGCTGTTCACGGCATCGCAAGAAATATCGGCGAGCGAAAGCGCGTCGAGCAGGCGCTTCAAGAGAGCGAGCGGGCATATCGGGAACTGGCCGATCTCCTGCCTCAGACGGTTTTTGAGTGCGATCCGACGGGAAAGTTCACCTACACCAATCAGCACGGCTATACAACCTTCGGGTATACCGTAGAGGATCTCGGAAGAGGGGTGAATATCCTGGACATGATGATTCCGGAAGACCGGGAACGTGCCGTCGATAACATTCAAAAGCTCTACCGGGATGAGGGGCATGTGGGAAACGAATATACTGCGTTGCGAAGCGACGGAAGCACTTTCCCGATTCGCATATATTCAACAGCAATCATCCGCGACGGAAAACCGGCCGGGCTCCGGGGAATTGTGGTCGATATCACGGAGCAGAAAGAGGCGGAGCAGAAGCTCCGAGAGAGCGAAGAGCGGTACCGGATGATCGCCGAAAATGCATCGGACGTCATCTGGATACGGGATCTTAACTTGAATTACTCCTACATCAGCCCATCGGTGTTCCACATGCGGGGATATACCGCCGAAGAGGCCATGAAGCATACTATCGATGAGACATTAACTCCTGAATCCACAGAGATTGCAAAAAAAGCATTAATAGAAGAGCTCAAGAGGGAAAAAAGGGAGAAGAACCTGGACCCAAACCGTGCAATAGTTCTCGAGCTGGAGCACATTCGAAAAGATGGAACCACCTTCCCTGCCGAGGTTAAGATTTCGGGACTCCGAGATGATAAGAATAATCTCATAGGGATCTATGGCGTTACCCGGGACATCAGCGAGAGAAAACAGGCTGAAGAAAAATATCAGAAGCTCGTGGAGAGTATCAGTATTGCCATTTTCGTCACCCAGGATCAGAAAATAAAGTACATCAACCCAAAAGCCCTGGATATCAGCGGCTACAGTGAGGAGGAGCTGACATCAAAGAATTTCATCGAGTTCATTCATCCCGACGATCGGGAGATAATGATCGACCGCTATACCCGTCGGCTCAAGGGCGAGAAGATATCGGATGAATTCCATTTCAGAATAATTGACAAATTCGGTAACACCCGATGGATGGAGATAAGCGCCATCGTCATCGACTGGGAAGGAAAGCCCGCCATACTCAACTTTATGATTGATATCACCGAGCGTAAAATCGCCGAGGAGAAGATACGAGCCTCGCTGCAGGAGAAGGAAGTTCTCCTGAAGGAGATCCATCACCGCACGAAAAACAACATGCAGATTATCTCAAGTCTCCTGAATATACAATCCAAGCTCGTTCGTGACGAGGAGGATCGAGATCTCTTCAGGGAGAGCCAACAGCGGGTTCGATCAATGGCCCTCATTCATGAAAAGCTCTATCAATCCGACGATCTGTCACGAATCAACTTCTCTCGATACCTGGAAACCCTTATCACCGAGCTGTTTCGCGCATATCAGATATCCGGCAAAGAAATAAAGCTCAAGACAGATATTACCGAAACCCATCTCGACGTAAACATCGCCATTACATGTGCACTGATTATCAACGAACTCGTTTCCAACTCACTCAAATATGCCTTCCCGGAAGGGCGGAAGGGAACAATCCATATAAAGTTTCATCGAGACAAACGTGGAAAATATACTCTTTCAGTTCGCGATACCGGCGTCGGGATCCCTCAAGAGATTACTCTGGAGAAAATCGAAACGCTCGGACTTCAGCTGGTAACTATGCTCACCAAGCAGCTTAACGGTACAGTAGAGCTTCAGAGGGAAAAGGGCACCACTTTTACCATTACTTTTGAGCAAGAACCTCCTTCACCCCCGCTTTGATACCGGTAGTGCTTATCTTATAGCGTTCGTAGAGATCTTCCGGATATCCGATATCGGAAAACACATCAGGCACCCCGTGTCTCCTGAAGGAAATACCGATGCCCGCCTCAGCCAGCGTTTCCGCAACAGCGCCTCCAAGGCCACCGATGATGTTGTGATCCTCTGCGGTTATCATCGCACCTGTTGCTCGTGCATTCTCGAGCACCGCTTCGGTATCCAACGGCTTGATGGTATGCATGTTTATCACCCGGATGTTAACCCCCTCCTCCTTCAGCTCATCGGCCGCATCGATAGCGTGTTTTACGCAAACCCCGCAGGCAATCACCGCAGCATCGGTACCGAAATCACGCATCATGATACTCTTTCCAATGGTATACTCAAACTGATCATTCTCATGCGCCATGGGTTCAAGAGAACGGCCAATTCGTATGTACACGGGTCCATTTAAATTCTCGGAAGCCACAACGGCTTTTGCGGTTTCAATGGAATCGGCGGGAACAATCACCGTCATGTTTGCCATTGACCGCAGTATTGCAATATCCTCGGTTGCGTGATGCGTCGTACCCTGATTCCCCAGCGAAAGACCTCCATGTGTGGATATTATCCTCACCTTTAAGTTGGGATAAGCGATATCGGTTCGAAGCGCTTCAGCACTCCGCATGGATGCAAAAGCTGCCATCGTCGATACAAAGGGGATTTTGCCACTGACTGACATTCCTGCTGCGGCGGCAAACATGTTCATTTCGGCAATACCAAAATTGAAGAATCGCTCGGGAAATACCTGCCTGAAATCACCTGTCTTGTTTGAACGCATCTGGTCGGCCGTGAGAACGACTATATTTTCATTCTTCTTGGCCAATTCAGTGATAACCTTCCCATAAACCTCGGCCTGGGTAAGCTCATTATACGTATCGGTTGTGAAGGTAAATCCATCGACAATCTGCTTCTGAATATCTTCGCTCATGACACCCTCCTCGACGGTCTGTTCTTCTCGATGCTGGCTATCGCCTCCAGGGACTTCCCCTTGTCAAGACCGGAGTAGTGCCAGATGGGAACATTCTCCATGAAGTCGACACCTTTCCCTTTGACCGTCCGCGCTATAATCAGGGTCGGCTTGGTGTCATTCGGCTGAGGAACCTTATCGAGAGCATCCACAAGCTGTTCCATATCATGACCGTCAACATCAAACACCCTCCAGCCAAAAGCCTCCCAGCGATCCTGAATCGGTTCGATACTCATTATCTCCTCGGTGGGGCCATCGAGGCACAGCTTGTTCCTGTCGATAATCGCGGTGAGATTACCCAGCTTGTAATGACTCGCTGACTGCGCTGCCTCCCATACCATCCCCTCATTGGTTTCACCATCACCCATAAGAACAAACACCCGCCATTCCCCTCTGTCGAGCCGTGCCGAGAGCGCAATGCCGACACTCACCGAGAGACCATGTCCCAGCGAACCGGTGCTCATTTCAATACCCGGTATCTTGTTCATGTCGGGGTGCACCCCGAAGGGACTGTCAAGTTTATTAAAGGTATCCAGCCATTCCCGGGGAAAGAAATCATAATCGGCAAGCACCGGACAGTATGCAACAGCACCGTGCCCCTTCGAGAGAATAAAACGATCCCGATCCGGCCACTTCGGATCACCCCGCTTCAGATTGAGCTTATAGTAAAATAATGCGACAATGATGTCCGCCATGGAGAGTCCACCGCCAAGATGTGAACCACCCGCAATGGCGGAGATACGTATTATCTCCTTGCGAAGCCATTCAGCTTTGTCATCGAGATAATCGAGCAACTCCTCCTTTGATACAAACTTCTTTTCAGCCATCTAACAATCCTCCTGAGCAGGTAATGTATGTATCCGTGAAAATAGCCACTGATGCCCATGACAGCAATGATAGACAATGAATCTGAAAAATCAAGATAAAATGGCCCTTCGCAAACAAAATTACACCGGGAAGAGCAACATTCCGATACCGGACAGCATCTCACAGAGAGATGCTTTTTTTCTTGACACTCCCTCTCGCTCAATTAATAGCGGTTGTAGAATGATCGAGGAATATTCCACGCAGTTCATTCCACTGCTTCAGATACGATGATCGGAATGAATGCAACCGCAATGGAAAACCAATCACTGTGTTCAGCATAGTTCATCCGGAGCACTCGTTCCTTCCTCGTCCCGATGCTCTGCTCCATCGCTGAGAATCCCTCGGTGAATAACAGGAGGATATTTCAATGAAACACTTCTTTGATCCGGAAACAGTAGCACTTATCGGTGCCACTGAGAATCCTTTTCGAGCTGGTTATCAGCTCTTCCTGAACCTGAACTACTGCTTCGGAGAGAAGTTCTATCCGGTAAATCCGAAAGGGGGCACCATTGAGGGAAAAACCTGTTATCCCAGCATACTCGACGTCCCGCTGCCGGTGGACGTTGCCGTCATCTTTATCAATGCGAACAGGGTTCCTGAAGTCCTGGAACAGTGCGGGGAAAAAGGCATCAAGCGGGTCATCATTGAATCGGCAGGCTTCTCAGAGACCGGCGCAGAAGGACTGGCACTTCATAAGCGGTGTCTGGAGATTGCCCGTGAAAACGATATCCGAATATGGGGACCGAACTGCATGGGTGTCATCAATGTTCATACGATGAAAGTTATCTCATTTTTCCGCCATGATATGTGGCGAGAGAAGTTTCTTCCCGGTCCGGTCTCACTGGTTGTTCAGAGCGGTATGCTTTCTGCGGGTTTCCTTACGCGAATACTGAGCCGCAATCCCTTCGGCCTCTCAAAGATATGTTCAATCGGAAACAAGATGGATATCGACGAATCTGACATCCTTGAGTATCTGATACGTGATCCGGAAACCGAAGTAATTGCCATGTATCTTGAATCCGTTGAAAATGGCCGCCGCTTCTTCACGCTCTGCCAGTCCACCCGGAAACCGATTGTCGTCCTGAAGGCCGGAAGAACAAAAATCGGAGCTCAGGCAGCACAATCGCATACCGGAAGCCTTGCCCAGAACGACACGATCCTCGATGCAGCTCTTCGTCAGACCGGGGTTATCCGCGTTCACGACATGAATGAGCTCATCGAAATCGCCCGCTGCTTCGGCATTGTGAATGTGGAATCACCAAAGCGTACCCAGTTAGCTGTTCTTACCTTCTCGGGTGGTGCCGGAGTGGTGTCATCTGATACGATATACGACTACGGAATGGATCTCGCGCGATTTAACGGCTCCACCACAGAGAAACTGAAGAAACTCTTCCCCGAATGGATGGAACCGTCAAATCCGCTGGACCTCTATCCTGCAATGGAAAAAAACGGTTATTACCAGGTGATGCAGCCATCGCTCGAAGCAGCAATACACGACCCCGAGGTCGATGGAATCTTTGCACACCTGTTCGCCTTTCCCTCCGACAAACCGCTCTTTGAATATGAAAAAATCGGTACAATGCTCAAGGACGTCAACAAGCCCATGGTGGTCTGGACTCTCGGTGACGATACCTCTTCAAGTGAACTCAAAAGTCAATTTGAACAGGTGGGCGTTCCCGTGGTTGACGAAATAAGCAAGGGAGTGCGTATCCTCTCTGCTCTCCTGCAACGGAAATAGTCCGGTAGTCGAGGATATGCATTCCTGACTGTACATACTGCCCTGTTTCGCTTCAGAGTATCATGCATTTACTATTGACTTGACTTTTTCCAAGTTCGCCATAACGTTGTCACTGATAGAAGGAGGTGGGGAAATGCCAAGCTTTACCCTGGAAGAAGATCAGCAACTTATTCAGAGTACGATGCGCAAGTTCGCACAGACTGAGCTCCGGGAAATCGCCCGGGAGTGTGATGAAAATGCTACACTTCCCGATGAAACCATCAAAAAGGTCTGGGATCTGGGATTCTGTCCAAACCTCATTCCAGAAAAATATGGCGGATATGAGATGGGCCGCTCAGCGGTGAATGCCGCAATAATGGTTGAAGAGCTCGCCTGGGGCGATTTGAGCCTGACGATTGGAGCACTCTCTCCACAGCTCATGATGATTCCCATCCTCGAATTTGGAACCGAGGAGCAGAAGGAGGAGTGGTTACCGAGGTTCTGCGCCGAAAAGTTCTTTCCCGTTACCGCCGCGATAATGGAACCCCGGATCACCTTCAATCCGCTGAATCTCCACACAACGGTAGAACTGAGCGGCGATTTTCTGTACATCAACGGCATGAAATGCATGGTCCCCCTTGCTGACAGTGCCGAGCACATCCTGGTCTATGCAACGGCATCGAAGGGATCAGGGGTATCCTCCGTACAGGCAATCATCGTCGACAGGGATACCCCCGGCATGGAAATTGGAGAACGGGAAAAGTATATGGGTCTCCATTCTCTCCCCCTCTATCCGATAACCTTTCATGACTGCAAGGTTCCGAAATCACGACGCGTGGGGGGCGATCGGGGAATAGAGTATATGCGGTTGATGAATCTCTCCCGTGCAAACCTCTGCGCCATGGCTGTTGGCGTTTCACGCGCTTCCTATGAATACGCGCTCGAATATGCACGTGAACGAACCGCTTTTGGAGAGCCCATCGCAAGCAGACAGACCATCGCTTTCATGCTCGCGGAGATGTGTATGGAGATTGACGGAATGCGCATGCTCTCCTGGCGTGCCGCATGGCGTCTCGACCGGAATGAGGACGCAACCCGCGATTCGTCACTTGCCAGGATGTATTGCTCGGAGCAGACCATGAAGATAGTGGACTACGGCGTTCAGATACTGGGGGGGCATGGTTATATACGAGATCATCCCGTCGAGTTGTGGTTGAGAAACGGCCGCTCCTTCTCGATTATCGAGGGGCTCTCGACCTGTTAGAACAGAGCAGTGAACGGCATGAAAAGCTTTGCAGGATACAGCCGAAATCCGTAAGGGAGAATAATCATGATAGATTTTGAATTGTCACCGGTTGTCAGAGAAATCAAGAGACTGTCACATGAAATTTCCGAAAAGCACATAAGGCCCATTGCACGATATTACGACGATCAGGAGCATGAAGAGATCAAGGAAACTGATGAGATATGCCAGAAGCGTGCTGAAGTCGGACTTACCATGATGAGCTTATTGAAAGATAGTCCCGGAGATAACGCGGCCTTTCTCGGCCTGTTGACTACCGAGGAGTACTACTGGGGCGATGCCGGCATAAGCCTCGGTGCCACCAAGGTTGGCCTGGGGAACGCGGCAATTGCTGCCGTCGCGACCGAGGAGCAGCGGAATCGCTTCATGGAAAAGTACACCGCCATGGCTATCACCGAACCGTGCTGCGGTTCTGATTCAGCCGGCATTCAGGCGACCGCAAAACTCGATTCGGAAACCAACGAATGGATACTGAACGGCGAGAAGATATTCGTCACCGGTGCCGAACGCTGCGATGCCGTTGTCGTCTGGGCGTCTCTCGATCGGAGCATGGGCCGTCCCGCCATAAAGAGCTTTGTCGTCGAGAAGGGTACGCCCGGCATGACCGTCACCAAGCTGGAGCACAAGCTCGGGATTAAGGCTTCCGATACCGGCTCAATTGTACTCGAAGATTGTCGCATACCCTATGACAATATCCTTGGCAGCCCCGAGATCAAACAGAAGACCGGCGGCTTCAAAGGAGTCATGCAAACCTTTGACATGACCAGACCGCTGGTTGCTATCATGGCCATCGGCGTTGCCCGTGCCGCCCTCGAGTATACCAAGGAGAAACTGATTGATGAGGGATTTACCTTCCCCTACGACAAGAGTCTGCACGAATTGAATTATGTGCAGAAAAGCGTTCTTGAGATGGAAGCGAATCTGGAAGTTGCCCGTCTTCTGACCTATCGTGCATCTGATATGTTGAACGCCGGCCTGCGGAATAGCCTTGAAGCGTCGTGCGCCAAGGCGAAAGCGGGAAGAGCGGCAACCCTGGTGACGCAGAAATGCGTCGAGCTCCTCGGCCCCCTGGGATACTCCCGCGAATGGCTTGTTGAGAAGTGGATGCGGGATTGCAAGATCAACGATATCTTCGAGGGGACCGGCCAGATTCAAATGCTCATTATCGCTCGCAACATACTCGGTTTTTCGCGCGATATGCTGAAATAGCAAACGGGAAGAGCGTTGCTCCTTCTGAAGGTTCTCCGCGTCTTCGAGGAAAAATTCAACTGCCCGATTCTTTCGGTGTATGGGCTCTCGGAAGCAGCACCGATTGTGAGCTTTCACTGTCCCGACAGGGAGCGAAAACCCGGATCCGTCGGTGAGATAGTGGAACTGCTCGCCAGAGGACCGAACCTTTCGTCAGGGTACTATAAGATTTCAGAAGAAAGGGCCATGACTCTTACTGACGGCTGGCTTCACACGGGTGACATGGCACGAAGGGATGAGGATGGCTATCCGTACATCGTCGAACGGAAAAAGGCTCGAAGATATCAAACACCATTGCCGAAAAGATCCGGCGACGTATATAATTCCTCAATACGTTTTGCTCAGTGATGCGCTGCCGCGAAATCCCATCGGGAAGATACCGCGGAAAGAACTTCGCGCGCTGGTAGATATATAGATGGAGATAAGAAGAATTGAACCCACCCTCGATCTAGAAAAACTTGAAGCCGATCTCACCGTGCTTCAGGAGAATGCTTTCAGCCGGGGAGCCGACAAGGCTGCGTGTGTGGACGCTGCAGCTATAATCTTTAATCCTGAGCTCCTGAAGATCGTGGCTGCTTCTTCCGATTTTCCGTCAATACACTGGCCCCTTACCTATCCGAAAGATTCAATTCAGGAAGCAATTGAGGTTTATTCTCGTGGTATTTTCCTGGTCATCGACTCTCCCCCTGATATGCCCGATTATCGAGGAGGGCCTATTGAGAATGAAGAACATCGGCAGGAGTATCTCAAGCTTTACAAGTTAATCACCGACATGGAGTCTCTATCGTTCTATATGGGATATCACCTCTCCCTGGGATTTGCAACGGGAAACTGCCGCAGCATCTTCTGCCCCGGAGAACAGTGCCAGGCGATGACAAAAGGATATCCCTGCCGCCATCCCTACAAGGGGAGACCATCTCTCGAAGCACTCGGCATCGATGCCCGCGCTATCGCACAAAATCTCAACTGGTCAACGAAGAGCGATTCGCCCCTTCTCGCGGGCCTCATCATGGTCGCCTGACATACAAACCATACAAGGATTACGGAAAGTGACGTGAGCAATTTACCCGATGACAACACCACCAATCCGCTCGAGCATTTTCGAGAATATGCTGTTACTCATGGTGCTGATGATGTCGTGATTATCCCGGTATCCGATGTGATCCTGGATCCGCGGGTGCGGTTCAAGTGCATGATACCTCGATGCCACACTTCAGGGATGTGCAGCCACTGCCCTCCCTACGGACATTCAAATGCAGAGATGAAGGAAATACTCTCACAGTACCGTTCAGGGATCTTTTTTCGAGTAACCGGAAAGGGTGATATCATTGCAAATCCACTCATTGCGCAATCTATTCTGAACAATGTTCTGGACGATGAAGGTGTCAGCATAAACATCGGCCCCTATTACTTCCTGGTCTTCAGCATTGTGAAGCTGCTCGAACGGGAGGCCCGAACTTTCGGATATCGGACTGCGGGCTTCGCAGCAGGTGACTGTCGCGATATACTCTGCTCACTGCAGTTCATGTGTCAACGAACACTGTTGAACCGCAGTTGCCGTGTTCCCGAGCTCAGTTGCCCTTCGATGGAATCGTGCGGCATGAATGTATATACGATGGCAGCGCGCTCCGGGTGGGACATCTACCCCATTAAGGGGAACGAAGAGACAAAAGATGTTCCGAAGGGCTCTCTCATGGGATTGGTGCTTGTGGGAGAATCTCAGTCAGCCGGATCGATTGCAAGAACTGTTACAACCGGCGAGAAAAAATTACAATCGAAGAAGATAAAAAAATCACTTCTTCGGCGATTGCATCAGTGGATTCGTAAAGAGAAGAATCGTCTCATCGCCATGAAACAATACAATATAAGCATCAAGCAGCTCCCTCTCACCATTCGTGAGAGACGGATGTGGATGAAGGTTCTCAGGAACTTCCGCGCTCTCTCGGGCTCCTGGACAGGCTCACTCCGTTTAATGCTCAAGGTCTTTGAAGGCCGTCCACGTGAACAATGAAAATTCAGGTACGATCTCTCAGCCGATCTCAAACACCGCCTTGATCACCTTTTCCGACTTGTCTTTGACCAGCGCAAAAGCCTTTTTATACTCCTTGAGCGAAAAGCGATGTGTGACAAAGTCTTTCAGGTTTACCTTCTTCTTTTTAATCATGTCGATTGCAAGATCAAAGCTGCTGATACGTTTCCCCTTATACTCTTCACAGCCATGGGCATTTATCCCCATCATGGTGAGCTCCTGCTGCCATAAGGGAGTCTGGTCAAAACAGACCGGTTCAAGCTGATTCCCTATCATCACATAGGTGCCCTTTGCCTTGAGCCAGCGGAGAGCGTCATTAATCGTTTTCGAATAGCCAACACAATCATAGATGAGATCGAAGCCTCCAAGGATATTATTATTCCCGAGAGGAGCGCGATACAGCTTTCCACCGGTCAGTTGAGAAATGGATTCGTAGGGATCACCCTCAATTAAATGATCTGCGCCGAGCTTCAACCCCAGCTCCTGTTTGAATGCTATCCGCTCAAGGAGATACAGGGTACATCGGGGATTGATGACCTTTGCAAACTGAATGACATTAAGCCCTATGGTACCAGCGCCGATAACGAGAACCTTCTCTTTATTGCGGGGAGGCCGCTTGAGAACCGAATGAAGTGAAACAGCGGCAGGTTCAATCAAAACGGCACTATCATCCGGGATTGCGTCCGGAACCCTGACAAGCTGTGATTGATGCGCAATGAAATGATCACCGAATCCCGCACCAAGATTTTCCGGCATTGTTCCCTCGGAGAAGTTCTCACAGAGGGTATAGTTTCCTTCACGGCAGTGAATACAGGGAGGCGTAATATCCTTCATTGAGCAGCATGGAAGATATTTCTGAAGCGTAACCCGGTCTCCTACTTTTAAGCCCCTGACCTCGTCACCAGTCTCTATAACTTTGCCGATCACCTCATGTCCCATATAGGCACGGGGAACACCTGGCAAAGCGGCAATCGATATCTTCGGACTCGCCTTAACGTAGAACATCGAGATATCAGCACCACAGATACCGGTGAGAATATTTTTTACCCTCACCCAGCGGGAACCGGGTAAATCCCTTTCGGGAATATCACCATAGCGAACCGGTGAAATCGGAGAGTAATAAACAAAAGGGAAAATGCCGGATAATGCTTTTGTTGCGAGAATTTTAGCAACGTTAACATCAAAATAAATGGATTTCATAAAACACCTCCCGGAATTATATACAACAGTTAATGAGAATATCTATGGATGTACCATGAAATACTGCCTCAAAACAGCATTTCAATTATAAATTCTGACCTTACCTTTTCCAATTGTTATACTTTCTTTTTTTCATCGGTTTTCAACGGTATGTATATCAGCGATAGTAT
>Ga0180432_10005070_pt1 | contig 17743 bp, 20 predicted proteins | sample SS_ome_10_FD_132414 | JGI IMG/M metagenome (GOLD analysis project Ga0180432, IMG submission 132414) | Hypersaline lake sediment archaeal communities from the Salton Sea, California, USA - SS_1_MS_2 metaG | ecosystem: Environmental > Aquatic > Non-marine Saline and Alkaline > Hypersaline >...
ATCAGCAACAGCAACCTTGTATCCTTTTATTAAACATTGCATACATAAATCAACTGCATACATGTTACGGTCATTAGCAAACTTTTCAATGTCAAAAACAACACCTTGTCTTATTAAAGACCCCCTTACTGCAAAGAGAAAACCCTCAACAGCAACAATATTATCATAGTACCCAACTGGTCCAAAAACAATATGTTCGCTTTCGTTGACATTTTTATTAACTTCACCTTGCAACACATGACCAAATCGTTCATTCTGTTCATCAAACCACCATCCGCCTTTTTCTATTTGCTTTACTCCAGCAACACCAACAATCCCAACATCTGGATTGTTCTCAAACGTTCTTCTTATTTTATAATCAAATAAATTATCAGTTATATTTATATCTTCATGAGAATATACAACAATTGTATCATCATTTATTTTATTATTCTGAAGTAATATTTGTGTCATTGCATTATATTTTTCAGTAATGCTCTTAGGAATAATTTTACCATCTTCATTTGGACTATCACCAATTTGAAAACATTCTGTATTTGGGAACCGTTGAGCCGATGGCGCAAAAAGTTCTGTAAAATTTTTATCAGAATGTCTACCTACAACAAAAACAATATTCATTTATAAAAACTCCTATAATACTTTACATAATTCGAATAGACATGCTGCAAAATTTAATTCTTTATCAGAAACAAATGCATGTCTAAAATCATATTCATTTAACGTACATATAACTTGTGGGATTTTACTTCTATCTTCAATCAATTTTCCATCAACCATATTCTTTTTTATTAATCCATAAACCTCAGTCAAATTTATATTATTATCCATAACATATCTTCTGGCATGTGTAACCTTTTTATTAAGGATTAAATTATAGAACTCATCATTAACATTCTGTAATGTGAATATATTTTTATTAACAGAACCATATTGTTCATGACAGTCACGAATTAATCTAATTGTTGTTCTAATATCTGGATAACAATTGATTACTAAGTCAGCAATAGTTTGTTGTTCATCAAATGCAATCTTTTCCTGTCTTAAAATCGCCATAACGTGCTTACATATAGAAGGAATCATGTGCTGTTTTGTTTCCAAATCATTAAAATTAAAATCAATACAATCCACACGTGATTGAATAGGCTCAATGATAGCACTTATGTTATTAGCTGTCAATATGAAACGACAACTTTCTTGATATTCTTCAATTGAAGCCTTCATAGCTTTTTGTAAATCTGGTGTCGCACCATCAAACTCATCAAGAATAACAAGTTTAGGCTTACCATCAAACGACAATGCTTCAGCATAACGTGATATTGTGCTTCTTAAAACATCAATACCACGCTCAAGTGAGGTGTTGATATACATATAATCAACATCACACTCGTTCGCTAAGGCTTTTGCTGTTGTTGTTTTACCAACACCCGGAGATACCGAAAAGAATAACATATTAGGGATGTCATTTTTTTCAACTATCGTCTTAAATTTCTTTTTTAAGTGAGGTGGTAATAGTATCTGGTCAATTTTAATGGGTCTATACTTCTCATGAAGTAAAGTAAACTCATTATTACAATAAACAGTCATCAACAAACTCCTTATTTCTTATTTCTTTTTGCTTTCCATTCACGTCTTTTTTGCTTCTTAGCAGCTTTTTCAGCTTGACGTTTTAACATGCGTCTTTCATTTCTTGTAAGAGGACGCATTCTATTTTCCATTTCTTGTTGCTGCTTAAGCTCTTCACCCTCTAACTTAGGATAAATGCATTTACATGGGATTGGTGCCTTTGTTTCAGCGTCACGTGCTGTATATCCACGACCCCAACATTTTTTACAATTCTTTTTAGGGTCTTGAATCTTTGTACCAGTCTTTTCAGCAATTTTACGTATAACATCCATAGGGTCGATTTTCTCTTTGTCGATGACCTCACCAGTCTTCATATCGACAAATTCATCTCTATCCTCTGGCATATCATAATTATTACCAACAAATAAGTTATTGTTTTGCTCTTCCATTATCTACCTGCTCTTTTTTTAATCATTGATGTATAAATTCCCAAGTCTATGTTTTCATCTTTTAATTTGAATTCAACAAATCCCGGCTTTTTAATTGATACAACGTAATTTTTTCTTGGTGGTAACATCATAAAACATTTTGAGAATATCTTTATTTGTAAAGGATTCTCCATAAATTCGCCAGTGAACGGTTTTGCATCAAAGGTTTTATCGAAAGTATTGTCGGTTCCTTCCATAAAGACCTTGATATTTACTTTTTCACCAAGACAAGTAATCTCTGAATGTTTAGAATTCTTAATGAGTGTATGCATTTTCACTATTTCTAATAATGATTCTGCAGGTAATTCAAAAGAATAATCTGGATTAGAGAAATTAATCCCATTAGGACCAGTTTTCATACGTGATGTATCATTTAATAGATATGAAACTCTTGCCCTATCCTTAGAAATTATTATTTTATTTGTGTCAATTTTTACAAATGGTTCTTGGAAGGTTCTAAAAAATCTATAGAACTCGCTGAACTTATAAAAACCAATGTCCTGTTCAATGCCAAAATATTCATTTGGCACCTTTAAAATGTACGCTGCTGTCTTCTCTGAATTTTGTCTTCTAACTTGTGTAACACCATCTCGTGATTCAATGATTATTTTGTCATCAATAGATGTTAACTGATTAATCAATTCAAAAAATTCCGGCTTATACTTTAAACTGTTTTCCATGTATAAACTCCTTATAAAATACACAACATATAGAGTGCTTTAAAATACAATACTAAATATAATAAATTCTGAAAAATTGTCAATAATTAATTTAATTATTTTTGTTTGTAAATTTTTTAAAGTACTTGATAATTTTTCAAGTACTTTAATTATTACTGTTTTCCTGTTGAACCAAAACCACCTCGGTCATCATTCCCAAGAGTGTCAACCTCTTCGAATTCAACAGTCGGTTGTTTTTTAACAATTCTAAATTGACAAATTCTATCACCTTTATTAATGGATGTTCCCCGTGTGGCATAAAAGGGAAATTTCCAAATATCATTATCACCAGAATATGAATTATCAATCACACCCATAGAATTAGTTTGTATTATTCCCCAGTTTTTAAATGTGCTACTTCTTGGAACAATATGAGCTTCATACCCTTTAGGCAATTCCATTGAAATCCCTAATGATATTACACCATAATTTCCCTCTTCTAATAAATGCACATCCTCAGCAGCACGCAAATCAATCCAATCACCCTTTTCAATTTTTTCAATTTTTTCAATATCAGTGTGATATTTAATTTTGATTTTCATTAATAAACTCCTTTAATTTTTGTTCAACATTCTCTTTATAAGAGATTCTAATTAATTTTATATTATTATCTTTACAAAACTTAGTTTTTATCTTATCATTATATTGTATTTGCTTTAACGATTCATCTCCACCAAAATAAGGTTTTGAAATAAAATGTTGTTCACCATCATATTCAATGATAGTGTTACATTCAGCTAAATAAAAATCAAATGGCAATGTTCGTTTGTTTTTACATTCTGAAAATTTCTTTTGAGATTCAAATTGAAAGTTATTTTCTTTTAAATATTGTTCAATTTGAAGTTCACCTTTAGATGTCGAGCATTTAGGACATCCACAACCTTTTAAATGATTACATGGTAATTGTTCAAACATTCCATGTTCTTGACAAACAATTTTAATATTGGAATTATAATTTACATACACAACATAAGAATAATTATATTTAGAACCATGTACTTGTTTTGATTTTTTAATAAATTCATCTTGTGTTAATTTAACACCACCTTTACAATCAGAACATCCTTTTTTCATTAAATGATTTCCTGCTTGTTGTTCAAACACTCCATGTTTTTTGCAAATAATTTTCACTTTATTTTTTAATCCATTGTACACCACCAAACTATAATCATATCTATTACCATGAACTTGTTTAGCTTTTTCAATAAATTGTTCCGTTGTTAATCTTTTCATAAGAAGACCCCCTAATAGGTATAAAATTAAGTAAGGAGTGATAGGTAATTCTTGATTAGGCAAGAAAAGGATTGCAAGCCCCTGTCCCACACACTCTACTTATATTTATATATCTTCTTACAAAGTTTTAACATTATCCAACTTTACTTGCATTTTTCATTCCTTCATTTGTTACTTTATTAATAAAATCAATCATCCTTTGCCCTTCAATAAACATTTCATCTTTTCCACGAGATAATAAAAAGTGTTTTATTTCATCTTTTAAAACAGGCTCTGGTATAATTGGTCTTGCATAACGTATCCCATCTTGAGTTTCAAAGAAATGAAAATCATCAAATATCACTGGAATATTTTCTTGACACCACTCCAATAAATCTAACATCACTGCACGAATTTCCCAGTGTGCAAATTTATCACAACGCATTTTAAAGATTTGTCTCCACTCACGGAGGTTAGCTTTAATACAAATAGGTGCCTCTGTCCCAATAGGGAGAAATTGCCGAGCATCTTCAGGTTTCCATCCTTGTGATACTAATTGTTCATAGAAAAATTCATATTCATGAACATAATCTTTAATATTAGCCTTATTACCACTTTCCCAATATACTTCATCTTCTCTATGAGGAGGTGCCACAAAATGCAAGTCTGATTCATTTACATAACGAGTACTTTCCTGTGCAAATGAACATAAGCGGTGCCTCACGAGTTCATGAGTCACACCTCTTGAACATTTAGTAAACTTCACAGTCATATCAGCAAATTCAATCATTGCATAATGACCACGTTTCAATAAATTCTTAACAAGTGCTAAATCATTTTCTTCTGATTGTTTCCCAAATGATTTGTAGCAGGTTCTGGCAGCGTTTGCTATCTGCCAAATGATGTCTTCAGTCTTAGAAAGAACTTCAAATGTCCCTTCATTTTTCAATATTTTCATTATAAACTCCGTTATTTAAAATTTTACTTCATAATCTTCTGATTTTAAATCAAACCCCTGAATCAATACATCGGTCTCAATTCCCAACACATCAGGGTTATCTTTATCTGGAAATGGATTAGATACTGCTTTAAATGTATCATACCCACCTTCATTAATAACAGGTTTCATATCTGGTGGGTCAAATAACATGAATATATCACCTTTTCTCAATTTTTCGAAAGGAATAGTTCTCCATTGTTTACCCATTAAATGCACTTTAACAACTCTTTTATCACTCATTTTTTATCACTCACTAAGTCAATAGATACTAATTTATAATTTTGTATTTCACCATCACACACATTACCATTTCCACGTGGAGCCAATCTCAATTCAACCCCCGAATCTAATAAAGTGTTTGCTATATTTCCATAAGGAACATCCATAGTTTTTGCTTCACAGATGATTTCTTTTCCAGTATTTTTTATTGATGTAACCAAATGTGATACTCTGTCAAGACTAACAGTTTGACCATCACCATCAAGTTCACCAAGTGCTCTTTTATTTTTAATCTTCGGCAATATGGTTTCCATAATATTATCAATAGCCTGTTTAGAATAAACAAGACCATTAATATTAGGTTCACCAATTTTAATCATAGTTGTTTTTATGATTTTAGGTTTAAAACCTTTGCGTTGTAATGATATAACAAATTCAAGCAACGCATTTAATACACGTTCAGTCAATTTTAAAAATTTAGTCCAAATATTCTTCATCATCATAAATAAAATCATCCATTGTTTTATTTTTAAACTCATTCATTACATCTTCTGCCTTAACAGCATTAACATTAGTTTTAGTTGGCTTACGATGGTCACCGATAGGTAATTTCATTTTAAACCCTTCAGGATTTGTAACAACATCTGACTCACAGTTATCATTAGTCTTCAATTTATCAATAAATTCATCAAATACTTTATTTGGTGTTTTACCAATAATTTCAGCACCTGTTAATGTGATGTTTTCATCAGAAGGAAGGTCGACTTCTACTGGGTCACCGGGAACACATTCTCTTTTCACATCACCATTTTTCTTTTCAGTTTCAGTTGATTTCAACTGGTCAAAAAATTCATCGAACACAAGCTGTTCTTTACATTCTACCATCTTTTCTTTCAATATTTTATTGACAAGTTCATTGAAAGTAATGTCTTTTTCATGTGCCATGTTTGCAAGCACATTAAATTCATGTTCACTTAAATCAAGTTCAACTGATTCAGTATATTTTTCAGAATCATATCCTTTAACAAGTTCGATATGTTCATGAAAATCCACAGGAAAACCACATGCTTGTAAAAATGATTTGAGCATTTCACACAATTCATCAATCGTCAAATCATTGTTCTCCATTGTTATTTCAACTTTACTTTCGTTGATAACACTATCTTCGTTCGGCGTTTTTATAAATGTAAACATTTATCCTCCTATATTTTCAAATCTATAATAATCATCAATACTACTAATTGAATATTCTTCCATATATACATCAATTCTTTCAATCACACCATGTTCATCATAAACATGTTTCATTTCTGTTATTTTACATGTTTCAAAAGGCAAAGAAGGGTGGGATATAAACCCACCTTTCTTTGGTGTATTCATGTTTGAAATATTAATTACTATTTTATCAATTTTAGGCTCTATAGCCTCTTGGTCATACTTTTCAACTAAACACACATATTTCATACTTTATGCCCCACACCCTGCAAATCCACAATCATTACAAACAAAACATCCACTTTGCATAGCAATACTGTCACTATTACATGTAGGACATTTCATACCAACTATTTTTGTTCCATTGTCAATTGTTTCACCAATAAATTTTCTAATTGCTGTTAATAGAGTCGAAACATTATCTCCTTCTATCCCTTGTAAAGCAACAAGAATATCTTGACGAGGTATATTATGTCTTAAACAAAGACTAATCATCCTGCCAAGTCTATTAGGGTTTGAATCACCGAGACATTTATCCCATGTATCTTCAACGATTTTCACACTGATACCACAATCAACAGCAAGTCTACTTAAACTTTTACAAGCCTTTGTAGAAGCTCTTGTGTCATTTTTGGAATTGGTGTTAATCCACATTGCCATAGGATACTTCATATCGGTATCATCAGGGAAATAACTGAAATGGATATAGAATTTCATTCCTTCACGTTTAATCGTGCTTGTAGGGCCGTTTATGAAGCTCTCAGGGAGTTTCACACCCTTCTTTATAATTGTTTTCTCCTCTTCGGCATTTTCAATCTTAGATAATACCGATTCCATTGAACCTGTTCTATATGTTGTGACACCAATGAGACCTTTTCGCCATGCTTCAAAATACAATTCTTTAAATTTTTCAAAAGAATATTTATTTGGAAGATTAATTGTTTTAGAAACTGATTGGTTACAGTAATACTGAACTACCTCTTGGATATTAAGATGGTCATCAATTTCCAAATCACTTGTTGTAACCATATAATCACACTTCTTACACTCGAGATTATTCTCAACACGCCAAGCATAACCATAATCACGAAGAGTGTAAACTTCACAGAGACCTCTATTATGAGGTTCGTAATAGTATCTTTTTCCATTAAATTCTCCCTCCCAGTATGTAAAATCCTTCTGTTTCTTTTCTTTAAGGATTGTTTTTACATTATCGGAATTCAAACCTTCAGGAAAAGCACAAATCACTTTTCTCTCAGATTCCAAATCAAACACTGGTTCGATTCCATTTGATACATTATCACAAATTACAGATGAATTACCCAATGGTGGGTTTGTTGTTGTCTTAGCATTACGAAGACCATAACGTTTAATAAGAGCTTTAGTTTCATCCGTTAATCTATCAGATTTAAAATATGGTGTTTCACTAAATAATTTCCAATCATATAATGCGAATGTTCCTTTTTCCTCAGCCAATAATGCACTTGCTTGCATTGTGATATTTTCTTTGAGTTTTTTAATTTCTGTTATAAACTCAACTGCCTGTGGTGAATTGTAAGGAATACCCAACATAATCAATGTAGAGCCTAATCCATTCACACCCATACCAAATTGTCTTAAATTCTGAACAGCCCATGAATAGGATGGTAAAGGTAATTCTGTGAGGTCACACACATTATCAAGCATTCTTGAATATGTTGCAACATCTTTTTTATACATATCCCAATCAAAACATGGAACACCATCACAAATTGTAACATACTGTGTTAAATTAATTGAACCAAGAAGACATACAGTTGACATTATAGGGTTACCCGGTATTTCACCACAAGGATTTGTGGCATTACAATCACCCAAATAAAGAATAGGATTATTTTTATTCATATTATCAACAAAAATAATTCCCGGTTCGGCTCTATTATATGTAGATTTCATTATGAGATTATAAAGTTTCTTAGCTTTTACTCTTTTAACAACTTTACCTTCCCATACCAAATCCCACATTCCATTTTTAGCAACAGCTTCCATGAAATCATCAGTAACTGCGACACTCATGTTAAATTTAGTTAACTTACCACTTTCTTGTTTTGCTCTAATGAACTCTTCAATGTCTGGGTGCCACACAGAAAGACATCCCATCATTGCACCTTTACGAATATCTTTATCACTATCACCAAAATATTCATGAAGTTCTTCTTCTGTAGCATAATTTTTAAGTGTGTCTATGTACCCATCATTATCACCTTTAACAATACAATCAGAAACTTTATCCCAAATTTCCATATAAGAGATAACTCCGGGGTGTCTCACACCTGTTCCTTTAATAAGACTACCACGTGGACGAATGAAATCAAAATTAATACCATATCCACCTTCAGAAGCGAGTGTCTTTGCCTGTTCCATGATTGTCAACATAATGTTAACTAACTCGTCTGGAGTGTCTGGTGTTTTAATTTCTATTTCATTTTTAAAATGCTCATTTTGTCTTATATATTTAATAACGGCATTTCTTACAGGACCATTAATAAAACAATTCATAAGAGTAGCATTGTGGTAATCTGTTCCTATATTGGTAGTAATCCGTCCACCCGGACTACATTTAATCCCAAGAGGAGTACCATCTTTGTCAAAACGTATCATCGTTTCAAGAAAAATAGGATACCAATAATCGGAATCAACTTCATTATTAGCAAGTTCCCTTGCTATTCGTTCAAATGTTCCAAGCGGTGTTTCACCATTATATTGATATTTTCCCGCCCAGTTATTATACGCAATCTTTGTCTTAAAAAAGTTTTCACGCATTAATTATTTCTCCTTCAACTTACTTAAAAATGTGTTTTTCTGTTAGAATCTTAAATTCATAACCATGCTTTTTACAATATTGTTCAGTGGCAACCCATTTGTTATTGTTTTTAATCCACCTCACTATCTCATAAGTATAACGGTCTTGCCGTTTTTTATTCTTATTTAATGGTTTTTTCGGTGGTATTGTTTGATTGTAAGGTTTTATCTCAATCACATATGTTTTAACATTACCTTGTTTATCTTGTATATCTGCAATAACATCTGGATAATACCTATGAACTCTATTATCTACCTCAAACAAATAAGGTATGGCTATTGATTCTACGCTCCATTTTAAAACATTTTTCCTATGGTCACACCAGTAAAACACTCTTTTTTCATATGAACTTCTATAAAATGGGTTTCCTTTACCCACATACTTTGATTTGTTTACAGGGATATATTCTCCCTGCATATAATTCGTATTGCTTTTCATCTCACTCCTGTAAGGAGCAAAGCATTAAATACCTACAAACTAAACCAATTCTTTAAAATACCTTGACACCTGATTCCAATTTGACATATGATTAGGTAATTGATGTTTCATAAAAAACGAAATAATTTCTGTCCCATCAATAGGTTTAAAATTATTTTCTTTATGAGTTTCATATATATTTATGATTTCATTTTTTATGTCTTCTGGAATTTTTTTCAAATCAATCAAAATTTTATTTCTATCATAATTTTTATAAATTTGTTCTTTATCCTTTGTTATAAAGTGTTGGATTTCTTCTTTTGTCAAAGGTGGTCTTGTTTCTTCCTTTAAAGGAAAACCTTCATCATTTAAAAGAGGACAATAAACCAACACATCATCATCAGTCATCCATTCACGTTTTTTCATTTTACGTGTTACTTTATATTTAATATTATCAACATATTCATCAAGCCCCATCTTTACTATCTTTCCAGCAGTCACCTTCCCAACCCCATATCGAACACCGCTAATAAAATCAGACGGGTCTCCTGTCAATATTTTCATTTCTAATTCAATCGCTGGATTCATACATTCGACAACATCTCTTGACTTCGGGTCATATTGTTTTACATTTGGATTAACAAGCAATTGGCGCATATCACCATCATTAGAAACGATAATTACTTCATCTTGTTTAAAAATTTCATTAGTACAAACACCTATGATATCATCTCCTTCTGTATGAGGTGCTTTGATGACATAGATATTTGAAAAGGTAGTTTTTATATCTTCAATAAATTCATCAAAGATTCTAAAAAATTGTTCCCAATCTATTTGTAATTTATTCTTTTGATTTTTTCTCGGAGCTTTATAATTAGGATAAACACCATATCTCCAACTCCCTTTTTCATCAAACGCAAGAACTACAGTATTAGGATTAAATTTTGTAATAAAATTAAATATATCATTTAAAAAACTATGTTTCCATAATGTAAATGTTGTAGCATCATCAGGATTACGGTAAATATCAGAATATAAACATCTATACGCTATGTTATGACCATCCACAATCAAAACTTTTTTAACACGGTTTTCATTAGATTCTTCTTCACCAAAAAGTTCACTCAATTCACACATACTATTCCTTTTCTAAAAATGGTCTAACCAATATATTTTCTGGATATGCTTTTGTTACACGATTAAAAATTTTAATCACTTCTGGATTTAAATCTCTAAGTAAGACCATCCCATTACGTAATTTCATTTCCATTTGTAACAATCGCATTCCAAAATATGCGTCTACAATATCCTCACTTGGTGTTTTATATGGTGGTAAATGAGAAATGTCAGGACTTCCTTCACTTTTAACAAAAGCATCTCCCATTTGGACTTTATCGGCAGTGCCTTTACCAGTGGCAAACATTTTAATAACAGTTGGTTCGTAAATTCTAAGAGGAATATAAGAGTCATAAATACCCATTTTAGTACACCCTGTAGCTTCAGCTATATCAAATACCTTTCCTTTACCTGCCATTGCATATCCTTCAATACAACACACATCAACATCCTTAATAAATTCAAGAATATTATCTCTCATCCACTGCGCTTTTGCTAAATCATCAGCAAATGAAGTTTTCTTATTGTAAAGCAAAATTTGACAATCAAGATTATTTATTTTTTTAACACTGGTGAAACCACGATATGTAATTTCAGTAGTTTCAAAAAATTTATCTAAAGTAGCTTTAACGACACCCGGTGCGTTTTTACTGTAATCTATGGCTGCAATTTTCATTTATTTCTTCCCTGTTACAAAAAATATTCTATGATTTGGATTATTAGTAAAAAAAGGTTCTGTCATTTCCCAAGTTAAATATCGTACACCAGCTTGATTATACATGATAAAATCATTAACATCTTTCACATATTTACTACATGGATACTTTCTTAAGAATGCAGTCCAATTAAAAACATAATTCCCCATAATCAACAATTCAAACGATTTAATTTTTCCAGCTTTATCGTTATCAAACAAATATCTTTTGTGCTTAAAATTATTTAACAATTCTGTTTTATCTTTTACACCAGTAATGGCAATACTATTTTCTGTGAATATTGAGTCAATAGGTCCTTCAATAACAGGAGTTGGTAACTCTATATCCACATTATAATAGTTATAAATAGAATTCCATTCTTTACCGACACGAGATAGATATTTACATTTACTTCCTTTTCGAAGGTCTCTGCCTTGATAGTAATAAATTGTGTCGTTATTATCAAAGAATGGAATTATAATCCTATTTCTATAAAAGCCCTTATCACAATAATACCATTTAGAATATACATCTTCAGGTATCATACGACCAGCACAATATTCCATCAAATTAGGATAATTTCTAATTGACTTAAAATGAGCTACTTCTTTTTTCTCATCAAAGTCAACCTCTTCAATAATTTTAAATTTGTATTTTGAAGATTTCGTTTTATAATTATCAACGATGACTTCCTTTTTCTTAGGATTAATCATCTTCAATCTGGCATATTCCTTTAACATATCTTCATATTCTAAAGGAAAATATTCTTTTAACCAATGTATAACTGGGAAATTCCCATGACAATCACCGTTAAAACAATAATAATGCCATTCTTCTGAGGAAGTATATATATGTCCACGTTTACTATATTTTTTCTTACCATCACCACAAACATTACAACGAAAATTATAATCTTCACCGTTGAATGTCACGTTGTCAAAGTAAGTATTTAATACGTTTTTTACAGCAAGTTCTATTAGAAGTTGTTTATCTAAATCAATTGACATTATATACTCTCTTAAATGAAAAGGGGATTGCTCCCCTCTTCATAAATTATTGAATTTTCATTTTATTGAAGAACTCTTCATCGTCTTTACTTGAATACACTTGTTCTTCATTAAATTGCTCCGCAGTAGTTTTTGGAGCAGGTTCTTCTTCTTGTTTTTGAACAGCTACTTGCTCTTGAACCACTTGAGTTGAAGCTACTGTAGAAATATTCTTTTCACCCATAACTTTTTCAAATCTTGATTTTAATTCTTCATATGATTTGATTTTCTTAGGGTCAAGGAACGGTGCCAATTCAAACATCGAGTCAGCAATTTTCTCAACATCACCAATTTGACTAAGAGGTGTAACTGCATCTGAAAAATATGAGCCAGTGTAATCCGGCATGTAATGTTTTCCCTTTTTTTCTCTTTTTACAACATAGTAAAAATTCATTCCTTTTTCTGGATGAAATGGAAAAAGACCACGTTTTACAACTTCCATGATTTTATCATAAACTTGTTTTGGGTATTTTAATAAGAAAACTTTTCCATTATTTTTTGGATTTTGTTCATCTTCAACAATAACTACATTTGAATAGTAATATGTTTTCTTCAATGTGTTACGGTCTCTAACATATTGTTCATGTTCATCCCATAAACGTCCGTTATCTTCACAAACTGGACAATCATTACCCAATGTTTTTGGACAATTAGCAATAAACTGACCATTCGGTCCTTTAAACCAATGAATATGAGTTTTCACATAAGGAATATCCACATCACCAACGATTGCAGGTAAAAACCTTAATGTTGTTCTGGCAGATTCACCATTCTTACATGGAGACTGATAAATTCTTTCGTCTCTGTTGCTTCCACCTTTGTCATACTGTTTCATTTTGTCTAACTGTTCTGAAAAATTTGTTTGAAATTTAGGCATTTCAACATCCTCCGATTACTTAAAATAAATTTTTTATTAATATTTTGCATAATCTCCAAAAATGGAGATATTCAATTGTTACTAAGTTAATATTTTCTGGCTCCAGAGTCAATAGTTTTTTTGAATATTTTATATAAAATATTGGGTGGATGTAATTCTTTTTAATTAAATTAAAAACTATACTTTCACCTTGTTCATTAACTTTAAATAAATCTTCAATATTCAGCTTCAGTTCCTGATTAATTTCAAGAATAAATTCCTTGTCCTTATTCAATTGCTTTGTTGTATAAAGTTTTAGAATTTCTCGAATACGGTCCAGTTTTAATTTGTGGATGTCAACTACATATCCTTCTTCAAACAATGCTTCGTGTATATAACACATAATAAAATCTTCATGTGAATAAAAATTATTCTCTATGTCGTTATATATACGTTTTGAGATACTTTTGTAGTACGGTCTACTCTTATTAAAACAAAATACCGAAACTTTTTTATACAATTTTTCAAAGTCAATAATCTGCGAACTTAATTCTACTATTTTCTCTTTTCTTCTTTTAATTTTTCCAGTAAGAGCTTTCCGTTGTTTTTTTGATAGCGGGTCACTCTTCTCTATATATTTATACAAATTCTTTTCATAATTCACCTGTTCACGGTAAACTTTTTTAATATCATAAATATTTTTTTCTAAGTTTCTGATAATAGAAAAAATTAAAAGAGACGAATTTTTTAACATAATATTTTTTCTAAAATTGTTGTTTCTATTTCAATGTTATATTTCTCTGACAATTCAGTTTTCACAATCCATTTATTATCATTGTCAAGGAAATTCAATATCTTTTTTATACGTGTGAATTCCTCTAAAAATAATACAGAATCAGTTAATGAAATTCCATGCAATTTTTTCACACGTCTTAAAATTATATTAACACTGTTCTGTGTTTCCGTTGTATACAATTCACCTTCAAAAATATCTTTGAGCATGTCATATTTCAAATCATACCGTTCCAATATTTCAAAAAAATCACCCTTCTCAATACTATTGATTACAGCGTCCTCTGATTTTGAATTATCAACAACTTCTTTTGTAACAGCGTCCATTTTTTCTGACATTCTTTTCTCCCTATTCCCAATCAATAACATTCTTTTCTTTAGATTCAATATCATCAGCAACTATATTGGTTACCATTGATATTGCGTCAGAAGCCTTCTTTTTTAATTCATCTTGTGTTGGTGGCATTTTTCCACCAGCTTGGAATTCAAGAAGTGCGTCTTTATCATCAACTACTCTCATTTTTTCATAATTGACATTTACGGTTATTTTAGTTTTATTTATTCCATATCTATTTTTTAAAATAGACCAAATGAATTTTCCAGCAACTCTCATTTCTTCAGATTGAGTAATAGCAATAACAACATCAGCGGTTTGAACAAATCCTAATGAATCACCAGTGTTTGTCAAATCTATTTCTGCTGCACCAAAACCATCTCTGTTAGTTTGAATCGCTGAAATAATAGGAACATTGAAATCGGTTGCAACACCACGAACCTCTTGAGTAACTCTACCCATTTCAGTATAAGTGTTGTCAGACTTAGTTCTATGTACACTATTCATGTTTCCAATTTGGTCAAGATAAATAATATCAGGAACAAATTTCTTTTTCATTTCAAGTTCTTTTAAAAGATTCCTAATGTTATTAGCATTGATACCCTTTGCAGGATATTCTTTAATCACCATTTTATTAGGAAAATTCTTTTTAAGATTGTCGAATTTCATTTTAAACGTGTCTTCGCCAATCATTTTTAAATCTTTAATTGGTACATCAAATAAATTTGCCAACATTCTTTCCGCTGTACTATTCTCAGACAATTCACAAGATATGTATAATACATTCTTATTTGCAAAGATGTTACCAACACCAAGAGATGACATAATCAACGATTTACCCATATTAGTTTCAGCCATAAAAAGTATTAATGACTTAGCATGACACCCACCATCTATTTGTCTATTCAGTTGTTCAATATTTGTTGGGATAATATGTTTTTTCTCATGAAAATAATTAAACATTCTATCAGAGGATTCAAATAAATCCAACCCAACATCATTTTTAAAAGAAAATGCAACAGCTTCCCTCAACAGGTCTGGTGCTTTATTAATCTTTTCTTCATCCTCATTATCAATGATGACCATCGTATCACAACAAACATTTGATATCATTTTCTTTTTAATAAATGATTCAAGATTGTCAAATAAGAATTCATCATCATACTTATCAGAATCCAATTCCATTATAGTATCTTTTAAATGGTCTCTGGATTCCATATCTAATTGTAACAACGATTCATGAGCTTTTGGAAATGATTCATATTTTTCCAAAAACTTCTGAATATGAACAACTATTTTTCTATTTTCATCTCTATCAAATAAAGAAATATCAAGGAAAGGAGAAATCCTCTCCCTGACATCTTTCTTTATATAAATAAATTTTATTAATAAATCTTCATAAAAGAAATGATTTGACACTTTTTCTCCTTACATTATAGCGTCAAGGTCTTCCTGTTCCTTCAGAATATCTGTTTCAAGAAATACAGGTTTCCAAAACGCAGCATTATAAATCTCAGATTCCCTAACGAATTTATCATCTTCAATATGTGCTCTTCTGAAACCTTTAGCATTACCGACTTTGCCTTCAACTATATACCCACCTGCTACCGCATCAGGCAAAATACCATAATAAGGGTCAAGTCCACCATTATGTTTAATTCTAAACTTAAGTTTCTTTAACTCTTTACAATATCTTGACTTATGAGTTCTGGCAGTTATAATATGTCCAGTAATCTCATCGTTATCTTTGTCTTTTGCTCTTGACATACCCAAAAGTACACAATCACAGTTGAACATAATTTTACGTCCACCCGGAATAGCCATCGGGTCACCAAATCCACCAATGTTATCATAAACATGGTTTACGATGAACCAAGTTGCCTTTGTGTTAAGAATAATGTTTGCCAACTTATTCTTTTTTTTAGGGTCTGTCATATCCATGACATCTTTCCCTTTCAATCCATCTTCAATAGTTTTTGAGGTAATCAAAGTTCCCCATGAATCCATAACAACGAAAGTGTTTTTTCTTTCTTCCCTTGTCATCGGTTCAAAAATATTGAGAATGAATGTTATAAGATTTTCAATACTATTGTCTTGAAAAACATATAACTTATTCGGGTCTGTATCAATTCCCAAAGATTCAGCCATTTTTTCACTAAAAGCACGTTCCGTATCAATAATCATCACCTGCATACCTTTTTTCTGAGCATTTTTTATAGCTGACATTGCTACAAATGTTTTACCCAACATAGAAGGAGCAGATATCATTGACATCTTACCAATTGGAATTCCACCATCAACACGACCACTAAGTAGAAGGTTGATAGCCATTACGTTTGTCGAAATGAATTCTGGAACATTTTCTTCACTTTTCAAATCAAGATAACAACTATCCATCATTTCCTTAATTTTCTTGTCTTTTTTTGCCAGTTCCAAAATACTCTTTCTTGCCATGTTTTTTCTCCTTACGAAAAGTCAATAAAATCACTGGCACATGTGGTGTCCACTTCGACCTCCCCCCAATCAATCACATCATAAAAACGTTGTAAAACTTCCTTAAATTGTTTTTGCCATTGAGCCTCATAATCAATCCTGAAAATATCATTGAATTCTTTAGGATATTTCCCAATGTATCCAATCACCTCTGTTCCAAGTTCATTATTCGGGTGAACATATATCAATTTAATATCTGTCCCATCCCCAACAGTTTCCAATTCCAAATCATACTTATTAACCAAATAGTTATAATTCACCGCTGCCTTTACATGCTGAGGGCAATGAGGTGGATACACTATCTGTTCATCTTCAATAAATTTACCAATGTTGAACTCATATTTTGAAAAGCTCTTCACCGATACATTTTTAGAAATGTCCTCAATATTAGTTTCATAAAACTCATCATAGATTGCACCTAACTGGTCTGTGATTTTATTACGGTCTTTATTAACCATAATATCGACCATCAGTGTCTCTAAATGAGTTTTACAATACGTGGGTGTTGTGGTTTTAACTGTTTCAATACCTGTAATTGACAATTTCGGTTTGTCAGTGTACAATGTGCCATCTTTATATGCTGTTTTTCCTTCGTCATCAATAACTAAATCGGCATATTTCTTTTTCGCCAATGTTAGTTTTTTAATAATAATTTTTTCACGTTTAAAGTTAATCATTTGCTTAACACCAAATGTGTCAGCATACATATTTAGAATGTTATTGAAAAATGGTTTAA
>Ga0180432_10005073_pt1 | contig 17734 bp, 18 predicted proteins | sample SS_ome_10_FD_132414 | JGI IMG/M metagenome (GOLD analysis project Ga0180432, IMG submission 132414) | Hypersaline lake sediment archaeal communities from the Salton Sea, California, USA - SS_1_MS_2 metaG | ecosystem: Environmental > Aquatic > Non-marine Saline and Alkaline > Hypersaline >...
CGAATACTGTGGTTCCGAATACTGTGTCGCAGAAGGTCCGGGTGGGCGCCGGCCCGACCCGGAGCCCCGGCTTCCCCTGACGACCCAATGAGGAGACGAGATGAAGCGGATCATGCTTGTGGCGGTTGTCGTTCTCCTGGCGGCATCTTCCTCGTTCGCGAATTCTATCACGGTGGAAGCCGGTTGGAGCGTGCCTCGAGGAGAGTTCGCGAGTCCCCCGCCCTCGGTGATCCCGAAGGGCGCTGAGTCGTCCGCCTGTTTCGGATTCAAATATGTGCGCCCGCTGGTGTTTCTCGATTTCGTCACCGAGCTGACCTATGTGGAGTTCGGGGAGACATACACGGGCCCGGCGGCCGCGGGTGAACAGACGGACTACACGCACACATTCATCCCGGCAACGGTAGGCCTGCGCAAGAGCTTCTTCGGGCCCATGCCGGTTCGCCCCTACCTCGGGGCCGCCGTCGGGCTGTACGGATACATGACCCGAGGAGATCTCCTGATACAGGAGCCCGCGGGGTCGGGGGACTACGTCACCAAGGATTTCACCGCCGTGGTTCGCCCGGGCCTGAACTTCAGCGCCGGGGTGCTTCTGGACGTTCCATTCAGTTTCGACCTGGCGGCCGAGGTCAAATATCACCTCATGGTCTTTCAAGGCGTGGGTGATGATCTCACCGACCGGGAGTTCCCCTACGCCATAGATGCGGACTCCAGGACCTTCGCCACGCTGACCTTTGGAGTCGTATTCTAGACTTATTCCGGTGGGCAGGTCATGAGCCGCTTGATTTGCGTCTCCGGCATGGTTGAGATCTTGTGGCTGTAGAACGGGGACGCGCGCCGACATTCTGGGAAGAACGCGAAACGCCCGACCGGAGTAGCCGAATCGCCGGTCGGGCGTCTCTTCGGAGAGAGGAATCCCCCCAGCAAGAATGCGGGTGGGGATCACCCCTGGGTTTGGCCTTGAAAACCTTTATGCTTTAAGTATCACTCCCCTTGTGCGGTTCTACACTGCTCGAATTCATCGCAGGAACCATACCATAAATCGTGCGACTTGTCAAGGCCAACCTGCCGAGAATTCTCTCTCAGACGCCAGCTTGACAGGGGATCGGGTTCCTCTACAATCCAGATGTCGCCCCGACTCACCATCGAATACAGGAGAAAGACGTTGGAAGGACAAACGATAAGGGCGGTTGGCCTGTTCTCCGGTGGTTTGGACAGCCTGCTGGCCGCAAGGGTCTTGATGGATCAGGATATCGAGATTCTGGCGCTCACGTTCGAATCTCCTTTCTACGGTCCCGAGAACGCTCTCCAGGCCGCCCTGCAGATCGGTGTTCCCGTGGAGGTGCGGACGGTCACTGAGCGGATGCTTCGAATCGTGGAAGCACCCGAGCACGGTTACGGAAAGAACCTGAATCCATGTGTGGATTGTCACGCCATGATGATGCGCGAGGCCGGAATGAGGATGGACGAAATCGGCGCCTCCTTCATTTTCACGGGAGAGGTCCTGGGCCAGCGACCCTTCTCTCAGAACTATCGGGCACTTCTTCACGTGGCGGAGATCTCGGGCTACGGAGAGTGGATCGTCCGCCCACTTTCGGCCAAATTGCTTCCGACGACCCGCCCGGAGGCCGAAGGCAAGGTCGATCGCGAGCGACTGTTGGACATCCAGGGTCGATCTCGACGGCGGCAGATGGCGCTTGCCGCGGAATTCGGAATTCGCGAGTACGCGAGTCCGGCCGGCGGATGCTGTCTCACGGATCCGGGCTACAGCGGCCGGCTTCGAGATCTTCTTGAGCACGAGGGGAGGCTGGTCTCCCGCGCCGTCGAACTTCTGAAGCTGGGGCGCCATTTCCGACTTGGCGAACAGACGAAGGGGATTGTGGGGCGAAGACAGGCGGAAAACGAGTCGCTCGAAAAACTCCGGAAGCCCGAGGATGCCCTGCTTGAGGTTGTCTCCCATCCGGGCCCCGTCGTTCTGGTCATCGGCCCTTACGGCGAGGCGGACATTCAGCGGGGCGCGGAATTGGCCGTCCGCTACAGCGACGCACCTCGGGGGGAAAAGGCGGAGGTTGATGTCGATCAAGCAGGGGAGAAGTCGACCGTAACCGCCATGGCCGCGGACGATGAGCTCTTGCACCGGCTGCGCATCTAGGACTGCAACTGTCCGCCCGAGTCCGGCAGGCCCGACTCGCCGTTGAGGGGGGGTGAAGACAGCGAAATACGACGTCGCCGTCGCGGGAGCCGGTCCGGCCGGTTCCGCCGTTGCCCGAGCCGTGGCCGGGAGCGGGGCCTCCGTGGTCCTCCTCGACAAGGCACGCTTTCCTCGGCCCAAAGCCTGTGCAGGCGGGATCCCTCCGAAGGCCGTTTCCCTCCTCCCGGTGGACTTGGAGGCGGGGATCGGAACTCGAATCCGGGTCGCGCATCTGAGCTACCGGGTGTCGGACGAGCGGGTGTGCTCGAGCACGACGGCCCTGGGTTGGACCGTGGATCGGGCCGAATTCGACGCGCTGCTGGCGGCGAAAGCGGTGGGGGCCGGAGCCGTTTTTCGGGACGGTTGTGAAGTCAAGGGCGTGCGGCGCGTTTGCGATGGGTGGGACATCGACGCGGGGGGCGACGTTGTGCACGCGAGATTCCTGGTCGGGGCCGACGGGGTTGCCAGCCGTGTGGCTCGAGTTTTCGGCGTCGGCCGCAGCCCCCTGGCCGCGACCATCGAGGCCACCGTCGAGGTTCCGGAGTCGCGACGGCGGGAGGACGAAGGCCGGGTCCGATTCGACTTCGGATACGTGGCCGCCGGCTACGCGTGGACCTTCGCCAAATCGGAGCATTGGTCCGCCGGAATTTACTCGGTTCGTCCCATCCCCGGACGTGTTCTGAGGCAACGACTGGACGCGTACATTTCCCACGACCCCTGGCTGGAGGGAGGGCGGGTCTCGAAGATTCGGTCCTGGTTCGTTCCCCGGGCGGTGTCGCGCCGCCGCTCGCTGGACGTCGACGGTGGGTTGCTGGTGGGCGACGCCGCCGGGCTCGCGGACCCTCTCACGGGAGAAGGCATTCGGCCGGCCCTGGAATCGGCGGGTCTGGCCGCCGCCGCACTCGTGGACGCGCTCGCCGGTGGGGGGACCCGCCTGAACGGATATTCAGAATCTGTCGATCGGGTATTGCGGCCGGGCTTCCGTGTTGCTAGACTGTGTGCGTCGATCGCCTTCATGCGCGACGGACGATTCGTTCGGGGATTCATCCGTTCGGCCTTTGGCGAACGCGCATGGGGAAGATTGGCGCGGGGAGAGGTTTCCTACCCGGGACTCCGTTGGGGTCTCGGGACCTTGGTTGCCCGGCTGCCTTTCGGGCCGGGCCGGCGCGAATCGACCGAGCCGTAAGTGGGGGAGGTGGAGAAGGTGGATCCCAACATGCAGGTGCGCATCAGCCGGAGACTTTCCTACCTGCTAAGGCACAACCCCGAGCAGTTCGACATCGAACTCGACCCGCAAGGATTTGCGGATCTGGGGGCCGTGGCGGAGCAGCTGGGAATCTCATCTGAACATATCTGCTCGGTCGTGGAAGAGACGCCTAAGCGCCGGTTCGAAATCGAGGGAGGACGGATTCGCGCGCTCTACGGCCACTCCGTGGGAATCGACCTTCACCTGCCGCCGGTCACTCCGCCCGAAATCCTCTACCACGGGACTTCCTGGAGACTGGTGAGAGAGGTCATGGAACATGGGCTCAAGCCCATGGGCCGCCTGTTCGTGCATCTGAGCGGAACCGAAGAGGAAGCCCGCCAGGTCGGCCGCCGCCGGGAGCCCCATCCCGCCGTTATCCACGTCCATGCCGAGAGGGCCAGCCAGGAAGGTCTTGAATTCTACAAGCCGGGAGACATCTACCTCGTATCCGATGTGCCCCCGGAATACCTCACGTTGCAGGAGGAGTAGCCTGCTCCCGAGGCCCACCTACGTGTAAAACCGCTTCTGGAACAGATGGGATGAGATGAGAAAGAAGATCGCGCCGGCGGCGGCGAGAACGCCCACCTGGGGAAGGATCTGGAGCGTGCCCATTTCCCGCCAGAAGATCTTGTAGTACCCGTCGATGGCCCAGGCGTTGAAGGAAACGAGGCCGATCTTCTGCATCCAGTCGGGCATCAGGAAGCGGGGCACCATCGATCCTCCGACGGCCGACATCGAAAGGACGACGAGCGTCGCGATGGAATCGATCTGGCGGTAGGTTCTGCACAGGCTGGCGATCACCATCCCCAGCGCCGTGGCCGAGAACGCACAGACGGCGGTCAGGAGGAGCACGGCGGGGAAGTCCCGGAACAGGTCCACCTTGAACACCAGCCATCCATACACGAACATGATGAGAATTTGCAGGAAGCCGAAGGCGGCCGTCGAGCCCATCTTCCCCAGGAGGAACTGCCGGGCGGTCATGGGAGAGACCAGAAGCCGGCGGAGTGTACCCCCCTCCTGTTCCCTCAGGATGGACCCCGCGGAGAACATCACGGAAAAGAGAAGAAACATGACCACGACCTGAGCGGCCGTCATGGCGGCAATGGGGTTCTTCTTCGTCTCGCCGAGAACGTCCACCATGTCGATGGGGATGGGGGATTCGAGAGCGTATCCCGTGGCGGTCGAATCGGACGTGGCGGAGTCGCCGCCCGCCGAGGTGCCTCCGGCGCCCGGAAGCCCGCCGAACTCATCGAAGACCTCCTGCATCCACGTGGACATCTGTTCGCTTGTCCCCGCGCCGAGATCCAGCTCCGCGGCCATGATGTCGATGCCTTCGAGCGCCCAGAGGTCCGACATGCTCATGAAGAGGACTTGCTGGAGCAGCCCCCGTACAACCTGAGCTTCAAGCGGTTCCGCGGCGTCGAAGAAAAGAGAAAGGGCGGGCACGGAATCGGGCTCGACGAACAGATGTCCCGAGATGCCCGTGGAAAGGCCCTTCGGGATCACAAGCGCAGTGGAGACTTCGCCTTCGACCACCGCCTTTCGAGCCGTGTCTCGCGTATACGGCACCTTGGCTTCGGAGTCCTCTGCCGAATGGTCGATTCGAACTCGCAGGGCATCCATGTCACGGAGGTGCGACACCATCCGCCGGGACCGGTCACTCCCGTCCTCGTCGACGACGATGAGACGGATGGGATCCATGTCGCCCGACGAGCGGGCCATTCCGCCGAAGATGAGAACGAACACGGAGAACAACACGACGGGAACGGCAAAGCCAAGGATCAGATTTCCCCGGTCCTTGAAGGCGATCTTGAGATCACGGGCGATGAGGTGGGCGATCACGACTCCTCCCCCCCGTCCCTCAACTGGCGGCCGGTGAGATGAAGAAACACCGTCTCCAGGTCCGGTTCCCGAACGTTGATCGAGGCAAGCTCCAACCCGGCGTCGGCGAGACTCCTCACGTGTGAGGGAAGCGCTCCGGCCGCATCTTTCGTGCGGATGAGAATCCGATCTCCGCCGAGGTCGGCATCGGGGAAGGCTTTCTCGAGCACTCCGGGCTCCGGCTGGCCCCTGAATCCGATCTCGAGAAGCGACTGTTCGCCGATAAGATCCACGAGCTCCCGGTGCGTACCGCAGACAACCACCCTGCCGTGGTCGATGATGGCGATCCGGTCGCACAGCCGCTCGGCCTCTTCCATGTAGTGGGTTGTATACAGAATGGTGGCGCCGCCGCCTCGAAGGTCCTCGATCACCTGGAAGATGTGATGCCGGGACTGGGGATCCACGCCGACGGTGGGCTCGTCCATGAGAATGAGGCGAGGCTTGTGGAGAATACCTGCGCCCATGTTGATCCGCCGCCTCATTCCGCCGGAGTAGTTCTCGACCTTGTCCTTGCGCCGTTCCTCGAGTCCGAGGAGATTCAATACGTCCGATATCCGAGTTTTCAGCGTCGAACCCCGAAGGCCGTAGAGGCCGCCGAAAAAGGCCAGGTTCTCTTCGGCGCTCAGGGAATCGTAGAGCGAAATCTCCTGGGGAACCACGCCCAGGAGATCCTTGATTCCGGCGGTTTCCTCCAGGACGTCGAGCCCGGCGATGGCGAGGGTTCCAGAGGTCGGCTTGAGATACGTCGTGGCGATGTTGATGAAAGTCGTTTTTCCCGCGCCGTTGGGACCGAGGAGACCGAAGATCTCGCCCTCGAAGATCTCCAGATCCACGTCCGAAAGTGCTCGCAGTGAACCGTAGTCCTTCGTGAGCCCAGTGGAATGGAGCATGGGAGGTTGAGTCATCGCGCAGGTTCCTCAGGACCCATCGGTCCTATTCCTTGAACCAGCTCTCGTAACTCTCTGGGAACACGGCTGTGGCCGGATGGTGGCCGCACACGCGGCAGCGCTCCGCGGGACGCCCCTCGAGCACCGGATGCTCGTGGGGAACTCGGGCGATCTCCTCCAGTCTCACGGCCTCGGTCGGACAAACCGTGGTGCAGGTTCCGCAGGCGATACATGCAGCCGAGGGGTTGAGGAGAGGCGGTTTCACATCGAGAGATTGTCCCCGGGAAAAGAAGTCAATGGCCCGGGCGCCGACGATCTCATCACAAGCTCTCACGCAGAGCCCGCACAGGATGCAGAGATGGTCGCGAGGACGATAGGGGGACTCGGCGACGCCGAACCTCTCGGCCAGCGCCCGAATCTGACGGGACTCCGGGCAGCGAGCGAGCAGCAGCTCGATGAGCCCTCGCCGGACGCCCTTGACGTCGTCCGACGAGGTGTGAACCTCAAGGCCGTCGCGAACGGGGAACACGCAAGAGGCCACGAGGGTGCCGCCTCGAGCGGCGCCCGCCCGGACTTCCACTACACACAGCCTGCACGCGCCGTGGGGTTTCAGGGCCTCATGGAAGCATAGCGTGGGGATCTCGATACCCAACATCCTCGCCGCCTCGAGGATCATCGTTCCCTCGGGAACCTCTATCTCTCTGCCGTCAATCGTCAGCCGAACAGCCATCGTGTCGCCAATCCCCGGCCGGCTTCGCGCCGGCTTCTCGAATCCTATGTCTTCCTCACGGCGTCGAACTTGCAGACCTCGAAGCAGGCGCCGCACTTGATGCACTGCTCCACCGCGATCGAGTGAGGTTTCTTTCGCTCCCCCGTGATGCAATCGGTCGGACAAGCTTTCAGGCACGCCATGCAGCCGGTGCACGACTCCGGGTCGATGCTGAACTGGATGAGGGCCTTGCAGACTCCCGCCGGGCAGCGTTTCTCTTGGATGTGGGCCTCGTATTCGTCTCGGAAGTATTGGAGGGTCGTCAGCACCGGATTCGGCGCCGTGGAGCCGAGGCCACAGAGAGACGCCTTCTTGACGGTGTCGGCCAGGCGTTCCAGAATGTCGATGTGGTCCGGGGTGCCGCGTCCGGCGGTGATGTCGTCCAGGATCTCATGCATCCGCTGTAGGCCTTCCCGGCAGGGCAGGCACTTTCCACACGACTCGTCCTCCAGGAACGATACGAAGTAGCGGGCCAAGTCCACCATGCACGTGTCCTCGTCCATCACGATGAGGCCCCCGGAACCCATGATGGCGCCGGCCTCCGCCAGCTGCTCGTAATCCACCTCGAGGTCCAGGAGAGATTCGGGAATGCACCCGCCGGAAGGCCCGCCGGTCTGGACGGCCTTGAACCGCTTCCCCCCGGGAATCCCGCCGCCGATATCGAAGATGATCTGGCGCAGGGTGATGCCCATCGGGACTTCCACCAGCCCGGTGTTCTGAACCTTGCCCACGACGGAGAACACCTTCGTCCCCTTGCTGGACGGAGTTCCGATCGAGGCAAACCAATCGCCCCCACGTGCGAGAATCACGGGAACGTTCGCCCAGGTCTCCACGTTGTTGATGTTGGTCGGTCGTCCCCACAGCCCCGATTCCGCCGGGAAAGGAGGTCGGGGCCTCGGACGGCCCATCTTTCCTTCGATCGACGCCATGAGGGCGGTTTCCTCGCCGCAAACGAACGCGCCGCCGCCCCGAATGACCCTTACAGAGAAGGCGAAATCCGTGCCGAAGATCCCTTCGCCCGAGAGGCCGTATGCCTCGGCGTCCCGTATCGCCATCTGAATGCGTTCCACGGCCAGCGGATACTCATCCCTCACGTAGATGAACCCTTCGCGCGCGCCGATCGCGTACGCCCCGATCGTCATCCCCTCCAGCACGGAATGAGGGTCCGCCTCAAGGATGCTGCGGTCCATGAACGCGCCGGGGTCCCCCTCGTCCGCGTTGCAGACGACGTACTTGAGATCGCCGGGAGAGCGGCGGCAGAATTCCCATTTCATACCGGTCGGGAATCCGGCACCGCCGCGGCCCCTGAGCCCCGACGTCTTCGCTTCCCGAATCACCTCTTCGGGGGACATTTCCTTGAGAACCTTGGCCAGCGAGGCGTAGCCGTCGTAGGCGATGTACTCGTCGATCTTCTCGGGGGCGATCCGCCCGCGATTGCGCAGGGCCACGAGAACCTGGTGCCGGAAGAATTCGATATCGTTCATCCGGGGAACGGGAGGGGCTCCCTTGGTCTCCGTGTACATCAGCCGCTTGACGGGGCGGCCCTTGAGGAAGTGTTCCTCGACGAGATGAGGAATGTCTTTGACCGTAAGTTGTTGGTAAAAAATCCCTTCCGGCTGGACGACCATCACCGGGCCGCGCTCACAGAACCCATTGCACCCGGTCGCAACAACGGTCACTTCGTCCCCGAGATTCCGTCGCTGGATCTCCTCTTCCAGCGCGCGCTTGACCTCAAAGGCGTGGTTGGATACACAGCCGGTTCCGGCGCACAGCAGAAGATGGGTCCTGTATGTCTTCAAGGAGGCGCTCCTACGCGTATTGTTCCAGAACGCGTTCGAGGCTCTTCTGGGTCAACTTCCCATGGAAGTTCCCGTCGATCATGATCACGGGCGCCAGGCCGCAACAGCCCAGGCAGCGGACGGCTTCGAGGGAGAACCGTCCATCGTCAGAGGTTCCCCCGGTTTCGATCCCGAGATCCCTCTGCAACTTCTCCAGGATCTGCACGCCGCCGCGCACATGGCAGGCGGTTCCCATGCACACGTTGATCAGGTGGCGGCCTCTAGGTACAAGCGAGAAAGCCTTATAGAAGGTCGCGATGCTGTATACCTGGGAGAGAGGTACGTCGATCTTCTCGGCGACGAGGCGCATGGCCTCTTCCGGCACGTAGTTCAGCTCCCGCTGGATGTCCTGAAGCGCGCCGATGAGATCGGATTCCTCCAGGCCGGATTCGTCGATCAGCTGATCGAGGCGGTCGAGTGTTTCGGGGTCCAAACCGTATCTCCAGGAGGCAAGGGTCATTGGATATTTGCCAGCTCGTCATTCTAGTGAGTGCAGACCGGTTTTGCAAGTCCAAACCGCAGGGAGGCGCGGAGATACCCTATGGAGGTTGAAGTCGAACGCCTAGGCAGCAGCGGCCTAGCGAATCGGCGCGTGGGAGGGTACGGGTGGAGGGATCCCCCGTCCCGGTCGCTCGTGTGAACCCGAGCTACGTCTCGACGATGCCCCGACCCTGCTCACAGCGAAGCGCCAGCCGGAGTTCGTCAAACGTCGGGGATTCGATCGCCAGCCGGGTCGTGGTGCGACCGATTTCGTCCGGTTGATGGGCATCCGAAGAGCGAACGATCGGGAAACGCTCGATCCCGGGAAACGCGGCGCGGGCCGTCGGCGGATCCATCTGTCTCGAGATCTCGACGGCGTCCAGGTCCAGACCCTCGGGGATCATCCCCAGATGCCCGATGAGACCGAAGGTCTCGCGGTCCACGTGGGAGGCGATGGCCAGGCCGCCAAGATCGTGCACCGCGCGGACGACGTCTTGAATCGGGAGCGAGGTAGCGCCGATGAGCAAACGGTCGTTGAATCCTTCGACCTCGTCGTGTTCGTTGACTACGATCTGCTGGCCGAAGAGGCGCTCATCATTCTTTCCGGGCTGCAGGTGCCGGTAGACGAGGTTCTGCATGCGGCCGGCTCCCCCGCCGTCGGCGAAGAGGGTGAGAATGTGTACTTCCTCGGCCGTGGTGATTTCGAGTCCGGGTACGATGGTGACTCCCGTTCCCCGAGCGGCTCTAACGGCGGCCGCCGTGTTTTCCGCCGAGTTGTGATCGCAGACGGCGACGAGACCTATGCCGACCCTCACGGCGGCCTGAACGACGGCCCGAGGAGAGAGGAGCAAGTCCGCGCACGGGGACAGGCAGGTGTGGACATGAAGATCGGCTTCGATGATCCGCGGCATTACACGTGCCCACGCAGACCGGCCTGGTACAAGCGACCACAGATTTCAAAGGCGGGGAGGGGGCTGGCCAGAAGCGGAATCCCTTCCTCGAGCGCCTTCTTGACGGTTTCGTCCAACGGACGCCGTCCCCCGATCATGACGACGCCCGCCAGATCGCGCATGCTCGCCACCGCAACGATGTTCTGATGGACCTGCAGTGTGATCCACAGGTCCCCTCGGGTGCTGTTGCCCATGACGTCGCTCAGGAGATCGCTGGCATAGCAGCCCGTGACGTCGCGGTCCAGGCTCTTCTCCCCCGAGACCACCTCGAGGTTGTACGTCTCAACCAGATCTTTTAGTGTCATCTTCGTCATCCTCTTCAGCAGTGACCCGGATCACCGATTCCACCTTCGTTCCCTGACCGGGCACGGAGGAGAGGCGGAACTCGTCTGAATTCTTCTTCATGTTGGGAAGTCCCATCCCCGCGCCGAAACCCATCTCGCGGTATTCGTCGGGTGCCGTCGAATAGCCCTGCTGCATGGCCAACTGCGTATCCTCAATTCCGGGCCCCTCGTCCTCAATGCTCAGTATGACATAGTCCGGAGTCACGACGAATCGAAATTCCCCGCGAGACGCATACATCACACAGTTCATCTCCGCCTCGTAAGAGACGATCGCGGTTCTGCGGACGACGTCCGCAGAGAGTCCAATCTCCTTCAGGATCCGCCGGATCTTGGAAGAGACCTCTCCGGCGGCCTGGAAATTCCTGCCCTCGACCTTGAACAACTCCCTGTAGACGTTGTCGGGCATCCGAGTTCCAATTCTCGAGGGCCGGAAAGTGGCCCGCGCTTCCGTGTCTCAGGACGGAGGGGGGGCGAAAGTCACCCGGCGCCGTCATGCCTCCCGCCATCCCGGAGATGAAGGCTTTCCCTCAGGGCGCTCGGGTGTCTCTTGCGTTCCCCCTGGGTGTTCTTGCGACCTTCGGCTTGTCCACAGTGAGACCCGCCGAGGGGCAGAGAGTCGAAAGAACGCACGAAGAGCACTTGGGCTTCCGGGCCGTGCAAACATAGCGTCCGTGAAGCACCAGTGTGTGCGAGAAATCCGACCAGCTCTTCCTGGGGAGCAGCCGCTGGAGATCCAGTTCGATCTTGTCCGGGTCGGAGTCTCGCGTGAGACCGAGCCGGTTGGAGCATCGTCTGACATGCGTGTCCACAATGATGGCGGGTTGGCCGAACGCGCACGCCAGCAGGACATTGGCCGTTTTTCGCCCCACGCCCCGTAGAGACGTGAGCGTTTCCAGATCGTGTGGAACGTGCCCCCCGAAACGAGCAACGAGATCCCGGCTGGTTTCGATGATGGCCCGTGCCTTCATGCGGAAGAACCCGGTCGAATGAATCTCGCGCTCGAGCGTCGACACCCGGGCCCGAGCGAAGGCCTCGGGGCCGGGGTACTTCTTGAACAGACCGGGCGTGACCTTGTTGACGGTCACGTCCGTCGATTGAGCCGCAAGGATGGTGGCGATCAGGAGTTCAAACGGGGAATCGAAGCGGAGCTCGCTTTGGGCTTCGGGAAATTCCTTCCGGAGCCGCGTGAGGATTCTTCGAGCTCGGGTCTGGGTCCCGGCCTGAGGCTCCGCCTGGGGTTTCCGCATTCTGCTCTCCCCGCATGCATGGCACGTCGATTCGGATGTTCGCGTGCCTAGGCTACCATGGGAAGATCTCGGATTCAAGAGGAAGCGCCGGCGCCCGGACACTTGCGATTCCCGCCGGCCTGAAGTAGAGTGACCGGGCAGGAGTGACGGGCACGGGCTTCGGGTTCATCCCGGAGGACTCTGCGAAACGCGATCGGGGCAGGGTTCTCTTCCCCAGCGAAGAACCCTGCCCCGTGGTTGATCCGGCCCGCCGGGTCTAGGAAGCGGGCCGCAAACGAGATTGGCTGGAGCGCCCCCGGTTTCGGATGGTGTCTCTCTGCTGCTCGGGCAGTCCGACCTGTTGAACCCGCATCCCGAGGAGAGGTTCCCGCTCGGGCCGGAGATATCTCGTGAAAGCGCGTATTCTTCATCCGTGGCGGGTGGACATTACCGCCGCCCGGAAGATTCAGGAACGGCTCAGCCGCCGAGTCTCCCCCTCATGGCCCGGGCGACCCGTGAGACGTATCGCCGGGGCCGATGTCTCCTTCCCGTGCCGCGCCCGAGCCCTGGCCGCCGTTGTGGTGCTGTCCTATCCGGATCTGGTCCTTCTGGAGACGGCTATCGCGGAAGGGCCGTGCCCGATGCCCTATGTCCCCGGATTCCTGTCCTTTCGCGAAGTCCCGGTGCTCCTGGATGCATTTGAATCCCTGGCATGCGAGCCGGACCTGATCCTCTTCGATGGCCAGGGGATGGCCCATCCCCGGCGTCTGGGCTTGGCCTCCCACGCGGGTCTCCTCCTGAACAAACCGTCCATCGGATGCGCGAAGTCACGGCTCTTCGGCGATCACGATCCGGTGCCGAGATCCAAGGGTTCCTCTCGACCCCTTCGGGCTCCGGACGGTGAGGTTGTGGGGGCCGTGCTCAGGACGAGAACGGGCGTCCGCCCCGTATACATCTCCGTGGGTCACAAGATCGATCTGGACACGGCACTGCAGTTCGTTCTGGCGGTGTCCCCCCGCTATCGGATTCCGGAACCGGTGCGGATGGCCGATCGTCTGACCAGAGAAGCCAGACGGCCGGTCCGAGTGGCCGATCGTCTGACCAAAGAACGAACACGGAGGACACGCTGATTCGGGCCCGGACTCCTGGACCGCGAAGATAATTCATGCAACGGCCCCCGGAACCTCATTTTTTGCTTGACGATAGTCCCGATTTGGGGCATAGAACGTGAGGCGCAAAGAGCGACGGCGCCTTGTCCAGAGGAAACTCAATACGCGGGCGTTTAGAGCCAGACGAAACTCAGACGTCGAATCATCCCCCAACGGAAGGAGGACGAGGAATGAGAGTGAGCGTGGATACGGAACTGTGCACCGGCTGCGAACTGTGCGTGGAGAATTGCCCGGACGTTTTTGAAATGGCCGACGACGTGGCGAAAGCAAAGGTGGACGAGGTTCCCGAGGATCAGGCCGACTGCGCGCGCGGCGCCGCGGAAGACTGTCCCGTCGAGGCAATCAATATCGAGGACTAGGTTCGTCAAGGTCCGGGAGAAGGGGGCGAGGATCCCCGAACCGACCGTCGGGGGTTGTCCTCCCCTCTTGATGGGCGCCCGAGCCCGGTCGGCGCCCGAGACCGGTCGGCACCCGGAGCCCAAAGGACTCTTGACAATGTCGGCCTCCTTTGGTATATTCGCGTTGGTTAGCTGGACGCGTGAACGGTGCGCGTCCGAGATGTACGGACCCAGAACAACGCTGTCGGGATTCCCGCAAGGGAAAGCAGGGAAAACGGTTGGAAGCCGTTGCGGACCCGCCGCTGTGAACGGGGACGAAACCCACACAGGCCACTGGGATTTTCCCGGGAAGGCGTGGGGAGTAGGTTGATCCGTGAGTCAGAAGACCTGCCCGGCAGCGCGACCATCCAAGGCTCGTGGTTTGGCTGAGGTGGTGGAACGGAGGATCCCCGGTTTGTGACCCTCCGGGGTTCCTTTGAGTGAACCGGGTTGTGAAGGCCGGTTTCCGCCCCTCTTCGCGGGTGTGGAAATCGGTTTCTTTGCTTTCCGCGAGCCCTGGAGACATCCATCGAGAATACCGGCGCGGGGCGGACCCGGTTGGTTGCTGCTGGGATCTACCGAGGGCCTTCAGGGCAGTGAGTGTTTGAACGGTTTTTCTGAATCAAGTGCGCCTGCCAGGGGGGCTGCCTGACCACCAACCCGGTTCCGGCGGCTGCCGACAAGGTGGCCACCGCAGGGTTCTTCCCGCGCTTCGTTTTCGCCTGGGTGATTCTCGAATCACCCAGGCTTGTGTTTATTCACCGGTCCACTCTCCACTTTCGACTCTCGGGGCGAACTTCACTCTCTTGCCGATTTCCCATGGCCGGCTGTTTCTGTTTGTCGCGAGCAAGACGGTATATCGGGAAAGTGGTTGAAGAGAGCACGGACTCACGAAGAGCCGGGCTCGATCTGCCGGCGGGCCACGAGGTGAGGGTACGGGCCGACGGACATGTGGGGCGCGGCGGATTCCCAGATCACCTCAAGGCCCGCCTCCCGAGCCTCGTTGGCGGCCTCGGAAGGCGCGAACCGGTGGGAGTACCCGACGATGGAAATCGTGTCTCCAGGTTCGAGTTGGCGCCGGAACGTGAGACGCCGGAGAATGTTGGCGATCATGCGAGGCCATTCAATGGACCGGTCCCCGGCGCGAGGTTTCTCGAGATAGGATACGAGTACCGAACCCCCGGGCCGGGTGATGTCCCGTATCTTCCTGAGATAGGCAACCCTGCGCGAACGCGGGGCCAGGTGCGTGTATCCTCCCCAGCCGACGATCACGCCGTCGAAGGGAACGGATGTATGCGGGATTTCCTCGGGAGGCAAGCAGTGGATTTCGGCGTTGCCGAGGGTCTCGCAGATTCGCTCCGCCATCCGGCAGAGCCCCCGATGGCACTCGGTGCCCACGACCTCACATCCCCGCTCTGCCAGAGCCAGGACTTCTCTACCTCCCCCGCAGCTGGTGACAAGGAACCGCTTCCCATTGCCGAAGTACTTCTCCAGCGCTTCCGCTTCCCAGGGGAACAACCCGCGCCGATTGTGGGCGTCGCTGTCGTAGGAGGCGTGGCCGCCATAATGGAGGTCGGTGACGAACTGGAGACCGCGGTCTCCGAGCACGGAGAAGTAGAACAGGTGCCGGAAGAACCGGATCCCTGCCTGAACGGCACGAAGGAACAGTCCGTCGGCACGGTGGACCAGCCGAAGCCAAAAGGGTATGTTCTCGCTCATCCGGATCCCTTTGAAGACTCGCTCGCACATCTGGGCGGTCGGCCACAGTATACGGAGCGCCCTGTCGGGAGGCAAACTCAATCTGGGAACACGACCTTCCCGTGCCTCGCCGTGTGGCCCGGCGGGCACGGCGCCCCGTCGCTCGCCGCCGGGCGATCGCATACTCGAGGCTTGACGTGGGACGGGGGAAATGCTAGAGTGACCTCTGCAAAATTCGAACTGTGTGTCGAATGACGACGGGACGCCGCGGCGATGGATGCGCATCCCGGCTGGACCGGGGTGCCAACGTCAAGTGAAGGAGGGGCGATCGTGACTAGGGTTAGGCACTTGCTGATCGTTCTGCTGGCCGGATCGATCTGGGGAATCTCCGAGGCGGTGGGTGGAGCGTATCTCTACGCACAGGAAGTTGCGTATTCTTCAATCCTGCTGAGCGTGGCCGGACTGGCCATCCTGTCCCTTGCTCGGTTTCTGGTGCCGGTGCGGGGCAGTTCCCTGTTGCTGGTGGCCGTTGCTCTGGGGTACCGGTGGCTCAACGTTGGGTTCTACGGATGCCATCTGGGCGCGATGCTCTGTCTCGGCGGGGTTTTCGAGATCATGGCCAGCGGGATCGGCGTCGAGAGAATGAAGGCGAGGGCGCCGCAGGCCCTGTTGGGCGCCGGCACGGGGATCCTCGGGTTCTCCATCTTCGCCCTGCTCATGGCCTTTGGTGTGCGGGATCCTTTCTGGGCGGGCATGCCGACGAAGGTCATGGGGCACGTACTTAGCGGCGCGGCCGTCGGAGCCGTCGGTGTGGTCCTGGTGCCCGCAATGTACCGGTTGAGCCGGTCGGTTTCGGAGCGGATTCAGTCCGTCGTTCTGGCAAGGCCCCTGGCCAGCGTAGGTGTCTGCGCGGCGCTGCTGCTGGCGTTCTGGTTCGGCGTGTAACGCGCCGACGGAAGGTCTCCTGTTTTCCATTGAAGGTTTGGGGTTGAAATGCCGCTGTCTAGATCAGCGGCATTTCTTTATGCCTGCTGGCCCGGGCGGGTTTCCGCTTGACCCTCCCTCGAGGCGAGACATACACTCGACGGAGAGCCGAATCCGAGTGGATCCCGGAAACCCACGGGCGAGCGGCAGTGGAGGGCAGGACGAATGGTCGAGCTCAGGATCAAATGCCCCGTTTGCGGAAAGAGCCTGATGGATGATTCCCGGGAAATCGATGGGAACCCGAGTATCTGTGTTCTGGGAGAGGTGGCGGGACGGAAGGGGAAGATCTGGTTGAGCTCCCTGTACGGCAGTTACAACGTGGAATTCCAGCATGATGTTGTTGCAGAGGGGGACATGACCGCGTTTTTCTGCCCGGAGTGCGGGGAAGAACTCAAGAGCACGCGAAGCTGCGAGCTGTGTGACGCGCCGATGGTGCCCTTCGGTTTTGCCGAAGGAGGCATCGTCCAGATTTGCTCTCGACGAGGGTGCAAGCGGCATCTGGTGGAATTCACCGATATTCGGGCCGAGCTGCGTTCCTTCGTTGACAGCTACTTCGCCTTCTCCTAGCTACAGAGTTCACGACGCTCGGTGCCTCCGGGGATGTGACCGATGCGCCTCAGGGAGATTCGCGACATTCTGGAGGCCGAAGTCCTGGTCGGTGAGGAGCACCTGGACCTGGACGTTCAGGTCGTGAAGGCCTCGGACCTCATGAGCGACGTCCTGGCTTTCTGCCACCCGGGCGGGCTTCTGCTGACGGGTCTGGCGTACGCGCAGGCCATTCGGACGGCGGAGGTCGCCGAGATCCGGTGCGTTGTGTTCGTGAGGGGCAAGCAACCTTCCGAGGAAGTCCTGGCCCTGGCGGCGGAGAAGCGAATTCCCATTCTGGCGACCGAACACTCGATGTTTGTGTCCAGTGGGAGGCTCTCCCGGCAAGGCTTGCTCGGAACCACCGAAACGTCCCTCGAGGCAGACGACCGCGGGCGGCATGAGGTTTCCCGTTGGCCGCCGGCGGGCGACGGATCCTTCGTCCATTCTTTCCGCATCGATGAAGAGAAATGCGTGGGCTGTGTGGCCTGCATGCGGGCCTGCCCGACGCAGGCGATTCGCGTCCGGGGCGGGAAGGCGCATGCGTTGAGCGAACGCTGCATCGATTGCGGCGAGTGCATGCGCGTATGCCCCCAGCATGCGATCGTCCCTCTTACGACTTCCCTGGCGGACCTGGAGAACTTCAAGTACACGGTGGCGCTTCCCTCTCCGGTACTCTACGGTCAGTTCGGCAAGGCGGTTCTTCCGACTCAGGTTCTCGGGGGGCTGAGGGATTTCGGGTTCGATGAGGCGTACGACAAGGCATGGGCCTGCGAGATCACGGTCGTTGCGCTTCGCGAATACCTTCGGGAACATGCGGAGCCGGGGCCCGTCATCTCCTCCGTCTGTCCGGCCGTGACCCGTCTGGTGCAGCTGTTGTTCCCCACGTTGGCCGAGAGAATCATGCCCATCGACCCCCCTCGGGAGATCGCGGCGCGACTGATCAAAACGGACGTCCGGAAGCGGACGGGACTGGAGAAGGAAAAGATCGGGGTGATCCACATTACGCCCTGTTCCGCAAAGATGATCTCGATCAACAACCCCATGACGAGGGAGAAGTCTTACCTGGACGGCGCGATTCCGATCTCCGAGGTCTACGCGGACCTTCGAAA
>Ga0180432_10005075_pt1 | contig 17728 bp, 13 predicted proteins | sample SS_ome_10_FD_132414 | JGI IMG/M metagenome (GOLD analysis project Ga0180432, IMG submission 132414) | Hypersaline lake sediment archaeal communities from the Salton Sea, California, USA - SS_1_MS_2 metaG | ecosystem: Environmental > Aquatic > Non-marine Saline and Alkaline > Hypersaline >...
CTGGGAAATCCTGACCGCCGGCGGGCCCGTGGGCGTGCTGATCGTGCTGCTGTCGATCGGCGCCGTGGCACTGGTCGTCGAGCACATCATGACCATTCGCGAACACATACTAATGCCGCCGGGCTTAAGCGACGAGGTCCGCAAGCTTTTGGCCGAAGGCAAGCTGGCCCCTGCCCAGCAGCTTTGCCGCCACAAACCGAGCCTGCTCTCGTTCGTGCTCGAAGCCGGCATCTCCGAGGTCGACGGCGGTTGGCAGGCCATTGAAAAGGGCATGGAAGACGCCCTGGCCGACCAGTCCGCCCGACTGTTCAGAAAGATCGAATACCTATCGGTGATCGGCAACATCGCTCCCATGTTGGGACTGTTGGGCACGGTTATCGGCATGATCCTGGCGTTTCGCGAGGTAGCCGGCACGCAAGGCGCCGCCCGAGCGGCCGACCTTGCCCAGGGCATATATCTCGCTCTGGTCACCACGGTTGAAGGCCTCGTAGTTGCCATACCGTCGCTGGCGGCGTTTGCCGTGTTTCGCAATCGCGTGGATCAGCTCGTGGCCGAGGCGTCCTATTTGGCCCAGCATGCGTTCACGCCGCTGAAACGTGCACGCAGCGCCGGCGCCCCGCCGCGCGGCCCCATGCCGCCCACGCCGCCGCCTGCCGGAGGACGCTGATGCGCGTGGTATCGAACTTATCGCGAGGGAGCTTGGGCTTCAACATGACGCCCATGATCGACGTGGTATTCCTGTTGATTATCTTCTTCCTCGTCTCCAGCCACTTGGCCCAACAGGAGACCCAACTCGAGCTGGATCTCCCCGAGGCGACCAGCGGCACGCGACCGACCGAGGACGAAACCCGCCGGGTGGTCGTCAACGTGCTGCCCGAGCGAAAGCCCGAAGGTCGCATCATGGTCGCTGGTAGGATAATGCAAGAGGAAGAGTTGGCTGAGTTGATCCGCTACGAGGGCGAGGCGAACCGACGTTTGCTGCAAGAAAACCCCACGGCACCGCCGCTGGAAGTTCGCATTCGCTGCGACCGCAAGGTGCCCTACAGCGTGGTCGAGCCGATAATGATCGCCTGTGCTCGCCAGGGTGTGTGGAAAGTTACGTTCGCCGTGGCTGGGAATTGAACACTGAGTTGGGAGTGGAAAATGGGGACTGGCTCCGAGCCACATGTAATGGTGAACCCGCTGATCGCGCGAGCGGCCCGGTGCCTGTCCCTTTTTCCACGGCTGCCGTGGTTGGGAATTGAAAACTGTTTGGAACTAGAAGATGCGACGACCCGCTTATCACGATGAGAATCGCGGCCAGTTGGAGGTGAAGATGACGCCCATGATCGACGTCATCATCCTGCTGCTGATTTTCTTCGTATGCACGGCCAGTTTCACTCCGCCGGAGGAGATTCTGCCCACGCATCTTCTCCTGCCGGGCACCGCCGACAGCGACGTGCCCGTCCCGCCGGAGTTGGAAGACCTGGAAGAGTTGGTGATCGAGGTTTCCTGGCTGGAAAACAAGCCGGGCTGGCGGATCGGCGGCGGCGCCTATGACGATCTGGTGCAATTGCATTCGCTGCTGACGGCCGTGTTCGAGACCCAAGCCGACCTGCCGGTGATTCTCGACGTGGCCGACAACGTGCCCATGGAAAACGTAATCGACGTGTTTGACCTCTGCCGCGGCATCGGATTCACGAAGATTCAATTCGCCGCGTCGGAGGAACTGTAGACCGTGACCGTTAAGTATTTGATTGGCACCGATGAAGCCGGCTATGGGCCGAACCTTGGGCCGCTGGTGGTTTCCACTTCCGTTTGGCAAGTCCCCGAAGGGACCGACGGCGAGAACCTCTACGATCTGCTTGCCGAAGTCGTCAGCCAAACGCCCGGCCGCGTCAAGCAGACCGACAGGCCGGTGGCCGTGGCCGACTCGAAAAAGCTCTACTCGCCGAGCAAGGGCTTGCAGCATCTGGAACGCGGACTGTGGGCCGCCCTGAACACGCTGGGCCGAACGGCCGACAATTGGAGCGGTCTGTTCAATGCGTTGGCGCCCGGCTCGCTAGATGACCTGAAAACAATACCCTGGTATGCCGATTACGAACGCACGCTACCGCTGGACTTCGCCGCCGAGCAACTCGACGCGCTCAACGGCAAGTTCCAAGACGGGTTAACCGACGCCGATGTTCGGCTGGTCGAACTACGCAGCAGCGTCGTGTTCCCTGGCCGCTTCAACCGCCTGGTCGATCAACATGCTTCCAAAGGCACGGCCCTTTCAAACATCACCTTCGATCTATTGAGCCAAGTCATGCAACCGCTGGGCAACGCGCCGATATCGATCGTCTGCGACAAGCACGGCGGGCGGAACCGCTACGGGCAAATCCTCGGCGAGCACTTTCCCGACCACTTGATCGAAGTCCACGGCGAGGGGCGAAAGAAGAGCACATACCGCTTCGGCCCGGCGGACCGTCGGGTGAAAATCAGCTTCGTCAGCAAAGGCGAATCCCACCTGCCGGCCGCCTTGGCTTCGATGGCATCGAAGTATCTACGCGAGCTAGCGATGCGAGCGTTTAACGATTTCTGGCAAGCCAAGGTCCCCGACCTTCGCCCCACGGCCGGTTATCCCCAGGACGCGAAACGCTTCAAGGCCGAAATCGCCGACGCCCAAGCGGCCCTGGACATAGACGACGAGATTCTCTGGCGAAACAGGTAAACCCTTGCCACAAATGTTCGGCCCCACGTGAGGCTGCTTCTCGGAAGCAGTGATTTACGGCATGAAACCGATCTTCCGCTGATTATCGACATGCCGCTACCGGGGGTGCGGACTGGCGATTCCCGGCCGTCCGGGTAAAATCGGGCTGCGCCTTAGAAAGTGCAATTCCATTGGGGCACACGGCCGGTCGACCTGTTGCCCGTTTTTCCACTACCCACGGGAGAAAATCATGAGCAAGACGAAAGAGAATCTGCAAGCCGCGTTCGCCGGCGAGTCGCAAGCGAGAAACAAATACACGTATTTCGCCAAAGTCGCGAAGAAGGAAGGCTACCACTACATCGCCAAGATATTCGAGGAATCGGCCGCCAACGAAATGCGGCATGCCAAGGACGAATTGGCACTGTTGGACGGCATCGGTGACACGGTTGCCAATCTCAAAGAGGCAGTCGCCGGCGAGCACTACGAGACAACCGAAATGTATCCGACCTTCGCCAAGGAAGCCGAGGAAGAAGGCAACATGGAGGCCGCCCGGCTGTTCACCCAGATCGCCAAGGTCGAAAAGCACCACGAAGAGCGATACCGGAAGCTATTGGAGATGGTCGAGAACGGCACGGTTTACAAGCGCGAGAAGCCGATCCGCTGGAAGTGCGCCGTCTGCGGTTACGTCGTCGAAGGCACCGAGCCGCCGCCGAAGTGCCCCGCCTGCAAACACCCCAAGGAACACTACGAGCCGGAATCGATGTCGTTCGAGTAGACCGACAGTTAGCGATGAACAAACGGGCCGGGAGTCTTCTGTTAATGAACAACTCCCGGCCCGTCCCAGTTCGTAGTCCCGACTTTAGGCGGAAGGAGCCAGACAAAGGCGCGTTCTTGCCAAGCTACTGTCTCGCGAAAACCGTCCAAAGGCGAGGCTACGAACCGGTTGGCTCATCCCGGCGGGCAATCAAGAACAGACCTCATCGGAATGCCGGGCCGATACGACTCTACGGTTGCTTCAAACCCGCAATCGAAAGAGTCTTCACCCGATTGCTCTCCTCTAGATCGACAACGCGAATGGCGTGGTTGTTGGTGTCGGCGATGTAGAGCTTTCCGGCGGCGGCCGATATGCCGGCCGGTTCGTTGAAACGGGGAGGGGTGTCGCTGCTGCCCGGCTGCTTGTCTCCGACCAGAGTTCGCGTGGTGCCGTCGGAAGGGTTGATTACCTTGATCTTGTTGTTGTATGTGTCGGCCACGTAAAGTTTGCCTTTATAGTACGCGACGCCCAGTGGATGTTGCAGGCGGACTTCCCGTCCTCGGCCGTCGACGTCACCGAAGGTAAACAGCCGGGCACTCGGCAAATGCGCTGTTCCCACCAGCGTTCGCACTTGGCTCTTGGCGTTCGCGACTCTCTTGGCGAACGGCACGGCACGGATCGAACTCCCCTCGCTGTCGGCCACGTATAGCCAGGAACCGTCGGAGGCCAGCCCGCTGGGTTGGGCGAAGGATGAAAAGCCCATTTGATACGGGGCCCGCGGCGCCAGGCGACCGTCGACGATGTCTTCTCGTCCGTTGCCGGCATGGACGGTTGTTTGTGGACGCTTCAGGCTCATTCGCCAAATCTGATGAGGGCCGGCCATGGCGATGTAAAGATCGCCGTCGTGTACCCACAATGCCCAAGGGCTGTTAAGCGGCGTTTTCAAAGGGACGGAGAAGCGGTCCATCGGCGGTGCCACGCGCGATTGATACCCCAGCCCGGCGATTGTGCTGACGCGTTTGTTCTTCAGGTCGACCTTGCGAATGAGATGGTTTTCCGTATCGGCCACGTAGAGCGAGTCGCCGTCGAGGGCCATTCCCTGCGGCTGCTGGAACTGGGCGGTTGCGCAATCGCCGTCCGCGCGGCCGACCGCGCCGGCGCCGACCGTCTCGATCAGCTTTCCATCCAGGTCGGTAACCACGATGCGGTTGTGATTGCTGTCGGCAATGAACAACCGCCGGCCCGTTTCGTCGGCCAGCACCTTTCCGGGAAAGCGCAGCGGCGTGGGCTGCACTTCGGCGGCCTCAAGATCGAACTTGATCGGCTTGGCCTCAAGCAGGCCTTTTCTCTTGTAGTACGCAAGGCCCTTTTTCAGAACGGCGTCGAGTTGCTCGAAGGTCGCCTCGCCCTTCTGTCCCCAAACGGCGTAGCCTTGCGGATCGATAAGCAGCAGCGTGGGCCATGTGTTGACGCCGAACCGCCGCCACAGCAGAAGTCGCGAATCGTTGACCACCGGATGTTCGATCTTATGCCTTAGCACGGCCTCCTTGATGTTTTCCGTCTGCTGCTCGCCCTCGAACTTGGCCGAGTGAACGCCGATGACGACCAGTTCGTTGGGATACGCCTTTTCCAACTTCTTCAGCTCCGGCAGCACATGCATGCAGTTGATGCAGCAATACGTCCAGAAGTCCAACAGCACAAACTTCCCCCGCAACGACTCCAATTCGACCGGCTCACTCGTATTCAGCCACTCAAGCCCCTCGGGAAACGGCTGCACTTTCACACGCCGGGAAAAGGGAGAATCGGTGCCGATCTGGGCCTCGGCGATAGCAACGACGGCAAGAGTGATCATCACCGCGGCGGCAATAGTTCTCATCAAGCATAACTCCTGCGCGTCTGGGTCTTCAAAACAATCTGATTGTCTGGTTTCCGTTAATTGGGTGAAAACACGGGTGCCATGCTCCACGCTTGCGCGGACATGCTCGAAGCCAACGTGAAACTGCTTCTCATGCCCACACAAGCGTGGAGCATGGCACCCGAGCCTCAGCAACAGAGGCTATTCACCCATAGCCTCCATCGACGTCAACTGAACTCTATACACCGACACCATCACGGTCAAGATATGCGCGACCGGCACCCTCAATCACGCAACTTGAACAAACGCGAGAGCGCGTCCAAGAGACTGTGCGGGATGCCGTCGCGGGCTTCGTCGCGCAGGGATTCTAGCGGCGGGTGCAGGAGCTTGTTGACCAGGCGGTCGAACGAGCGGCGGATCTCCTCCTGCGAACGATCGTCCAGGTCGGATAGCTTGTTCAACAGCCGGGCAAGTTCCTCTTGCTTGGGCTTCTCCCAGCCGCGGCGAAGCTGCTCAATCACCGGGCCGGTGGCTCTGTGGTGAAGGTCGGCCATGAACCGCGCGCTCTCCTGGCGAACTATGCCCATGGCCGAGGGAAGTTCCTTGTCGCGGGCGGCCCGGTTGCTGGCACAGGCCGACTGAAGATCGTCGACCGAATAAAGATAAACGTCCGAGCGGTCGGCAATCGCCGGCTCGAAGTCACGCGGAACGGCCAAATCGAGAATGAACAGCGGACGCTGGCGACGGTTCGACTCTATCTCGCGAAAGGTCTCCAGAGTAACCACCGGCTCGCCGGCACCAGTTGTGCTAATGACCAGATCGGCGTCGGTCACTGCCTGATTGAGTTCCTCCCAATCGCGGGCGCGTCCCCGCCATCGCTCGGCCAGCTCAACGGCCCGCTGGGGGCTGCGGTTTACGACCGTTATGTCGTGGGCCCCTTCGTCTTGCAGGTATCGCAGCGTCTCCTCGGCCATTTCACCGGCACCGATGACCAGCGTCCGCTTTTCCTCGAAGGACTCGAATATCTGCTTGGCGAAATCGGCCACGGCCACGCTGGGCACGCTCACGCGGTGGGTGTGTATGCCCGTCTCGGCCGCCACACGACGGGCAACATGCAAGGCGGCCTGGAACATCGTGTGGGTAAGCGGGCCGGTGGTGTCCTGATCGGTGGCCGCCTGGTAAGCTTGCTTCACTTGCGAGAGAATCTGGTCCTCGCCGATGACCATGCTGTCAAGGCTGCACGAAACCACGAACAGATGATTCACGGCGTCGACGGCGGCGTGCTGGTACAAGTACGGCAGCAACTCTTCCATTTCAAGGCCGTGAAAGCGGGCGAAGAACTCGGCGATTTGCTCGCCGCTGGGAAGCTCGCCGCCCGCGGCCGCGATGTAAACTTCCACCCGGTTGCAGGTCGAAAGCAGCACAACCTCGACGTGGCGAAACACGCGGCGCAATTGATCCAACGCCTCGAGCGTTTGCTCGGGCGAGAACGCCAGCTTCTCGCGCACGCTGATGGGCGTGTCGTGATGACTGCAGCCGACCACCTGCACGTTCATGCGCGACCTCCGCCGGTGGAAATCGCCGAAGGCGACAGGTCGACGGTCTCTTCGACCGCCGGCTTCTCTTCCCCAGTGCGAGGATTGCCGTGCTCGGTATCGAACATCAGGCTCGCGCCCAGGGCGATCACGAGAAACACGAAGCTGGCCAGCGTCAGGTAGGCCACCTTGTGCCCGGCCCGGGCCGGTCGATAAGCCAGCGTGATTCCGCTGGCCACCACCAGCCAGGCGAACATCAGCATCGTGCTAATGACAACAGGATCGGTCCACGGCAGGGGTGCCGCGTTTGGGTCGGCGGTTATTCGATTGAGTATCCCGCCGGAAAGAACACCGACGCCCAGCATGAGCACCGAAAGGACGACTGCCCTGGCGTTGGCTTTTTGCAGCCATTCGAGGCTTGGCAAGTTGAATCCTCGCACCGGCGGCAGTTTATGCTTAAGCCGCCGCGCCTGACTCAAGTACATCAGCCCGGTAACGAACCCGATCAGCACCGCAACGGCGCCGGCCAGGATCGAAGCGCCGTGGATCATGCCCCATATCCTTGAGGCCGGCCCTCGGGCGTAGGGCTCCGCGTCGGCGAAGAAAGCGGCCGCCGCTATCAATCCCAGAACCAATGGGAGGATAAACAGGCCGAAAGGGCTCTTCGAGTGATAGTAGACCAAGTACAAATAGGTTACGACCAAGACCCAGGCGGCGATCAGGAACCAATCCTGTTGACTCGACAGAGGCGAGCCGGGGGTACTAACGACCCGATGGTATAGAAAGATCGAATGGGCCACCAGACCGGCCCCGGCGAACGCCAGCATGGCCGCGCCGCGAACGCCGCTACGAAACAGCAGCCGCGAGACCTCCAGTCCCAAGGCCACCGCGTAGCTTACCGCGAAACATACAATGCTTACGCCGGATAACATGGCAGATGTAACGTCCTGTATTTGGTGGTGGAGAGTGTAGTTGCGGTGGGTGGCTAGCCGGGTGCCATGTCCCACGCTTGCATGGGCATGCTCGTTTCGGTAAGCAACTTCTGCCCAGCATGCCCACGCAAGCGTGGGACATGGCACCCAGTAGTTTTTCGTTACGAACGGCCGTGCCTATTTCTCCAATCCGTATTCCTTAAGCTTCTTATGCAGCGTGTTGCGGTTGATGCCCAGTCGTTCAGCGGCCTTGGTTTGCACGTTGTTGCAGACGGCCATGACTTGGGCGATCAGTTCTCGTTCGACCGGATTGACGACGCTCGCCTGCAGATTTCCACCCTGCGGCCCGGCGGCCTCGATACCTTGCTGCACGAGTTCCGAGGCGAGCGTTTCCACGTCGGCCCCGCGAAATCGGCCGACTCTTCGCGGTTTCTCTCCGCGCACCGCCGCCGGCAGCAGATCGACGCCGAGTTGCTCGCCCTCGGCCAGAACCACTCCCCGCTCGATGTAGTTTTGCAACTCGCGGACATTGCCCGGCCAATCGTAAGCCTCGAGTGCTTCCATGGCCTCCGGGTCTATACGCGATACGTCGCAATCGTTTTGCTCGCTGTAGAGGCGCAGAAAGTGTCGTGCCAACAGCGGGATATCCTCGCGGCGCTCCCTAAGCGGCGGTAGCCACACGGTGATTACGTTCAATCGGTAGTAAAGGTCCTCGCGGAACCGTTCCACCTCGACCTCTTCCATCAGGTCCCGGTTGCTGGCGGCGATCACCCGGGTGTCGACGCGAATTGTCTGCGTATCGCCGACGCGTTCGAACTCGTGTTCTTGTAGCACCCTGAGCAACTTGACTTGCAGCTTGGCGGTCGTCGAGTTGACTTCGTCGAGGAAGATGGTACCCGTGTGTGCGGCCTCGAAACGGCCGGTGCGATTGTTAACCGCTCCGGTAAACGCGCCGCGGACGTGTCCGAAAAGTTCGCTTTCGAGCAGGTTCTCGGCCAGCGCTCCGCAGTTGACTCGCACGAAGGGACCGCTTCCCCGCGGGCTCAAGGCGTGCAGGGCCTTGGCGATCAGTTCCTTGCCGGTGCCAGTCTCGCCCAACAGCAGAACCGAGGCGTTGGATCGGGCAACTTGGCGCGTGCGCCGATAGACTCGCTGCATGGCGGGCGAGGAACCGATTATTCCGGGAATCGGCGGCCCGACGTCGCTTGTGGATGTCTCCAGCGGCATTCGCTAAATGTCCCTTTATTGAACCTTCACTGTCGGCGAATCAACGAACCTTGTGATTCGTTTCGCGATCTCTACTGTTTCGACTCTTCCTTCTTCTTCACGCGAATCTCTTCCGTCGGTGCCTCCAGGCAGTCGAGCACCAATCCCAGTAGATGTTGCGTGTTCTCGTCCATGTCGGCCGAGGCATTGTAGCGGTCGTATTGCCGCTGTATCTCGGCCGTGGTCAGAAGTATTCCATGACTCTCGATGCTGAACCGCAGGCCGGCCAGCGCCTCGCGACGCAACTCCAGCGGAAGCGACCCGCGACTGACCACCTCGACCAACGCGAGTTGGCTGGCGGGCAAGTTGTCTATCTTCAAGAAGCCTATCGCCGCCGAGGACAGCTTGGGCACGCTCAACACGTCGAGCACCGCTTGCCGAGCCGCGCTGAGATCATAAACTTCGCCCGACGTTTGCTTCAATACGGTCAGTTGTTGCAAGGAAACGGCCGCCCAATACTGTCGCAATTCGGGCGATACCTGCATTAACGGCTCCAACTCGTCCAGTTGATTCAACTGCCAGCGGAACGCATCCGCCGTGTGGGGACGCGAAAAATGCACGGCCAGCGGATCCTTCCCCGCAAGCCGCTCGGCTCGCTTGAGTTGCTCGCCTCGGGTGTCGGTTCCGGTGCCGACACGGTATTGCGACAGGACGGAACCGTAAGCGACACTATTGTCAACATCTTCCTTTAGATCAACCTCGACTCCGGCCGGCACATCGCCTTCAGCTTCCGGCTGCGGCCGCGTGGGCCTGAGTCGACCGTCCCGGGCAACCAAACCAATTCGCAATCGGGCCGTGCGATAATCGCCTCGCAAACGTTGCAAGAGGAACTTCACCGGCGGGTCGTCGATCGTCATTTCGATCATGGCCAACTCGTAGTCGGCCGTTGCCGTGGCCTTGCGAATCGCCTCGCTGCCGCTGGTGGCGGTGTCGACGTCGTAACCGACCTCGTTCAGCACGGAAGCGAATCTTCGCGACGAATTGGCCCTTGGCCCAACCAGCAGAATGCGAGGCCCGCCGCCGGTGGAGACGAAGAACGTCAACGCCTGGGGAACGTAGCTCGAGCCGGCGAAGCCCTTCGACGGTTGCAGCCGCACGATGGCTTCCAAGGCGGCCGCCCGAACTCGCGGTTCGGGGTGTCGCACGGCGGCAACCAACGGCGAAGGCTCCACGCGACCGTACAGAAGCTCGTTTGCCGTGCCGGCCTTGCCCAGCAATCGGGCTGCCTCGGCCGCCGCGCCGACGTTGTTGTCCGCCATGGCCTGTCGCAGGGCCTCTTCCAAAGCGGGAACACCGAAAGGGGTGATACGCCCCAGGACCGAATCCTCGTCCTTGTCCTCCGCGGCATCGTCCACGACCGTCCCGCTCGCCTGACGCTGGGCAACTTCCGCTTCCAGCATGGCGATCAGGTACAGCGTCTTAACTTGCTTGTCCTCGGGAGCAAGCGCGAAGGCATCTCGGGCGAGTCGGAAGGCAACGATTCGGTTGGCTTGATGAGACGTGTAGAACTGGCTTTGGCAGCGCTTGGTGGATTCGTCCCAGCTCCAAATCTCGACGTTCCCGTCGGGATTCGTCTTCAACACTTGTCGATCAGCCAGATACTCTCCAACACGTCGCTTCAGTATATCAACGGCCTCGTATTTCTTGGGCACTTGTCCAACGATTCTCAGCAATGCGCGTCCGGCGGCCTGGCGCAGCTTGGGGTCGCTCTTCTCTGAAACATAGGGGCCGAGGAGATACTCGGTTGCCCTAGGGGATTTCAGCTGCCCCAACGCGCGAGCGGCTTGGGTCATCAATCGAGGGTCGGAGCGGTCCAACACGCCAAGCAGGGGGTCCACGGCGCCGGGGCCCAGTTGCACCAAGGCGGCCCAAAGGTTGGCGTGTTCGGCTTCCCTGGCGGGATCGGACACTGCCTCCATGATGCGGCCCACGGACGTTCCGGTGGCGCGAGACAGTTCGGCCATGGCGGCGGAACGCACGTCGATTGAAGGGTCCTGCAAGTCTCCGATCAGCCCGTCGATTCGCTTGGGATCGCGAGCCTGTTTCTTGATGGCGGCCATCGCGGCGCCGGCGACTTTTTCACCTTCCGGCGCGAGGCTCTTCTGGGCGCCAATGTCGAGAAACATCTCCTTGCCGAGGTCCTCGACCAGTTGGATCAGTTGCTCGTTGGTGGGTCTGGCGGCCATGAATTTGGAGAGCATCTTCTTGCCCAGGTCGGGGCGCTCGAACTCGGCGAAAAGCCAAGCGGCGCGAATCAACTCCGGCGGCGTCGACGGCTTCGTTTCCAGAAGCGCCTCGACATCGCGGTTGACCAAAGGCTCGGCAGTGGCGTTCGCGTCATCTTGTGCCCGAAGCGGGTTGCTCAATACCATTGCCGGCATGGCCAACGCCAAGATGATCGTAAGTGGATAGCGGCTGTTCATATTCGACTCGTTTTCTTGTCTGTCGCCTCGAATGCGTCTTCCGTCGAACTTCCTTGCCGTGGGATCGGTTTTGTAAATGACATGTCTCAAAGCCCCAATCGCTCTCGCCATTGGGCTACTTGCTCTTCAACTTGTTTCGGACCCGTCGAACCGTAGCTGCACATGGCGGCCAATGCGTTCTCGACCCCCAAAACGCTGTAAACGCCCTCGTCCAGGTCGGGTTGCAACTCGGTGAAATCCTCGAGCGGCAAATCGGCCAAACGAACGCCTTGGTCCATGGCCTTGCGGACCAGTTTGCCGACCAAACCGTGGGCCGTGCGCTGGGCGATGCCTCGCGATATCAAGTACTCCATAAAAGCCGTGGCGTCCAGGTATCCGCGATCCAACCGCTCGGCGATAGCCTCTCGATTCAGCTTCGCTCCGGCAACTAGCGGGGCGGCCAATTCCAAAACAGCATTTACGGTGTCGAACGAATCGAACACCGGCTGCTTGTCTTCTTGCAGGTCGCGGTTGTACGCCAGCGGCAGGCCCTTTATCAACACCAACAGTGCCTGTAGGTTGCCGACAACTCGGGCCGTCTTGCCGCGGATCAACTCCAACACGTCCGGGTTGACCTTCTGCGGCATGATCGACGAGCCGGTGCAAAAAGCCTGCGGCAGGGTGAGGAAATTGAACTCGGTCGTCGACCACAATATCCACTCCTCGGCCCAACTGCTCATGTGCTCGGCAATCATCGTGAGCACAAAGGCAAACTCGATCAGGAAGTCCCGGTCGCTGGAAACATCCATGCTGTTGGCCGCGATGCCCTCGAAACCCAAACGGTCGGCCGTGTCGTGCCGGTCGATGGGCAGACTGGTTCCCGCCATGGCGGCGGTCCCCAGACCGGAAACGTTCACCCGGCGCCGGCAATCGGCCAGCCGTTGGCGGTCGCGCTGAAGTTTCTCGCAATGGGCCAACCAACTGTGCGGCGCCAGCACTGGCTGCGCTCGCTGCATGTGGGTGTAGCCGGGCAGGATGACACTGATGTCTTCCTCGCAACGACCTACCCAGGCCTTCTGCAATTCCAGCAACCGTCGGTCGATCTGGTCGATGGCCTCGCGAACCCACAAACGCATGTCGGTCGAGACCTGATCGTTTCGGCTTCGCCCGGTGTGCAGTTTCCGTCCCGTGTCGCCGATTCGTTTGATCAGTGCATTTTCTATGTGCATGTGGATATCTTCCAGTTCGATGCGGAAGGGGAACTCCCCTTGCTCGATCTCCCGGCAGATATCCTTGAGTGTTTGCTCTATTTGTTGGCACTCGTCCTTTGTGATCATGCCCGTTTTTTCGAGCATTCTGGCATGCGCGATTGAACCTTGAGCATCCTGCGCATAAAGTCGGCGGTCGAAGCTCACGCTTTCGGTGAACTCCTCGACACGGTGGTCGGTTGCTTCGTCGAACACGCCGCCCCACGCCTTTTTGGCCACGACATCCTTATCGCTCGCGTTATCGCCCGCGTTTTCGCCCACGGTATCCTCTTCGAGAAAAGTGCGGTTAGAGACCAGCCCCAGCATACTCCACTCTAAATGGCCTTGAGCCGAATGTCAACGAGCGAGCGTAGTTCTGGGCGCACCGTATGAGACCGCCGATTCACGTGGCAAAGGGCGTCGGCGTCGTGGTCAAACACGTGGTTTACAGGGCTAATTCCGGTTATTTCGATTACTCCGAAAAATCGGCCTTGACCCAAAATGGCGAATTCCCTATTCTCGCCCCCTCTTGAACGCAACAACGTGTTTCGAGAACAGATCACTGGAGGAGACAACGAGCCAACCACCACCAATCGGGTGGTACAAATAAGCGCTATCCGCGCGGATGGGTCTGCATCTGGGATTTCGGCCGATTCGGTCGTCTTCCTGCGGACCGCGAAGCGTTAAACACCAGCATGGATGCGGGTGGAACGCTTCGGACACATTTCGGCGTCCGCTTTTCGCGGACGGGCGCCGTCCAATCGCTCCCGGAAAAGTTTGCTGTCCTTCGCCCCCCTGGGACACGAGCTTTCCGGGGGCCTTTTTTATGCCCTGATTAGTAAAAGGACAGGCATATACCCTTGCGGTCAATGATGTCCGCCGTTCTGCGCATTCTACGTAACACGTGGTAGCTTATAGTTTTGGGGCAACGGCGTGCGTTCTGCGATTCCACTCCCCGAGCTGCTGCCCGAGGCTAGGGGGATCACGAGAGAGGCAAATAGACTCGCGCGACAGCCCGTGGAGAGGCCTGCGCATCGGAATCCTCAAGTGATAAGACAGGCAAAAAAGAGGCAAAAAAGGACAGGCATCTTCTCCATCGTCAAACCTAGTGATGCCTGTCCTTTTGCGCTTCGCACGTCGAATCCGCGTTGACCCGCAGGGCCCGAATCCGGAAAATGGGGGCAATCTCACGGCGATTTGATTTCTGAATCCATGCGAAAAGGGGCGTTCATGTCCATAATGCGAAAAGTGCTGGCGATCTCGCTGGTTTTGCTTGGCGGCTGCTCGGGTTGCGAGCGAGAGGTAATTGTCGAGAAACGCCCGAAGCCCAAGCCCGTGGAGAACGAGTTCGGGCGATTCGAGGACAACATCTCCGCCACTTGGCTGGACGATGACGGTCGGAAGATGATGCTCGACAAGGAGTTCGCCTATGTCGACCCGCGTGGAAAACGTTGGGTGGCCCCGCAAGGCTCCGTCGTTGACGGGGCCTCGATACCGGAGCTCTTCTGGTCGATCACCGGCGGTCCCTTCACGGGCAAGTACCGCAAGGCCTCGGTGGTCCACGACGTGGCCTGCGTCGAGAAGACGGAGCCCTGGGAAGACGTGCATAAGATGTTCTACGAAGCGTGTCTGTGTGGCGGCGTGGAGCAGACCAAGGCGAAACTGATGTACTGGGCCGTTTACAACTACGGACCACAATGGCGGCCCGTCTACTCGATAGCCATGACCGAAGCCGGCGAAGTCCGTGCCGCCCGGATGGTCGCCCACGCCCCGCCCCCGCCAACCGAAGACATGCTTAAGAAGGCCGAAGCGTTTTTTGAAGCGAACAACCCATCGCTTGAGGAAATTAAGACGCTGGAGTTTTAGGATGCGTTACGTCGCCCAATACGTCTACTTTCGCGATTCTTCCGGCGCGACATGCGGCCAGTTATTCGTATACTTCACTTCCGTGTGCTTGCGCTGAAGGTCGGCGATCTTCTTCATCAACTCTCGGGCGAGAGGCGTTTCCAGTTCGTCGCGGATGTCGGTCCACTTCTTCTGGCCGGGTTTGATTTCTTCGCAACGAATCAGATGCACACCGAAACGGGTTCTGACCGGCCGGCTGACTTCGCCCGGCTGGAGTTCAAAGGCAGCTCGAGCGAAGCTTTCCGCCATGGCTCCTTGTCTTGCAATGAAGCCCAGCTTGCCGCCGGTTGCGGCGGTCGGCGAGTTCGAGTGGCGTTTCGCCGCCTCGGCAAAGGTCGTCTTCTTCGAAATGATAGCCTCGCGAATGGATTTTGCCTGGGCGATCAACTTCCCCCAAGTGTCCGCTCGATCATCCTCGGCTGGGCTTAAGAGAATGTGACTTACGGAGACCTCCGTGCCGTCGAAATCCCGGTGATGCGCTTTGAAATACGATTCGAGTCGCTTTTCCGTCACGTATCGCCCGATATATTTCTGCCACGTGAGTTGCCAGAAGACTTGTCGCCGCAGATCGTCTTCGGTGATTTCCCCTTTCGGCGAAAGATCCCCCAGCGAGCGGCCCTGCGCGGACAGCTTCGAAGTCAACTCCTTGACAGTCGCGTCGACTTGTTCGTCGGTCGCGCCCGAAGCGGTTCGCCGGGCGTAGGCGAGAATCAGTCGTCGAGAGACGATTTCCTCCAGTGCCCGGGCTTTGAGCGTCGGCAGCGCGGCCGGGTTGATCTCCCGGTGGCCGACGATGGCTTTCAGCGCCCGGCGAGCGTCGCCCACGTAAATCGGCTCGTCGCCTACCGTGGCGGCGAGTAGTTTTTCATCGGCCAGCGGTTTGTCCTGGGCTGTTGCCGGGAAGGCGATGCAGAAACATGCCAGCGCGAAGTATATTGCGATTTCGGGCGAGTGTTGCACCTTTGCGCCTAATACCATGTCGATGTTCAGTTTCGGGGTGACTGGGGCAAAGCGATTATTGTTGACAACTTATTGCGCACGCTACTTTCGCTTCAGCGAAAGGCGACAATGGGCAACACTGATTACCGCCACGCGATCAATCCCACCACCACACGTGCGACTCGTCGCGAATCGAACGTTCGGGCTTTGAAGAGGATCGTTGATCCTTAAGGTAACCGCGGCTGTCGACGACGATTGCCTCGCGGTCGACCATCGGGCGGGGATAGATGTCCACGCCGCCGCTGACGCCGGCGACGATCTGGCCGCGCCCGATCATGCGGTGGTTGATCACGGTTTCGACTTCCTTCGCCGCCGGTCCAAGCTCAAGCGGATAACTGCCGCCGGGGCCGAGACACGTCATATGCCAGTCGATCTTGCCCGCAAGGTCTTCCTCGCGTATCAAGGCACAAACCAACGCCAAGTCGAATATGTTTCGCAACTCAGCGTAGACGGGATACTTCGAGCACATCGCGTCGAAGTGTTTCGTGAAGCTCTGGGCGAACCCTCTCGTCCACGGGTCGGACTTGCCCGTGTGAACGCGTTTGCCTTGGGCGGTCAGCAGCTCGTTTTCGCTGAGCACTTTCACGCCCTGCCCTTTGATCTCGAAGGCGGCGAAGTCCTTGCTCGCCTCCACCGCGTCGTAGTTCATCGTGAACCACCATCGCAGCACGGCCATCGCCGGCGGGGCCTCGCCGGGAGCTAGCTTCATGGATTCCAGATAGCTGTCCACGCCGTCGACGCCGTCCTCCAGGCCCATGCCCACGAGTTTCATGCGGTAATCGGCCTCGACAATGACACTGGCAGCGCGTGTTCGCGGATCGATTCCGCCGACTTCGATGTCCTGCAGCCCGACTTCGTCGCGGACTCGCTTGAGCCAATCGTTTCGCGCGGCTGGCCCGGGCTTAAGCGGCTTCTTCGCCGAGTCCTTCAAAAACACTTGTGCCTTGGCCAACGCCGCGGGGCGCGGTTTGATGTTGCAGCCGAAACGAGCGTCGGCACCGCTGCTTGTGCAACGCAGCACCACGGCCAGATCCTCCAACCGCACCACGGGAAGCCCGGTCTCCGCGCTAACGATTCGCCCTTCGCCGTCGGCGGTCCAATCGCCGGCCGGACCGGCCACGACGAGATCGCCCGTTTCGGGATAGACGAACACGTATTTGATCCTCTGCAACCCGGCGAGGGTTTGCATGGCTTCGGTGAGCGGTCGCCCGGCCGCCTGGAGCAGTTGCACGTGTTTTTCAAGTCGCGGCAGCGAGACCATTCGCAGGTTTGAGCTTCGTCGAGCGTTGATGTTTTGGCCGATCGTTCCGGCCGCGCGATGCAAGGCGGCCAGAGTGCCGCCGGTTGCCTGTTTCATGGCGGGGCGAAGGACTCCGACGCCGTCGACAAAAACACCGCCGTGAAAGCCCTCGACGGCTCCGGTTCCACCCACGTCGACCCAACTGTTGGGCGAGACGGTAGAGCGGATGAGTTCCAGCAGCGGCTCGAAGTCCGCCTCCGACGCTCCGCCACGACCACCCAAGGGCACGGCGGCCATGTTACTGAGCGATTGTGCTCGAATCTGGTCATCGTATATTTCGGCCGTCGAACGCAGGGCGGCATCGCGAGAGCCTGCTTGAGCCTGGGCGGCGGCAATTTGTCCCAGCCACTGGTCGCGCCGATTGGCATCGGCAAGTCCCATGGCGATGTTAATCGCCGGCGCGAACTCGCCGGCCTGGATATGAGCTTGGAGCAGGTTTTCGTCGACTTGCGCGTTCGCCGTTTTCAGTGGCAAAGAAAAGAATGCCAGCACGAGCAGTACGCCCAAACAGATAGACAGCCTAGAAGACCCCGACATGGTCCTTCCTCCGTTCCGTATCTTGGTGCCCTAGACCCGTGCCTCAAATATCGCAGAAACCGCGAATAAAGCAAGCGTTTTGCGCGCGGGGACACAACGAGGCGGGGGAAAAGCCGCCGGGAACCTAAAAACCAGCGGAAATCTCTGCCGATCAGGGCTACCGACGCTTGCGTTGGATCAACAGTCCGGCCATGCCGGCGAGGAGCATCAGCAGGGTACCCGGCTCGGGAACGACGCCGATTTGAGCGCCGGCGCCGGAGGCCAGCGGGGTGCCCCAATTGTCCAACAGGTTCGACAGGTCGGCGAAGACCACGTCTCCGCTGAA
>Ga0180432_10005076_pt1 | contig 17727 bp, 12 predicted proteins | sample SS_ome_10_FD_132414 | JGI IMG/M metagenome (GOLD analysis project Ga0180432, IMG submission 132414) | Hypersaline lake sediment archaeal communities from the Salton Sea, California, USA - SS_1_MS_2 metaG | ecosystem: Environmental > Aquatic > Non-marine Saline and Alkaline > Hypersaline >...
ATGGCGAATTCGTCGCCTGCTCCTCACTCGATACCCTCGAGATCACACCCGACGAGCTTGGGGAGGTAACCGGAATCCTCTCGGTGAGCGCCGAAAAAACAAAAAAAAATTCCTTTCCGGTGATTGAAGCGTACGGCACGCTCACCGGTCACGTCGATGCGAGTGGGTCTCCCGCGGTCGGTGCCGTGGTGCAGGGCTTCAACGCCGAGGAGGAGCTCGTCTTCGAGGCGGTGGCCGACGCCCAGGGCGACTACGACATGGTCGATGAGATTCTGGCTGCGCCCTATACCGTCAAGGTCGACTACTTCGGCTTCCTGCACTGGGAAGAGGTGATCTTCGTCAACTACGGCGACAACGTGCTCGATATCGAACTCGTCTCCGCTCCGGCCGGCGTGATCACCGGCACGATCACCGAGCTGGGAACCGGAGACCCTCTGCTGGGAACGGTGAAGGTCTATCGTCGGGACACAATGGAGCTGTACGCGGAAACGGTCAGCGATCCGTTCGATGGGTCCTACACCACGCCGTCACTGCCCTACTTCGATTACACTGTCAATGTGCGTGCCTACCACCACATTCCGCAGACGATCGACACCACGGTCGACCAGCCGATCCACACCCAGGATTTTGTGTTGGAGCCTACGATTGGAGATTTGCTACTGATCGATGACGGTAGCGCCGAACGGCGCTTCCCCGCGAAGTTGGATGAGAAGACCGGAGAGGTGATCGGGGCAGGCGGACAGGCGCCAACCGCCAAGTCGGCGAGCCACATGGCTCTGGATTTGGAGGAGTGCGGCTATCACGTAACGGTGGAGAGCCCGGGGGAGACCGATCCCCAGACCTGGGAGATCTATGATCTACTGATCGTGGCCAGCGGGGACAACATCGAGCCTCTCGACAACGAAGACATCCGTGACGCCCTCGTCAGCTTCGTGGCGGGCGAAGGGCACCTGCTGATCGAGGGCGGGGAGACCGGCTACGACCATCACAACGAGACCGACTTCGCGGAGACCGTACTCCACATCGCCGACTGGGATCACGACGAGAGCGGCAACGTGACGGTGGTCGACCCCGAGCACTTCGTCGTGAGTGCGCCGAATGTGATCCCGGCTCCCATCTCGATGACCTATAACAACTACGGTGACCAGGATGCGGTTGATCCGATGGCCGACGCCGCCATGGTTGGTTCTTGGAGCTCCCATACCGACAATGCCAGCATCATCGCCTACGATCGCAACCCCGCGCCCGAGGGCGGCCAGATCGTCTATCTCGCCTTCGACTACCTGGCGATGGATGCGTCGGTGCGGGACCTGTTGCTTCAGAACGCGGTGCGGTGGCTCACGACCCCCGAGGTGGCTGACTGCTCGGTCTCGGGTCGGGTGATTCTCTGCGGAGAGACCAACCACGCCGGGGTTCGGGTCGAGGCGATTCCCGGCGGGGAGATCGTCTATACGGATGAGAACGGCCAATATTCCCTCGACGGTCTCTACGCCGGTCCTTACCAGATCGAGGCTTCCAAGGAGGGTTGGGAAACCGGTGTCATGGAGGTCGACCTCGAGCACGGTCAATCGCTCACCGGTGTGAACTTCTATCTGGGACCTGTCTTCACCGAGGAATTCTGCAGGCAGCCGGGCCTGGCGATTCCGGACAACGACCCGAACGGCGTCTCCGACAACATGGACATCGCGTTGGGTTCGACCGTGAGCCAGATCGAAGTGTACGTGGACATTGCACACACCTACCAAGGTGACTTAATCGTCAAACTCACCTCCCCCGAGGGGACGACGGTCGTGCTACACAATCGGACCGGCGACAGCACCTACAACATCATCGGGTGGTATCCTTCTGAGTTGGAGCCGGCCGAGACTCTCGATGCCTTCCGGGGCGAGGCGACCGACAGGACCTGGACGCTTCACGTGAGCGATCACGCGAATGCCGATATCGGCACCCTGAACGAGTGGTGTCTACGCATCACCTATGGCGGCGGCCTGGCCAAGGCCGATGAGGAGACCGCCCCCTCGGTTCTGGCGCTGCGGCGCAACGCCCCCAACCCGGCTCGGTCGGCGACGGTCATCCGGTACGATCTCCCACGCCGCGCCCCGGTCGATCTGGCGGTTTTCGACCTCGCCGGACGCCGCGTGGCGACGCTGGTGTCAGGCGTGCAGGCCGCCGGTCGGCATCAGGTGAATTGGGACGGGTGCAGCGACACCGGCCTGCCGGTTTCCAGTGCGGTCTACTTCTACCGGCTGCAGGTGGATGGAGAGACGATCACGCGCAAGATGATGATGATGAGATGAGGGGCATCCTGGGGTGGGCTGGCGTCGCCGCGAGCGGCGCCAGCCCGTCCGGTCTAGCGGAAGCCGTCGACCATGATCAGATCGACACCGGTGGCCTCGGCCATGGAACAGAGGATCGTGGTGCGATCGGGCGACAGAGAAAGCCCGTTGGGGGAGGACCCTCCAACCACCGCCAGGGAATCGGATTTCCCCGTCGCGAAATCATAGAACCAGAGAACCATCCGGCCCGAGCTCCCCCGAAGCAGGTGATAGATGCCCTCGTTGGTGGCGCAGACATCACCCCACTTGACCATCCGCTCTCCGGGGACCACACAGGATTCCTTCCGTGTGGAGAGATCGAATCGCCAAATGCCGGAGTCATTGCGCTTCCCGCAGAGAATCTGCCCTCGGTGTGTCTCGTAGATCATATCGTAGCCGTCGGGAACGATGGCTTCGGCATCCGATCCGTCGATGCGGACGCGCCACAAATGCCAGCCATCTCCTTCGTCGCGGTCATAGTAGAGCCATTCGCCGTCGCGTGACCACCGGCACATGAAGATGTGCCGATCGATCTGGAAGATCGGCCGGGGGGGAGGGCCATCCAAGCCCACGACATAGAGCGTCGCGTAGCCTTCCGGGAGCACGGAGAAGGCGATCTGGGTTCCATCTGGTGACCACCGCGGCCGGACGACGTAGGGCCCATCGAAAGCTGTCAACTGCCGGCACGATCTACCGTCCGCATCACTGACCCACAGCTCTCGGTGTCCGGAGCGGGTCGAAATGAAGGCAATCTGCTTTCCGTCGGGGGAGTACTGGGCGGCGAAGTCGGAGCGGGTCGATGCGATCAGGCGATGGAAGGCGCCCGATTCATCCAACGAGAGACGCCAGATGTCGTCATCGCCGGAGTGGTTCTCGTAGACGATCCGATCTCCGGCGAATGAAATCGAAGGGCGCAGGATCTGTCCCGCAACGGTCGGTACCCAGGAGATCGATCCGTCTGACAGGGCGACCCGCCAGAGCCGGAAGTCGGCGCGCGGCGCCGCCGCGTAGATGATATGTCGACCGTCGGCGGTCCAATCCAGGCCGTAGACCTGCCGCTGCGATCGGGTCAGCCTCCGCAGTGTGCCCCCCGCGACCGGGAGGACGAAGACGTCCTGTTCGAAGGCGGTTCCCGATCGGGTGAAGGCGATGAAGCGGCTGTCGGGGGAGAAAGCGGGATCGACCGCGCAAGCGTAGCCAGGCTCCTCGTGCGTGAGCTGCTTAAGTTCCATCGTCTCCAGATTCAGGCGAATGACCTGCGGGTACTCACCGCCGTCGATGGCCGATGAGAAGACGAGCCAGCGTCCGTCTGCGGACCAATCGAGACCCTCGATGTGTGAATCGAGCGGAGTGAGGCGACGGGTCGGCCCTCCGATCGCGGCCACCGTGTAAATCCCGGCCTCTGGGCCCCCGCGATGGAAGGCGATCATGCTTCCATCCGGGGCCCAGGCGGGGTAGCGCTCGTGCGCGGGATCGTCGGTCAGCCGGAGCGAGTGATCGGTGTTGGCCTGCTTGATGTAGATGTCGAGGTTCTTCGGCTCGTGCCCATTCCACGAGAAGGCTACGCGGGTCCCTTCGGGTGACAAGGCGGGATAGAGCTCGTAGCCGGGATACGACGAGAAAGGGGTCGAGGGGAGAAGGGCCGAGGGCTCCGACGCGTCAAATGAGTGGAGCTTCACCCAAACCGCGAAGCCTGCCAGAAACACGAGTACCGAAGCGAATGCGGCGACCACGAGAGCGCGCTTGCTGCGCCACGACTCGAAAGCGCCGATCTCCTCCGAGAGGGGTTGAGATACTGGCGCGACCAAGCGGTAGCCGACCTTGCGGATGGTTTCGATGTAGTGCGGTCGTCGTGGGTCATCCCCCAGCGCGCGTCTGAGCTCCGAGATGGCAACCGTCAAGCCTTCCTCGGCGATGACGGTGTCCTTCCAAACCGTATTCAGTAGTTCACCCCGCGCAACGACTTCTCCGGGGCGCTGTGCCAGACACCAGAGGACATTGATCAGGCGGGGTTCGATCTGCAAGGATCGCTCGTCCGACGTGAGACGATTCGTGGCCGGCTCAACGAGCCAAGCGCCGACACGGAAGGGGGTGGGGTGTCTGAGATCATCCGGACCGATCATGGGTACCGATGCCTCTAGAGCTTCTCCGGATAGAGGACCAACATTCGGGGCTCCGTCATTTCTTCAATTGCATACCGGGGACCTTCCCTTCCTTGACCCGATTCCTTCACGCCCCCGTAGGGCATCGGATCGATCCGGTAGGTGGGATAGTCGTTGTGGATCACTGCACCTACTTCGATCCGGTCGTAGGCCCGCATGACCTTGCGAAGATCATTGCTGTAGATGGCCGCCTGCAGCCCGTAGGCGGAGTCATTGACCCTCTGAATCGCCCCGTTGATGCCGCGATAGGTTTCCACCACGACCACCGGGCCGAACGCCTCGCGCGCAACGATCGGCAGCTCGGGGGGCACCTGCGAGAGAACCGCCGGGCTGACCACGTTTCCATCCCGCCGGGGTTCGAGCAGCACGGTCGCTTCGGCGCTCCGGGCCTGATCGACCCACTCTAGGACTCGATCGGCATTCCCGCTGTCGATCATGGGTCCACACAAGACCTCCGGGTCGGCCGGATCTCCACAGGTCAGGTAGGACTTCGCGACCTCCAGGAAGGTTTTGTAGAAACGACGGGCCGCCCGGTCATGAACATAGATCCGCTGAACGGAGATGCAGATCTGTCCGGCGTAGATGAAGGCACCCAGCGCCAGTTTGCGGGCTGCGTCCTCGATATCACAATCCGGTTCGACGATCGCGGCCGCATTACCGCCCAGCTCGAGCGTGACCTTCTTGCGGCCCGAGCGCGCCTTGAGCGCCCAGCCGACTTCCGCGCTCCCGGTGAAGGTAAGCATCCGGATGCGGTCGTCCTCCACCAACGGGGCGGCGTCGGTGGCGGCGCAGGGAATGACATTGACCATCCCCGGCGGCACGCCGGCCTCCAGGATGATCCTCCCCAGCTCGATCGCGCTCATGGGTGTCTGGGAGGCTGGCTTCAGGACCGCCGTGTTCCCGGCGGCCAGCGCCGCGGCGAGCTTGTGAGCCACCAGATTGAGCGGGAAGTTGAAGGGTGAAATCGCGGCGACCGGGCCGATCGGCACTCGGCGCACCATGCCCGTCCTGCCTTCTCCGTCCGGCGCCCGATCGAAGGGGAGAAGCTCGCCCCTGATCCGCAGCGCCTCTTCGGCCGCGATGGTGAAGGTGCCGACGGCCCGCGCGACCTCGCTCCGGGCCAGCGTGATCGGTTTGCCCGCCTCTTCCGAGATCGTGCGGCCCAGCTCGTCGGCCTGACGTTGGATGCCGGAGGCGATCCCCTTCAGCCAATGGCTTCGTCGGTGGGCGGGGACATGACCGAGAGCCGCGAACTTCTCGGTCGCTAGGCCGACTGCCTGCTCCATGATGCCGGCATCACCGAATGCCACCTCCCCCACGACTCGGCCGTCGAAGGGGCTGCGGATCTGCCGAATGGTGCCGAGATCGTGATGCTCCTCACCCAGAATCAGACCGTGAGGTTGCATGGTGATGGTTGTCTCCTCTCGAAACGATGAACACGCCGGCACGGTCCGCCGACCGGCCGGCGATAGGACCTGATGACAACGGATGGAGGGACTATCTCCAGAGGGCCTTCAATTCGCCCCAGCTCCTCTCCCCCACGGGCGTATCGTAGCGGATCAGAAAGGTGTCCGCCACGACGCCGTAGATCCCCGACTCCTGTCCGCCCAGCCAATAGGAGACCTTGGCGTAGTACTTGCCGGCCGCGACCTGATCGTGGGTGGCGCTGCTCGTCTGATCCCACTCGTAGTCGGCCGACTGGTGCGGCGGGATGAAGGCCACCTGGGGTACGCCACCGATCCAGATCGGGTCCTCGGTGTCGGCATCCCAGATTTCGTACGGGGGCAGGGCACTCAGCGTGAGGGTCGAATCGGAGCCATTGGTCAGGGTCATGAGAACCGTATCGCCCACGATATAGAGATCCTTCGAGGTCTCCAGGACGACCTCCTCCTCGGCTGAGGAGACAAGGATTCCGCTCATGGAGACCAGGAACAGCAAGGCGGCGAATGCACGAGCACGGTATGTCATCGGACTTCCTCCTTCCGAAGCGCGACCGGCCCGGATGGGGGAGGGGCTGGGGCCGGGTGCGCTCTCTTCTACCGACTCCGGAGCCATACTGCCCGAAGGGGGGGAGGGGGTCAATCGTACGTGAAGAAAGGCGCGCCGGCGGCCGATCGAACAGCGGGGGGTGCATTTAGGCAACTTGGAGTGGGTGAAGGGGTTCCAGAGATGCACGCTCCGCCGTTCCGGGAGGAATCGATTCCCGGCGGAGGAAGACGATTGAAGACGCCCACCCCGCCGAGATAGGCTTGTTGATCGGCTCATATCATAGGAAGGAGCGATACTGATGGGATTCTTTGATCAGCTGTTCGGGCGGGGGAAGCCGGCAACGGGAACCCCTGCCCGCGGGCCGATTGCGCGTCCGGCCGCCAGGTTGGGTCCACCGGCCGATCCGCCTTTCGACAACATGAACAACTACATCGTGGTTATTCTCGACAGCTGCCGGTACGACTCCTTCATGTCGGCGGACCCCAAGATCATTCCCAAGCTGGGCAACGTCGAACGGCGGTGGAGCTATGCTTCCTGGACGGGACCCTCGCACTACAACCTGCTCATGGGCCTCCTGCCCCATACCAGCCCTCCGCAGGTCTATGCATCCGACTACTACAAGGAGGATTTCCTCCGCTTCAACGATCGCTTTGGAGCCGAGGGGGTCGAGTTCGCCAGCTTCGTTCCCCACCTCTTCATGCCGACCTATCTGCGCAGTACGCTCGGGTATTTCACCCACGCCAAGGTCTCGCTCCCGGTGCTCAACCCCAAAACCGCAATCAACCGGGACTTCGATACCTTCAAGCTGATGGAGAAGCACAACGACATGAATGCCATGCTGGATGAGATGACGTTCTCCAGCGAGCGGCCCTCTTTCTACCTCTTGAATGTGGGAGAGACGCACTACCCCTACGCCCGACCCACGGAGCCCAAGAACGAGTGGCCCCGACTGAGCGGTGTCCATGGCGTATTCAAGCATCTCGATGATGCGGTGGTCGACGGGAAGCTGAAGTCGGGTGGGAAGACCGAGCCCTTCTTCGATCAGGAGAAGCTCGACCTCCTGCGGGCCCGGCAGATCGATACCGTGAAGTACCTGGACGGCGTCTTCGAACGTCTCTATGACATGGTGCCGAAGAACACCTACATCACGGTCACCGCCGACCATGGCGAGCTGTTCGGCGAAGAGGGGTACTTCGGCCACGGTCCCATTCAGCACAACAAGGTGTACGAGGTACCGTTCCTGGAGGGCAAAGTCCGGTAGCTAGATCTCCCGGGTCAACTCCACAAATCGCTTGTACGGGATGGCCGACCAACTCTCGGCTTGGAAGGCGCCGTTTACCTGGCTGATCAAGGAGACTTTGGCCGCCGTTTCCTCATCCGGAGCCTCGTAGACGTCGAGGAAGTCGTACTGCCCGAGCAGCGCGTAGTGCGCAACGAACTTGACCTCGGGGCACTTCGCCTTCACTTGATCCAGCCATGCCCGCCCCAGCTCCGCGCGGTTTTTCATCTCCCGGGTTACCTCGGGGGAGAGCTTCGTCATCAGCACGAACGTCGGCACGATGCACCTCCTTTCTCGTATCCGAGCGTATCACGACGATCCGATGGCGTCACGCCGCGATCACTCGGGGGTGGTGGCCAGCTGTGCGAGGAGCGCCCGCACCAGGCGGGCCGAGTTGGCGGCCGCGATTCGATAGAAGCGCTGGAGGTCCTCGGCGGCGCGCGCATCGGCATTGTCGCTCAGGCTGCGAACGACCAGACACAATGTGCCGGTCTGATGGCAGATCTGCATGACCGCCGCTCCCTCCATTTCGACCGCATCGGCGTCCAGGCGTTCCCGGAGCTCCTGTTTCTTGGCGGCGGAGGCGACGAAGGCGTCCCCGGTGGCGATCACCCCGACGATCACCTGCGGGGTGCGGTCCGGAAGGGAGGGCTCGAACTGCGCTGTCTCTGCAGCGCGCCGGGCCAAGCGGAGGAGCCGGGAATCGGCGGTGAAGCGGATCGGGTTCCGCAGTCCGGTATTCGGATTTCGGGTGGCCATCGCCTCCGGACCCGCTTCGGTCAAGTGGACGAAGTCATGGTGAACACACTCGCCTCCGATCACCAGGTCCCCGGGATGCAGATCCATGTTCACGCCACCGGCGATGCCGGTGAAGATGACTTCCCGGGGATGGAAGTGTTCGATCAAGAGCGTCGTCGTCATCGCTGCATTGACCTTGCCCACGCCGGTTTCCGCCACCACCACGGAGCAGCCGTCCAGTTGGCCGGTGGTGAAGAGATGATCCAGGATCCGCGTGTCAGAAGCATCGGTTATCGCATCGCGCAGAATCTCGACCTCGGCGGGAAACGCCCCCAACAGCGCGGTGGGGCCATCCGCGACGGCCGGTAGGGGAAGGAGCCCCGTGAGCGTTCCCAGAAGGAGCCACCACCTCATGGATTCCCCCTTCCGTTCTCGATGACCGCCCGGAAACGATCGGGCATGCCGACGATGTGCCCGGCGTCGTAGTCGAAGAAGACGATCCCGGTCTTGGCCAGGGCGACCAGCGCGCCATCGTCCCGATCGGTCACGCGGTAGAAGAGGTCGCACCCTCGAGAGGTGATGTCGCCAGCACCGATTTCGATCCGCAATACCTGTCCATAGAAGACCTGCGCCCGGTAGGTCACGGCCAGGTCGACCAGAATCACGCCGCGGCCATCAACATCACCCTCCTCCATGTCGTGCGCTCGGAAAAGCCGCGCCCGCGCCTCATGCAGAATGGAGACCAAGGTGTCGTGGCCGAGGTGCTGGCCGTAGTTGAGATCGGTGATACGAACCGGGACCTCATGGGTGAAGATCGTCGGTTCCGGGTAGTCGAGTCTCAGTCGTGCCATATCCGCATGGTACCCGAGGAGCCGGCCGGGGGCCAGATTCGGCTGAAACCGGCCACGCCGGGGGGGAATGGGAGATCGATGTCCGGGTAGACTTTGTAATCAATTGCAGACATGTTGCTTACGGGCTTTCTTGAGCTGCCGGCAGGCTCCACGGGGGAGCGGCGATGGGGCCGGTGCTTCCGTCACACAGATCACTTACCGATCGGACGATAAGAGAAGGGGCGCCCTCATTGTCCCCGAGGGTCACGCCAGAGGCACCGTGGGGGCCGGATAGATGAACGAGACATTGCTGAAGAAGATCCTGGCGGATCCCAATCTGCCGACGCTTCCCGGCAACGCCGCGGAAGTTGTCCAGCTGTGCCGTCACGGTGACGTGCCGATGGATCAGCTCGCGCGCGTGATCTGCCGAGATCCGGCACTCGCCCTCAAGGTGCTGCATACCGTCAACAGCGCAGCCTATGGTCTGCGCAATCAGGTCACGACGATCAGCCACGCGCTCGTCCTTTTGGGTATGGAGACGGTCAAGTCGGTGGCGCTCAGCTTTACGCTCGTTGGTTCTCTCAAGGATGTCCGCGGGCAGGATTTCGATCCCACCCCCATCTGGCAGCGATCGCTCATCTCGGCGGTGAGCGCCCGCTCGATTGCACTCAAGATGGGCGGCGCTCAGAGCGAGGAGGCGTTTCTGGCCGGGTTGCTGCAGGACATGGGCATCCTCGCCCTGATTCAGACCCTGGGGAGCCCCTACATCGATCTGCTCCGCAAGGTGGGCGATACGAGCGCTCGACTGCACGAGGTGGAACAGAAGTATCTCAAGCTCGACCATACACAGGTGGGTGAGGCGCTGGCCGAGAAGTGGAATCTGCCGCCGGTGCTTACCCTTCCCATCCGATTCCACGAGCAGCCGGAAGTGGCAACGGGTGAAGGACAGCGTACCGCGCTCGCGGTTGCCCTGGGGAACAAAGCGGCGGTGCCTTTCCTGGCCAGGGATGCCAAGGCTCCTCTGAAGGAGTACCTCAAGTACGCCACGAAGTGGTTCAACATGGATGAGACGACCGCGACCAGTATCCTGAAGGCAGCTGCAGGCGCCATCCCCGACATGGGGAAGCTCTTCGACATCTCCTCGGGTAGCATTCATGACATCGAGGCGATTCTGGCCGAAGCGGAACGGATTCGAGGTGCTCTCGGCGAAGATGGTGAGGAGGGGAAGAAAGCGAGCTAGAAAATTCGGGGTCAGTCGACAACACCGGGCGGCCGGGAACGATTCCCGGCCGCCTGGCTACAATCGGCTCAGCCGCTCGGAATCGTCCGGCTGCTCCGTATTCTCCGCAATTCGGTTGACGCTTTTGTGCCCACAACGAAGGCACCGGTGGACCAGCTGGAATCCCTTGCCCGATCGGTAATGCAGTCCGATCGGTTCCATCAGCCCGCGACAGTCGCACCTCCGGTCGCCCGGGCCGATGTCGACGTGCCGTGAGTAGAGACAGAACGGGCAGTGGTTTCGGTAGCTCCCGTTGCTGAGCGGCCTCACTCGCCGACCGCATCGGATACAGATGAAGCCGGCGTTCTCTTCGCTTCTGCTCATGCCCTGACCTCCCTGATGTGGATGGCGTTCCCATCAGGAAGTCAGGGTTCCGTTTCCTCTCCCGCGAGGGTTCCAGGCTTGGCCGTGGCAGGGACCCATTCACCGTTGGCCTTTGGAGCCCACGATTACTTCCGGTTCCAGCTTCATCAGGGCCTATTGCATCCCCGAATCCGAACCACGACCGGCTTTGTTAATTTGTGCCGGCCACTGTAAGGCGGGATCACCCACCTTCCACCGGTCGGTGTGGCCACAGCCGCACTGGCATCGGCGTCGTCCCCTGTCAGGCACGAGCAGAAGATGACCGCAGATACTTCGTCATCGAATCCTCCTGTAGAGAATGGAAAAGCAGATACGCGACGGCCACAACGGCCGTCACGCCGGGACGGGATGGTATGATCTAGCGTGCTGTCACCCGATCATCATATCCGGCGGGTGCCGCCTAGGTCAAGGCATCGGTCTTCACGTGCTCTCGAATCAGATTCTCCAGTAGCTCGATCTTCTGCGCGTCGTTCTGTGTGAGCAGGCGCTCCAGGCTGTCGATTTGCTTGGAGGTCTCGTGGGTGTCGGTCGTTACCAGCATCAGCGGCACGCCGTGCTCGTTGGCTGCCGAAATGATGTTCGAGGGCGGGAAGATATTGTTGGTGAGCACGATTCCGGTGGCATTGGCTTCCAATGCGGCCAGGATCATGTCACTCCGATCACCGGGGGTGATGACGAGTTTCTCTTCCTTGCCGAAGAACGGATTGCGGAGCGCGGCGTCGGTCGACATGGCACCCACGAAGATGTTGCGCACCACCTGCTGAAGCTCCGTTTCGCCGGTGATGACCTTGGCGAAGAGCGCATCGGCCAAGAAGCCGAGCGACAGGCTGGTCAACTCCTTCCGGTAGGGAATGAGGCCCAGGAGCGGAAGACCCATTTCTTCGATGGCCGGAAGGTAGGTGTTGCGGAAGTCGTCGACGTCTTGAACTTTGTTGATAATGATACCGGCGAGTTCCGTCTCTCCCCGATTGAGGCGGCGGTGGATGAACTCCACTTGGTCGAGAATCGTTCCCTCGTCTCCACCGACCACGATCGCCAGCGGTGCCTCCATGTGATGAGCCAATGAGATCGGATCCAGATGAACCGAGACTCCCTGCTGGATTTCCGATCCCGCCTCGATCAGGATCACCTCCTTGCCGGGTTCGGTATGCGCCAGCATTTCGCGCAACTTCTCGCCGGTGGCCGCCTCATCGTACATGAACCGCAGCTTGGAGTGATCGAAGCCCAGGCTCATATCCTCCGGGTTATCCGACAGCTCGAAGATGTTGGCCACCAGGGCTGCGTCATAGTCCCAGAGGCGCTTCTTCCGGTACAGCATCCGATCGCCAAACGGTTTCAGGAATCCCAGCTTCTTCTTGGTTGCCCGCCCCAGTCCAACGATGATGCTGGTCTTGCCAGCGCTAGGATTCATAGAAGCAATGATCAACCTACGCATCGGATCCACCTCCCTCGGCACCCGAAATCAGAACGCGGGCGTCGACCGCCTTGGCCCCGGTACCTTGTTCGTACACGACCAGGGGATTGATTTCGATGTCTGTAATGCCCTCGCATCGACGAATCACCGTGGCCAGACGGATGACGGCATCGACCACGCTATCAATATCTTTGGGCTCCTCGCCCCGAACCCCCAGGAGAAGGGGATAGGCGCGGATCTCCTTCATCATCTCGAGCACGTCGGTCCGGCTGGTTGGAACCGCCCGGAAAGTCACATCCTTGAGTACCTCGACATAGATGCCGCCCAGACCGAACATCACGATCGGCCCGAAGCTCGGATCCCGGCGGGCTCCGATGATCAGCTCAACTCCGGAGGTGACCATCTCGGCGACCTCGATGCCCTGAATCCGCGCGTGGGGCATCCGGTTGCGGCAATTGCGGAGGATCGCCTGATAGGCGTCGACGACCTCCTCGCGATTCTCCAAATCGAGGGCGACCCCCCCGACATCGCTCTTATGGAGGATGTCGCGCGAGACGACCTTCATCACCACCGGATAACCGGTCTCCTCGGCGAACGCGACCGCCTCGTCCAGGTTGTGCGCCACGCGGCTCTGCGGCAGTGCGACCCCGATCGCCTGCATAAGACGCTGTCCCTCGTGAGCCAAGAGGAAGGAGCGATGGTCGGCGCGGGCTCCCTGGATGATCGCCTCTACCGCGGCATCGTCGATCTCCACCTCATCAACATGCTCACTGCGGTTCTTCCGGTAGCGCTCGTACGCGTACATCGCGCCCAGGCAAGAAACCGTCTCATAGACATCGCCGAAGAGCGGTACGCGCTCACGGCTGAGAGTTGCTACCGCTTGCTCGGACATCGCGCCACCGAAGACGGAGAAGACGAGCGGCTTGCCCGCCGCTGCGTACTTCTGATGGTTCTCTTTGATCATCCCGCGGAGGCTCTCGGCGTCAAACATGGCGGTCTCGCAATAGAGAGAAATGACCGATTCGATTTGATCGTGTTGGAGACCCGCGGCGAGGGCGTCGGCGTAGTGCTGCGCGGTGGCTCCCCCGGTAAGATCGACCGGATTCTTGGTCGAGCCGAAGTCGGGAGTCACGGCCCCGAAGACGTCGCGAAGTTGCTCCTGGTTGTCATAGAGGGAGACCCCGTACTTCTCGCAGGCGTCCGTCGCCAGGACCCCGATCCCGCCGCCGTTGGTGACGATGACCGTGTTTCCCCCCCGCGGGCGCGGAGCATCGGAGAGGAACTTGCACAGATTGAAGGCCTGGGCGACGCTCTCGGCTCGGAGCACGCCACACTGACGCATGACGGCGTCGAAGATCTCGTCCGATCCGGCCAGCGACCCGGTGTGGGAAGCCGCCGCCATGGCTCCGCGCTGGGAACGACCCGACTTGATGACCACCACCGGCTTGCGCAGAGTCACTCCCTTTAAGGCCTCGATCAACCGGCCGCCGTCCCGCACCCCCTCGATGTACATGAGAATCGTGCGGGTTTGCTCATCGTCCACCAAGTACCGGAGCAGATCGGCCTCATCGAGGTCCGCCTTGTTGCCGACCGAAACCATGGCCGATATGCCGATGTTCTCGACCGCCGTCTTGCCGATCATCGCCAGCCCCAGGGCACCGCTCTGGGTGATGATCGCGACGTGCCCGGGGACGATGCCGCCGGGCCCGAAGGTGGCGTCGATCGCGGATGCGGCCGAGAACATGCCGAAGATGTTGGGACCCAGGATGCGCATCCCTCGCTGGCGGGCGTAGTCGGTGATCTGGCGCTCGCCTTCGACGTTTCCCACTTCCGAAAAACCGGAGGTGATGACCAGGTTGAAGCGGGCGCCCCGATCGGCCGCGCTCTTCACGGCGTCGAAGGCAAACCGGCTGGGCACACAGGTACAGACCAGGTCCAACTCCCCCTCGATCTCGTCGACTGACTTGGCAACCGGCAAACCCAGGATTTCCCCCCCGTGGGGGTTCACGGGGTGAATCCCCCCTTGGTACCCGGCCTGGATGATGTTGCGCAGAATCGTGTGGCCGATCTTCGCCGGGTCCCGAGAGGCCCCGATCACCGCTACCGCTCGCGGTTCGAAGAGATACTTGATGTCCGGATGGTCTGGGTTCATGGCGATCCCCTGAATCTCATGCGGAGCTCGCAGACTCCGACGGTGGTCCGCCTCTCCATGTCGAATCCCATCTTCTCGAAGAGGTGGAGCATCGGGTAGTTCTCGGTGAGTACCTCGGCCGTGAAGCCGAGGAGACCTTCCTGGCGGGCCAAATGGGTGAGATAGGTGAGTAGCTCACGGCCGATCCCCTGGCCCTGGTAGTCGTCACGCACGACCAGTGCCACCTCGGCGGCATGAGCCCGTTCATCGATCGCGTACTGACCTATGGCCAGCAGCTCATCAGTCTTCCCCTCCGCCTCTCTGACCACGAGGATGACCATCTCCTTCGTGTAGTCGATGATGACGAATTCCTGCAACCGCTCGTGCGGCATGTCTCGTCGCTGGGAGATGAAACGGCGGTAGGTGCTCTGATCGGACAGCGAGTAGAAAAACTCCTTCAGGAGCGGTTCGTCACTGATCTTGACCGGTCGCAGCAGGATATCCATCCCCTTCCGGGTGACCCGGCGGGCCTCGAGTGATTCCGGATACTCCCCCTTCTTCCCGGGGATGAACGCCTGATCCCGATAGATGAGCCCTCGCTCCTTGGCCTCGCTGATCAGTTGGGGCCGGAACTTGGGATCAGCGATCGCAATCAGCGCCATCGCCCGCTCTCGGATGTTCCGTCCCCGGAGATAAGCGATGCCGTACTCGGTGACGACGTAGTGAACATCCCCGCGCCCGAGGGTGACTCCAGCGCCTTCGTCCAGGAAGGGCACGATCCGCGACACCTCGCCGTTGCGGGCGGTGGAGCGGAGCGCCAGGATCGACTTGCCGCCGGGAGCCAAGACGGCCCCGCGCATGAAATCAGCGTGGCCGCCGATGCCGCTGTAGAAGGTCGAGCCAATCGACTCGGAGGTCGATTGCCCGGAGAGATCGATCTGCAGCGCCGTGTTGATAGCAACCATGTTGTGGATGCGGGCGATATTGAGCGGGTTGTTGGTATAGCTGATCGGCCGAAACTCGATCGCGGGATTGTCATGCAGATAGGCATAGGTCGAGGGGCGGCCCATCGAGAACGCGGCCACCGATTTCCCGCGATCGATGACTTTGCGCGAGTTGTCGACGACCCCTGCTTCCATCAGTTCGACGATTCCATCTCCCAGCAGTTCGGTGTGAACCCCGAGGTGCTTCTTGTGCTTCAGGCTGTCCATGATCGCGTTGGGCAGGCTGCCGTATCCGACCTGGATCGTGTCACCATCTTGCACGATCCGAGCCACGTACTCGCCTATGCGCTGCGCGATCTCCCCCGGCACATTGGTCTTGTACTCGAGGAGCGGCTCGTCATGAGGCAGCACGAAGTCGATATCGTCGACATGGATGAAGGTATCTCCCAGCACCCGGGGCATGTGGGTGTTGACCTGGGCGATAACCAGATCGGCAGCCTCCACCGCTGGCTTGGTGATGTCGACACTGATGCCGAGGCTCATGTATCCGTGCCGGTCCGGGAGGGACGTCTGGATGAGGGCGACATCGATCGGGACCTGGTGCGAGCTGAAGAGCTGCGGAATCTGGGACAAGAAGACCGGCGAGTAATCGGCGAGCCCTTGGTTGACTGCCCCTCTCGTGTTGCTGCCCACGAAGAAGGAGTTGTGACGGAAGTTCTTCTTGAACTTCACATCGGTGTAGGGGGCCACCCCGAGGGTCCACACTTGGAAGACCTCGGCATCGAAGACGGCTTTGGGGTGGGAGGTAACGTAGTCGATCAGTGCCCCCACGAGGTACTGCGGTTCCCCGCAGGCGGTCGCAATGAAGATCCGGGCGCCGGGTCGGATGTGGCTGAAGATTTTCTCCTCGGGCACGAACTTACCCGGAAAGGCGGCGCGGGCCTCCGCCAGGGGCTCGTCTGGTTTTGGAGAGACCATGGCTTTTCACCCTCCCAGCCCGCGGCCGGCGAACCGAGCCAACAATTATCGCTCGAATCGTCCGCCCGATGACATGAAGTTTCGAAATCTCCTTCATTCGCGCAGATTGCCGGCTGGATGCCCGGGGCGGCGCCTCTGCCGGGAGAGTGACGCCGAAGATGGTGCAGTTCAAGGGCAAGAGAGCACCCCCACCGTTGAAGAATCATCAGGATCTGTCAGAGTGGGATGCCGCTGGGAGACTTGATCTTATCGCAATTTTATTGCGTTTGGGTAATAGATGGGCCCTCAGATTGTCCGGGCCGTGACCGTTCGTTCGACTTAGAGGGTCAGGGATCCTGATCGTGGAGGCTCGGTGATGGAGACCGGATAGCAATCCCTCGACGCCCGGCTGATCGCCGCCCAGGAAGCGCTGGAAGAGAGCAAGAATCGAAACCGCATCTTGCTCGACGCCGCGCCCGTCGGCATCGGCCTGGCGGATGCCGACGGCAGGGTCCTCGAGGCCAATGCACGCATGCTGCAGATCTTCGGCCTGACCCTCGAGGAGTTCCGAGCCCTGGAAGAGGGCGTCGTGGGCGAGCAGAACACCTACAAGATCGTCAGTCCCTTGTTCAACGGGGCCGAGGATGTAATCTACTTGGAGAGCTGGCAGCGGCGGCAAGACGGTGCCCGGCGCCAGCTGGCCTGGTGGTGCCGGGTTCTCAAAGAAGACGACGGAACCGTCACCGGGGCGCTCTCTACGGCGCGAGACATCACCGAACAGCGAGCCGCCGAGGAGGCGCTCCAGCGGCTGAACGAAGAGTTAGAGGAGAGGGTCGCCCACCGGACCTCCGAACTCGAAATCAGCAATCGCGAGTTGGAATCGTTCGCCTATTCCATATCCCATGACCTGCGTGCTCCGCTGCGGGCCATCAACGGATACAGCGCTGCCCTCCTGGAGGATAATCAAGATCGGCTCGACGAAGCGAGCCAAGAACACCTGTGTCGCCTGCGCCGCGCAAGCATGCGCATGGGTCAGCTGATCGATGTTCTTCTTCGGTTGGCGCGCGTGACCCGTGACGAAATCGTAGCCCGCCCGGTCGACCTCAGCTCACTGGCGCACCGGATCGCATCCGATCTGCAGGCGGAGGCGCCCGGCCGACGCGTGACGTTCAGCATCGCCCCTGATCTGCACTCCTTGGGCGACCCACGTCTGCTCCGGCTGGCCCTGTATAACCTGCTGCACAACGCTTGGAAGTTCACCAGCATGCGGGAACAGGCGGCTATCGAATTCGGCGGTTCACGAAACGAGGGCAAGACCGTCTTCCG
>Ga0180432_10005077_pt1 | contig 17725 bp, 22 predicted proteins | sample SS_ome_10_FD_132414 | JGI IMG/M metagenome (GOLD analysis project Ga0180432, IMG submission 132414) | Hypersaline lake sediment archaeal communities from the Salton Sea, California, USA - SS_1_MS_2 metaG | ecosystem: Environmental > Aquatic > Non-marine Saline and Alkaline > Hypersaline >...
AATTTCCATACATGGTTCAGTTTTGTGATACTGAAGGTCGTCTTATTGCTGAATCAGGCATAGATGACTTTCAAGGAACTATATAGGTTCCTGCAAGAAGTCGTGAAGAAGCCGTTGGTAAAGCATTGTTAGGTCTAGGTAAAATTTCTGATGATATCGACAAAGGAGAAATTTGCCCACTATACACTAAAGTAGAAAAAGTTGAATTTACATTGACAGAAGACGATTCAAAATATCAAATCAAACTTGAAGAAAGAGTTCAAAAAGAAACTGATTCTGAGTAAATAGCTTATTTTATGACAAGATTTTTATACTCAAATAAAAATACTCATTACCATGCAGCATATCGCAAAAATAAAAGAGATATTAACTGATTTAGGCAGTGTAAGCAAGGATTTCAAGTACTGTCTGCACCCAGATGATGCTGAAGCATTAAGAGTTAAATTAAGTTCTGCTAAAACAAATTTGCTTAAATTATACGATAAAAAAGCCTCAATTCGTTTTGATTCTCTAGATCCTGCCCTGCATAATTTATTCAAGCAAAATTTTAGTTCTTTAGTGCTTGCTGTTGGCGCATTGCAGGAAGTGCATGACTCTAAAGTAAGGGCTCAGCACATTGACCCAAATACGTTTCATAATTTATTACTACAGCACATTCATCCTATTCTTACAAAGATTGATCACCGTCTTTTGGCTATGCATACAACACTAACAGGTTTTCATGTTATTGCCAGAAGAAATCCTTAAATAACAGAAACATAAAAACAATTAAAATGAAAATTCCAAGCTTCCTAAAAGACATTGTTTATTCGTTTAATCCAAAATATCTAGACAAAACAACAAATAAATCTTTTGGTCATGCAGTAGGTTATTTCACCATGATTCTTGCGTTTGCATTTGTAATAATGATGCTTCTTTATGTTCCACAAATCGGACTTTTACCTGGCTTTGTCTCTGAGCAAATCTCTAAGTTTGATGCTTTGAATGTCTCTGGAACAGTGAGCATGAACACTGCAATCCACATTCCTGAAGACAAGCCTTTGTTGACTATTGACATGACTGGAGAAGAAGTTAAAGCTAAATCTCAAAGACTTGTTGTCACAAAAGATTATTTGTTATACAATGTTCTTCAGGGTCAGAAAAAGGTAAATACCAAGGAAGTTTTAGACCCTACACAGCACAAGCCTATTGTAAGTCAATTAATGGCGCTAGTCATAATCTTTATTTTACCATCTATTGTATTTTATTCTTTTATTGCACTCTGGCTAAAATATTTCTTAATGGTTATGGCAGCAGGAACCTTGATTTTTTTACTATCTGAATTAACACACTACCGAAAGAAATGGGCTAAGACAGTAAAACTTACTTGCTTTGCTGCTGGCCCAATTATTGCGATTGAGGTAATCTCTATTCCAATCAATACAGACTGGCTTGTTCCTATATTTCGTGTTGCAGGCATTCCTGTTTACGTGGTAGGTATTGTTGCTTTGCTTGTTCTCACAGGCACAGCAGTTGTATTGACACATTACTTTAAAGATGGTAAGAGTAAATAATCCAAGACAGACTGTTCTCGTCAGTTGCAGAGGTCCTGCAAAAATTATGGGCGTTGAAGAGAATATTAATGACATCATTCCACTAGACTGGCATTCTCCTGCTTCACAAGAACCAAGAGCATATCTCATTCTAGTCAGTAAAAAAGCACCAGCTCTAGAGCGAATAAGAACATCCAAATCTTTTGTTGTGAATTTCATGCCATACGACTTAGTCGAAAAAATAATTGCCTGTGGAACAGAATTCAAAAAAGATGAATTCAAGCAAGTAGGCTTGACAGAAGCAAAATCAGAAAAACTAATTGACTGCCCAAGAATTGAGGAAGCAATTGCTTGGCTAGAGTGCGAAGTAAATAATGAAATAGACGTCGGAGACCATGTCTTATTCATAGGTAACATCTTACACGAAGAAATCACAAGAAAAGCAAAAAGACCTTTCCACATTGATGGAGAAGTGTATACGACTACTTTAGACTAGAAACTTTAATAAACCCTACATTCTAACTTCCAATAATGGACCCAGAAACAGCTAAAAAAGTTAATGAACTTGCTAATAATCTTAAGACTCTTCACATGGCTACAACAATGGAAGAGGCCATAGAAAAGGCAAAAGAGATTATTCTAGGAACTGTAGACGAATCTAAGAGCATCAAGGATTTAATGAGTGAAGTTGAAGAAGAAAAAGCAGATTTGAAAAAAGACACAGAAGCTCTGAAAGATATTCAAGACGACTTGAAAGACATAAAGAAATTACAGGAAAAAGATGCAGAATTAGATGAAACCCAGGCTGAAGAGATTCAAAAGATTGAAAAAAACCTGGATGATATTGAAAAAGATGCTAAATTAATCAAAGACAACACAGATGCTGCTGAAATTGTTCAAGAAGAAGAGTAAGGTTTATATATGTGTTTAAGTGAGTTTTAAACTATGAAAAAGAAATTTCCTACTGCATTGATTGTTGGAGCAGCTATGCTCGCAGTTCTGCTGGGCATTTTTGTTGTCAGAAAATCAACTATTACTGGCAGGGCCACTAGTGGAATAATAAGCACTTTGACTGCTTCCCCAATTTCAACAGGTTTAATCACTGCGGTTGCTGCTGCATCTATGCTTTTGATTGTTATTTTTGCAGGCATTGGCAAAGAAGAGCATTAAACCCCCTTTCTGCCCAAAATAAAGTATATTCTATATTATATAGGTTGAATTACCATAAGCTTTATATATATTGTGACTACTCTAGACTAATAACACATATATGGGGGGATAAGTCATGAAAAAACAACACGTATTAATCTTATCAATGATTCTAATGATAGCAATAGTCTCAGTAAGTGCAAGCGCACTTCAGATTTCAAGTGCTACAATAGGAGATGCAAAAGAAGATAGGGTTTCAAACGTAACTGCAAAAATCACTGTTACAAACAATGGAAATACAACATTGAACAACATTGCATTGAGCACTAATGCATTCTCAAACTACAACATAAGATTTAGCCCAGCTACAATCACAACTCTTGCAGTAGGCGCAGCTGTTCAAGTAACTGTCACAGGAGACATTCCTCTTGATTTTGACGCAGTTGAAACAGACGAAAGTGCAAGTGATTATCTTAAAGAAAAAGCAATAAACATAGGTACTATCACTGCAACAGCAGGCAGTACAGTAGCAACATCAAACTTGAATATGCAGGCAAAGAACCAGCTTGAATTCAAGAAAGTCACAATTGAATGTGGAGACACATCAAAAAGTGTCAAAGATGACAGCAAAATTGAAAATCTAAAACCAGACACCGCTTGTTCTGTTTTCATCGAAGTTGAAAACAATTTCAATGATAAAGACAGCGATGATGATCTTACAGGCGATATTGAATTTGAAGATGCAGATGTAGCTCTTGAAGTTGACGATGATGATTTTGACGTTGACGAAGAAGACTCTGTTGATCCAGCACCTGAAGACACAGACGATACAACTCTTGACTTTGATATTGACGAAGAAGTTAATGATGGAAGCTATGATTTGGTTATAACTGTTCTTGGACAGGATGAAAACGATGCTTGGCACGGCGAAAAGTGGGAAGTTTCACTTAATGTTGACAGGCTTAAGCACGACCTTCAAATCAAAAATGCAGTTATGAATCCAGAAAAGATGGACTGCGAAGGCGGCCAAGTCAAAGTTGATGCAAAAATAATCAATTTAGGCAAAAGGGACGAAGACGACGTAACTGTTGAATTAGAAATCCCAGATCTAGACCTGATAACAAAGAGAACAGGACTAGAGCTTAATGAAGACGATTATACAACACTTTCATTCACTCTAAAAGTTCCAGAGGATGTTAAAGAAGGTGTTTATGCAGTCAATCTTAAGACATACTTTGATGGAATTGCACCAAGTAACACAAAATCATTTAACTTGGCTATCGAAGCATGCGAAGTAGACACTACACCTGCAACCACAGTTGTTACACCAACCACACCTGCAACCACAACTCCAACAACCACAACTGGCGATGGAGCACCTGCAGCAACAGTTAAGCCTTCAACAAGAGATTCCAGCTTCTGGGATTCTAACAATTACTTGTACGTACTTGGAGCGCTTATAGCAGCAGTCTTGATTGTTTTGGTAGTCTTGATTGTAATTGTAGTAAGAAAGCCTAAAAATTAGGGCTTTTTATTTATTTTATTTTTTTAATTGGAGATACTAAAAATGACGCAAAAAACTCTTACAGTGATTTTTTTCATAGTTCTGGTATTGCTAATTGTTACAGGCGGTCTTTACTTATTTCTTCCATGTGACAAAGTAGCAGGCAAGCAAAAACAGCACACAGAAAAAAACATACAAACCACAGTAGAACAAGAAACAAATACTGCAGATTCAGTAGAAATCGCAGTTGACCAAGTAGAAATAAAAGTTAATTCTCTTCAGGATCTTCAGAACACAGTTGATTTTATGGAGCAAAACAATATTGTAAGAAACAAATTTTTGTTCATGAAATGCCCTGACTGCGAATCTGGTTTTGCAATCCAAGACTGTATGGACTTGCTGCAAGACGCTAAACAAGAGCCAGAAATTCTTCACATGGCAGATTCTATTGGTCTAGACCTAGATAATGTTCATAGAATCAACAAAAAGAACGAAGATAACGGAATCTTTTGTTATTATTATACTTAATTTTTTTCTTTAGCCTTTTCTTCTTTAGCTTTCTCTTTCATCTTTTTTACAGTCTTTTTGAAAGCCTCTATTTGTTTCTCTGAAAGCTGGCCAAATCGTAAGTAATTTACTTTTATGCTTCGTAAGAACATGTTTTCTTTGTAGAATTCCTCAGGAATCTTAAACATCTTTTTCATTGCAGGATCCTTTATCTCACCCTGCATTTCAGGCTTCTGGCATTCATAACAGATTGGAAATCTCTGCTTCCAAGTTATAAGTACCCAGTTCTGCTTGCATTTTGCGCATTTTTGTTTGAATCTTGCTGCCATAGTTAAATAAAAAGAGTTAGTGTTTATAAAGTATGCGATTAAAATAAGATAAAAATAAAAAAAATAAAATAAAAATTCAGAAATATATTTACTCTTCTGGTATTTATTCTTCAGTAGGTGTTTCTTCAGCAGGTGCTTCTTCAGCAGCTTCTTCTGCAGGTGCTTCTTCAGATCCTTCAGATCCTTCTTCAGCAATATCGTCTCTGTCGCTTCCTTTTTGAAGCAATTTAACGTCTTGTGCTTGAAGTCCTTTATCAGTTTCTGCTGGTTCAAAAGACACTTTATCATTATCTCTGATAAATGTTCCTTCTGCTACTACAGAATGATGTACGAAATACTCTTTTCCGTCTTCACCTTCGATAAAACCAAAACCTTTGGTTCTATTAAACCATTTTACTGTTCCTTCCATTTTTTACTTTTCCTCCTCATACTTAACTTATTGTCCTAATGAACAATACCTCCTAAAACTCACTGTTGCCTTTTAAAGCTTTGCATTATTTCGATGTTTTCGCAAGGTTTTCCATAAGCACCCCTAAATCTCGAAATGGTTTCAAAACTATCAAAATAACTCCAATACAAACAGAATTTATTCGGCTTTTTCTCAGAAACTGTTTTTAAAATCAGAATTATTGTTAAAAGAATAAAAGCGGCCCCTAACGGCCGGAACAAAGTTTAGACCTAAACTAAACAAGGATACTAAAGTATATAAAATTTGCTAAAATGCCGCGGTCTCCTAACGGTATGGAGCAGAGTTTAGACCTCTGGCCTGTAAAGGCATCCGGGTTCGAAACTCAATCAGCGGGCGAAAACGCCAAAAATCACAGATTTTTGGTGCTACGAGAATTTTTAATTCGAGTATGTCCCGGCCACGGCGAATAATAAAGGAGGAAACAAAATGAAGAAACTATTACTAATCGCATTAATATTAATCATACTGCCGAACTTTGCATCTGCAGTTTACATCAATCAGGTTCTGTACGATCCTGAAACAAGTGAAACTTCTTCTGAGGCCATTGAACTGCACAACCCCTACCTCAGATATAGATATAAGCGGCTGGATCATTGCTACAGAGACTTCTGACAAAGATGCAGTGATTCCAGCCCAATCTAGCATCAAAGCAAAAGGATACTATTTAATCACAGATACTGGCTGGAACTCAAGCAAGTGGAAAGCTGCAGATCATGAAGAAAAAATAACAATGCATAATGCAAACAGCGGTATTGCATTAAAAAATGCAAATGAAACAATAATAGATGCTGTTGGCTGGGGCACTCCAGAAGAAATAAAAAACAATTTGTATGAAGGAACTCCTGCAAAAGATGTAAAAGAAGGCAAGGTTTTGTTGAGAAAAAAAGACACAAATAACAATTCTATTGATTTCATAGAATCAGCGCCAGATTTTAGTGATCCTAATTCAATAAAAATAAGTGTAAATGTTACAAATACAACAGGCAATGTTTCTTCAGTCAAAATTGATTTAGATGATGATTCAAATAAGCAAGGAATCCAAATCACTCCTGTGAGCGGAAGTGTACGAAGGGTTAAGGTTACTGCTATTGCTTCTGATGAAGTGACTGCAGTTTTCCTTAACCAAACAGTCATATTAAACAAAACAAGCAATAGCACATATGAAGGTTTTATAGAATTAAATCATGATTTAAGCCCAGGCAATTACTCAATCAATATTGCAGGCAATAAATTATTCTTTGAATATCTTGAATTGATGGATTTCACAGTCACTTCAAATAAAATAGAATTCAATTCACTTCCAGGCAAAGATACAATTGCTGAAACAAATGCAGTTATCAAAAACACAGGCAATGTTGATTTAAATCTATACTTAGAAGCAAATGATTTGAGCAATGAACTCGGAACAATTGATTCAGATAATCTTAAAATCAGCACAGATAATGAAGACTTTGGAGATTTAGATGAAACATTTGTAGTAGACCCAGGAGAAACCTTAAACTTATATTTCAGTTTGTTCATACCAAGAGAAACAAAGCTTGGCAGCTATTTTTCAATTGTTAAATTAAAAGCAGAGAGGATTTAATCCTCTTTCAATCTCTTGAAATACTCTTCCCACTCTTGATCTGAGAATCCAGGGTCTTTTGTTTTGCTTTTGAACTTGCCGCCTACTTTTTCTTTAGCAAAGCTGTGCACATGTCCTCTTATTTTTGAGTTTGCAAGTCCTAGTGTTACCACGCCTAGAAGTAATAGTATTAATGCGAATATTGTTGCGCCAGATCCTAATCCTACTGCAGAACCAGTTATTTGATTTCCAGGCTTGTTTAATATTTCGTCGATTACTTCTTCGGGTGTTGCTTCTGGTGCATCTATTGCTTGGATTATTCCTGCATCTTCATTGATGGTTACTGTTGGTGTTGGTTCAGGATCAGGTTCTTCTGTAACTCCTGCATCTTCTGTTGTTACAACTCCAGAATATCCTCCTTCCCAGTCATCACCATATCCTGATGTGTAAGAATCAGTAGATTGTATAACTCTTAATCTTTTTGTTGCTGAATAATTATATCCATTTGCTGCGTATACTTTTACTATGATATTATATGAGCCAACATTATTTGGCGCGCTAAATGTATAACTAAATGAGCCGTTTGTTAATGTTCTGTTTGTTTCAGTTCCTTGAACATTTATTGCGACTACTGTTTCAGGTATGTCTGAATTATTTGCAAGCTTTACAGTTCCTGCAGCTCTTACATTTCTTCCCTGTCTTACTTGAGTTGGGTTTAAGCTGAATACGATATTATATACTGGAACTGCTTTGAATTGCGTTACTTGAGTATTGTTAATATTATTCATTGTATCATTTGCAATAAATGTTACATTATACCATCCTAATACATCAGGTATTACAAAGTTGCTTGAATATCTGTCTCCAGATTTTGTTAAGTTGATTGTTGTTGTATTTCCATCTGGATAAGCAATTGTTGCTTTTACTTTGTCAACTGAAGTTTGATTATCTGTTGCATTTGCTGCGATTGTTACAGTATCACCAACTAAGTATATTGAACCAGTTGTTGGAGCAAGTCCAGTTACTTGAGGAGGCTGTCCAGTAAAGTTTATCCTTCCCATGGCACTACTTCTTCCACCAACATTATTTGTAGCATTTACAACATAACAAGCATAATCTCCTTCTATAAAGCTTGAGAAATCTGCAGTTCCATTACAGATATTTCCAGCACAAGTTAGATTGATTGTTGTTGCATTTGCAGTACAGTTGGTTGCATTTGCAGTACATGGACAATAGGAATATGTTACTGCAGCAATCTGAGATTCGCTCTCATTTACATCCACAGAAATTGTATGATTGCCATTTGAAAAAACATTTGAATTATTTGCAGGATTTGTTGATACAATAAATGGTGCAGATGTATCATTCAAAAAAGTTATAGTTTCATTTTCAAATTCTACACTGCTATCATTATTAATTCGCATAACTAAAAAAGTTACATTAGTATCTGAATTAACTAAAGGTACTGTAATAACAAATTCAAACAAAGCTCGTCCAAACATGTTAGGAGGAATTTGATTGCCATACCAATGTGCTTGATACGCACTCCAATTAGCTTGCCAACCATTTGCAGAAGCATCTGTTATTGTTACATTGGTAGTATTAAGTAAAACATCAGTAATTGTCAAATTTATATTAGATGGATCAACTAATAATCCAATAGCAGATGAAGAACCCTCATAAACTTGAGTCGTGTTCAAATCAGACCATGCACTCGCAAAACTAGATAATAACACTAAGAATAATAATAAGCTCAACCCTCTTTTTAACATGTATGTATCACCAAACGAATGAGTATATAAACTTTTTTATTTTTTGTTTCTAAATCTAACTAAACAAGACTGTTTTATCCAACAGTTTTCACACTGTCCGCATGTCTCGTATTTTTCACCAAAGCATTTGTCTGACTTAAGCTTCAGCATCTTCACTCCGTCTATAACGCCCATTACACTATCTAAGGACTCATTCTATTTAAAACTTTTTATAATTTATATAAAAATCAAAGAATTTGCCATCACCTATCGGGTACTAAATCCAGTTACTGCATCAGGCACGTTTTCTAGCTCTACTCTTAGAGGATTAGGTATGCCTGCCACAGCTATGTCTCTTATTGCATGCACTTCGCAATCACATATTGCCTGTCCATTTTGATTCACAAACTCGCAATCAAGAGACGGTGTTGAAAACCGACCTCTCTGAACATAAAAGAATTGATTTGTCACGCCATACAAATCCATGTTAAAAAATGTTTTTCTTGTATCTTTTGGCGTTCGCACAACAGCTTCGCTGTTAATGCTTATCATGCTGTCTGAATAAGGATCATCTATCATAGTGCCTTGTATCATATCAATTGTTCCTACTAATCGTATTCGGTCAAGGATAAAATTTATTGTTGCGGCTTTGTTTTGTCCTGTTGTTGCAAAACCTGCCATATCATCTGCGGTTTTATCAGCTATGTTATAATAAAGACCTGACGCAACTTCACCACAACCTTGTGTCGGAAACACAACTCCATTCACTCCAAAGAATTCATGCACTTTGCCTGCAGGAGTGTGAGCATATGTTTCTGCACCTCCAATAACAGCACCGCCAGTTATTGTGTAACTGCCAGTAATAAAAAAAATCAGAACTAATGCTTTTAACATAATTAATGACAGCAATAGTTTATTATTCATTTTACCTCTTTTTTATTTAATTAATTCTAAAAAGTATATATAAACTTGTCTATTTTTTTAATCTTTAAAGAGAACAAATTTATCTGGATTCTACGATTTTCTTCATTTCTTTTACAAAGGCTTCTGCTTCTGTTTTGTATTTATCGTATTCTTTTCCAGTTACAGATCGTAATTGTCTGTGCGTTATTTTTCTGCTTAAGTTATAGAAGAATTCCATTACTTTTGCAGTTCTTTTTGGCGCTAATTTTTTCTTGACTAATTTTGCATGTATCATATCTGCCATGTGACTTGGAGTCGGAGGCACTTCCCCAACTCTAATCAATGCTGCATGCCCTGCGTCTATTACTGCCCAGTATAAATCTAATGTAGCTTGTAATATATGCCATTCTGCATTCACCAATGTTGCCGGCGCTCTTGCAAAGTAGACATACATACTCTCTCTTGTTGGCTTTATTCTGCCTTGGTATAATAACATCTGTAATGGTTCAAAGATTCCTGAATCAAGTATCGGGACGCCGTCTCTCAGCATGTTAATTGCCAGCGGATCACCATTTCTCATGTATTCCCAGAAATTAGTCAGCTTCATTGTTGTAATGTGCAATCTTCTTGTTATTTTTGCTGCAGTGTTCTCTGTTATTACTCTATATGCCTCTACTACCTCTGGACTTAGAACTAATGTTAAATCATCTATTATCATTAATACATCAATATCTCGCTCATACAGTGCTTTCTCTTTTCTTGCTGCACTCCCAAATAGTATTACGCATTTCAAAAACTCGCCTAATTCCTTCTTCATTGCATTAGAGAATTTTTCTGCAAGCTTATAATCCGCAGTTGTGTAGTTTCTGACATTCGGATGTTTTCTTTCCTGAATAGTAAAATCCATATCCTTTGGTTTCTTTACAAGGTATATAAGATTTTATAACTATTAGTGAATAATTACAGTCGTAGAAACTATATCTTTGAACTGCGAAAAGTATAAAAACAAGTTCCAGATTCTTTTTTTCATGAAGAAAAAGAGTGAGACCATTGCCGACGATTACACTGTTGAAATCGAACAGGCTCTAGAAAAAGTAATGAAAACACCTGTCGGCACAAGTTCTATTGACGCTGTTGTTCTGGACATTGAAGTTCCAGATACTGTCGAACAATTATTAGAATACACAAAACACACAACTTCAACAGAATACAAGCCAGATCTTAGGATTTATGAAGATTCTGAAGAAGTCAGTCACAATTATCATTATCAAAACGAAAATGTCTCTGAGACAGTCAGCACAGATACTGCACAAACTACGTCTTATACACTGACTATCCAGGAGAATGTCACTCTGCAAAAAGCAGAAGCAGTTATTGCCAATGCAATAATGCAGAATACTTTTGGCATAAGTGATGCTTCGTTTAATTTAAGCATAGATGACCAAGAGCGAATCAAGACTTTTAAAGAGCAAAACCAGCAAGAATGGTTCTATATGTACCAGAATGCCTCTTGGCTTGTTACAAGCTTCTAGAGCCGAAAATACCCTTTAGAGCACCTAAAACCTCGCAATTCTAATATTTCACTACTAATGGGTGATTAAAACCGAAAGCTTTATAAATGATTACTGCAATATATATGTTATAATGGCACAAACCATAGAGGTCGTTCGCAGGACATAGCAAATCCCCCTGTTTCCAGCAATGGAAATATACCTTACCCCAAAGATTTCTTGTCCTGCAATGACTCTTTTTTTTAAAATGGTATACAAAGAATATCGACATCTAAATGTTGGAAAAAGAGCCAAAGATGATTCTAATAAAATAACACTACTAGGAGTTACTCTAGAACCAAACGTATCTAAAGGTCAGATTTTATTCTTGCCTGGTTTTTCAGGTAATTTTGAAGATTACTCTGCACACTTTCTTGAGGCACTTGCAGAAACATTTCGAGTTGATGCCTACAATTATAGAGGCCACCCCGGAAGTAAAGGAAAATTCAATACTGCAAGGACTTTAGATGATACAGAATTAATACTTGATAAAATAGATAATCCTGTTTTAATACTTGCACAATCATATGGCGCAAATCTTGCTGCAAGACTTGAACCAGACAAGGTTAAAAGCACATATTGTTTAACACCTCTTTTTGATTTACAGATGCTTCCTATTTTACAAAGAGTAGGCGTAAATATTTTGAATGTAACAGGATATCTTCCAGGCATATTACCAACAATAGATTATATATTTGATTCCACAGGCATTGCAAAAAAAGCAGGATTTCCTAACACACATCCACTGCAAAGTTTTGCACAATTAGCAAAGCTCAAAAAAACTCCTCACAATAAACCAACAGCATTTGCTCTGGCAGATAATGATGAAATATTAAGTACTCGCAACAACGTTGCAAGATACATTCATTTAGTAGATCAAATCAAAACAGTATACCCTCACGCAAAAAACAGAAGCGAATTAGTGAGAGGATTAAACCACTGTCTTAATCTAACTAAAGGCGATTTTGTTCCGTTTCTTAAACCAGAAAAAGGAAAAGATAGTGATAAAATCATAGAAGATATTGTTAATTTTTTCTCAGACTAACTATTTAAACAACAGAATTATTTTGAATAAATCTTTTATAGTACTTATTCTTTAAAACAAATATGAACATATTAGAATGGATAAAAAAGACAAATACGCAGAAGTATAAAAGAACAATTTCTAGCATCAAACTGGCCATACAAAACATTAGTTTAAAATCTAACAAGATACTAGAAATAATACATCCTTTTCTTGCGAACCCATCCGCAGAATTGCTTTCAAGTATAGACATTAAACAGGTTAAAACATTGCTTAAAGAGCAATTAGCATTAGAAGAAGTTGAAAAATCGCACGTTGGAAAATCAATAAACTTAATTACACAGATTATCAAAAAAGAATCAAGAGCAAAAGTACGAAAGATAGAAAATATGGAATTAAAAGACTTGTCCGAGCTAAGGTCAAACTTAGATAACCTAAAACCGCTGCTCTATCAAAAGATGTGGTATTTTGATCTGAAAACTCCAGAAGATATGCTCAAGCAAGAAAATTTTGTTGCCTTAAAAAGAGCGATTGCAGAAGAGGTGCAGCTTCTTGGAATAGAAACAAATCTTATGGACAAGATTATTGCTGAGACAGAGCTGGAGGATCAAGCAGAGGACATTCAATATTCTAGAGGATGCAGAAAATTAATTCTTCCAAATGGCAAAGAGTTGGTATTCAAACCAGCGCGCATTCAACCGCCTTATCAAGTAATAAAACAGGGCAGGCCAACTGGCGAAGTTATTTCTGCCAGTGCACAAGTCTTGAACGAAGTGGCAGCATCTGTAGTCGATGAAGAACTGGGTTTTAATCTTGTACCTAAGACAAGAACAAAGAATTTTCAAGGAGATTTTGGTTCTGTTCGGGAACATATTGATAACGCCATTACAGGAAAGGAATGGTTGGATAAGCATCAAAGAATAACAGATATTAAAAAAGTATTAATACTCAAAAGAGCTCTGGATTATTTGCTGAACAATCAGGACGCAAGCAATCTTGAAAATTGGCTCATCACAACAGATACAACTCAAGTTGTGGTTATTGACAATGCGCTTTCTTTCATGCCAGGAGATGATTCTGCTTTACTAAAAGCAATACAATACTCCCCAGAACTTGAAAAAACACTCAAATCCTTGAATGACACAAGATTAAGAAGACGTCTACTTGCAATAGGAATTCTAGAAGAATTTGTTGAAGATTTTTTTATGCGAAAACAAAAACTTTTAACGCATCTCAAGAAACTCAAGAAGCAACAACTGCAGACAAGTAATATTTAGACATTGAATCTGTCGGATCTATTTCAATTGCTTTACTCAAATATAGTTTTGCATTTTCAACATCACCATGAAATAAATATGCAACACCTAAAAGCCTGTTTAACACTAAACTCTTTGGATCTTCAAGTACCTGCGGCCACAGTGTATTGATTGCATCTAATGCACAATCTTTTTTGATAAGACCTGCAATTTGTTTTTCGAGCATACTGCCTGCAATTAATTTTTCAAATTTATCCATTTTAGCATTGTACCAAGATTATAGAATAATTATCCTGTGGACCAGTCATTTCAGAGTCCATATTTTCCTGAATTAAGTTAGTTATCTGAGTTAGCATTTCGTTAATTGGTTTATCGCTTGTTAATATTCTTTGCAGTTCTGGTTCGTAAACCACTTTATGAACGCCGTCTGACATCATTGCAATGACATCGCCTTCTTGTACTTCATATGAACTAATATCTGGGTGTATTACTGCAGTACCAATATATTTTTGAAGTTCATCAAGTAAATCACAGTGATCTTCTGTTAATTGTTCTACAGTGCCCGCTCTTGCACGAACGATTTTTGCATCACCAATATGTCCTATATGACAAGTATTATCTTGAAGAAGAAGCACATCCAGTGTTGTTGCAGTATTAGGAATTTCTTCACGAATTCTGTTTGCTTTACCCATTGCCTCAAATATAATTGCTTTAGGTTTAGTGTTTTTTGTGTTTAACATAGAATCATATGCATATTCAACAGCACTATGACTTGCCTTTTTTGCAGGCATATGATTTCCTGCGCCATCTGCAAGTAGAAATATGCCTTTATCTGCATCTACCTTTATACAGTCTGCGTTATAATTACGATCTCCTAATTCAGATAGTGAAACATAATTCATATTATCACAAAGTAAGAATATACGATGGCCCTTTAAAAAGCTTCGTACCAAATAAGTAGTAACAATCACTCAAATGGCAATTCTGCCCATGGCTTGTATTCCCCAAATGGAGGAGTATAGCCCCCAAACATCATTCTTGGAGAGTAAGTTTGTCCTTGATATCTATCCTGCAAATTCCGCATTCCTGGTGCTCCAGGCCCATAAGAAGAACCAATTGGTGCATTAAATGCTTTCCAGGTCTCAACCAGGATTCTACCTTCATTGAATTTTTCTTCTTCATGACCTTCAGATATCATAAAACCTTTAAAATCATTTTTCTTGAATTCTTCTGCAGCCTTTACAACTGGAAAGATTCCCTGTCCAGCAGGCAGGTGTCCGTGCGCTCCTGACATGCTGTCTACTAACTGTATTGAACCCACAATATCATCTTTTGCAAGCTTTTTTATTTCATCCATATACCAAGCATTGAATTCTTTTACTCTCTGCTCCCAGGGAAGTTCTGGTTTAAAATGCTGCAGCCACATACCCATATGACCTGTATCAAAGCATCCTTTAATGTGTTTTTTTGCAGTTGCTTCTGCTTCGCTTCTGCTCAAGCCTGGCTCAAAATAAGGATTTTTAACTGCTTGTCTCGTATTCGGATCCATTATTGGTTGCTTAGTTTGTGCATCTATCATGTGTTTATTTGTCATCAATTCAACCATTCTGCTTCTTGCATCGTGTATTAATTCTTTAAATTCTGCAGGGTGTCCGCCATATGCATGAGGCCACCCAATCTCTGGTCCGACAGATATCGGCTTGTTTACATTCTTATTAAAAACAGTTTCTTGTCTTGCAGCTATCCCTAATTTTGCATAAGAATCAACAGATCTATTTTTCGCATAAACCCCTATTGGTTTTAGGAATTTTGCTTTTTCTTCATTTTCAGCTGCTTGCTGTTCATAGGATTCTAAAGAATCTACTTCTTGTCTGTATTTTTCATTAAAGTGAGCTATTTTTTCTTGGGATTCCCTTATTTGCTCTTCATTGCCAGCTTCTTGAGCTTGTTTTAATTTAGTTTTTTCTAATTGTAAGCGATCATGCGTACCTTTCGCATGTTCTCTGTAAGTTGCAGCCCACCCTCTTGCTTGCTTGACTTGGGTCTCTGCTTGCTGTTGTGCAAAATATTCTTCAGGTGTTATTCCTTTTTTTCCAGCCCACTCTTCATATTGCGCCCAGGTCCATGGCTGTAATTTATCAACACAATCTACTGTTTTGCCGTCTTGTGTCACTGTATATTTACCATCTCCAACATATTCTGTATCAAATTTTTTATTTTCATCAACTGGCGCAAATCTCCCTATCTCAGGTATAAACACATAAGGTTTTCCAGTGTTTGGATCTTTTGCAACTGGAACTTTTTCTATGTTATTTACTCTCCATTGCTGTATCTGTCCTGTTCTTTCGTCTACAACTTGAACCATTGGTTCTCCAGATTCCTCAAACATTCCGTCTTTATTCCAATCAGCATTAAACAAAGGTCTTGCAAATTCCCAGGATAAGATATCAACTTCTCCACCTTGCGCAACGTCTGCAGCAAATCTGATTGCATCTTTTACTTCATCCATGTTTTGCTTTAATTTTTCATCGTCAAAAGTTCCTCTTTGAGGATCATATCCCGATAGATTGCTCATCGCCGTCGGCATCTCTATTCCTTCTAGTACTGCTTCGTTTGCTTTGAACACTTCACGCATCTGCTCTCTCACTTCTTTACCGTGTGATTTTAATCCGCCCATTGGAGAACCAGGCTGTGTCTGAATCATTAACTGCATTTTTTTCGCACCAGATCTTATTGCTGCCTGTGCGACCTGTATCATATTTTTATGTCTGCCAGTAGGATCTACCTCTACAATAGTTTGTCCTAATTCCCCGATTGGAATAATCGGTTTCTCTATGTTAGCATTGGATCTAACAGGGTCTACTTCGATTGTCTCATGATACTTTCTGTCCATTGCCGTATAAGATGGCGTGTTGAATTCTACCATAGTATGATAAAAATGTCTCAGTGATATTTAAAGCTTGTTATTTCAAGTACTGTATTAGTCGCTCAGATGCAGTCATCAATGCTTCACTCTTGCTGCCAGATTTATAATTACCGTGCATTTTTTTAAGATTTATTGCTCGTTCTGCTGCATTGATAAATGCAGTTTGATAAAATGTCTCTACCCCTGTTTGAGTCTGCTCTTGCCGTATTTCATAAAGTCTATTGTGTATTTGATCCACAGATTGCTTTTGTGCTAAAAACCCTGCATAAGATTCTTGCTCTGTAGAAAGTCCCTGAGAAGCTTCTTGTGCAATATCTTCAAGCTCTGCTTTTTTTTCAATAGATTCCTTTTTCTCGCTCTCAAAAAGTTTTTGCACCTCTACCTCTCTCACTGCAGGCGTCTCAATATCTTCTAGAACTTGCATCTCTCGCCTGGCTTCCTCAAGCAAGGATTGTGCTTCCTCTATTTCGTTTTGTCGTGCATTAATTAGTTTTTGCAGCTCTTCTTCAAGTTTTTGTATAGCTTTTATTCTATTTTCAGGAGGCAGTTGTTTTAATTTAGAAAAATCAAATTTTGCCATGGTTCTTGCCTTTTTTATTTAGATTTTAAAATAAAGGAAAGATGGTATCTGCCTAAAATATTTCCCTTAGGAAAGATAGCCGGCAGGCAGATACAATCCCCTTGATTTTTCCTCTTTTTCCCTCACAGAGCAGAGTCACAGTTTTGATAAGACCACGGAGGTCTGTGCTTTGTCAACTCCCTCTATTTTTCTTAATTGCTTGATTATGAATTCATTAAGTTCTTCCACGTCTTTTACTCGAACTTTTACCAAGATATCTGTTGCTCCAGTAAGCAGTTCTACTGATTCCACTCCTGCAAGCCCTTTGATCTCTTTTGCAACATCTTCCTGCATTACTTTTATTCCGCTTGGCAGCATGTAAACAACAGTCACCATCACATAAGCTGCAAGTGGCTTGTCCAGTTTTTTATAATCCAGCTCAACAGTGTAACTTTTAATCACTCCAAGCTTCTCTAATTTCTTGATTCTGTTGTGAACAGTTGTAATTGGCAGATTGACTCGCTTAGATATCTGACTAGTTGTTCTTTTAGCATTTTGCTTTAATTCTTCCAGAACTTGGATGTCTTTTTCATCTAATTCCATTATCTGGAATAATATTCCACTAGTATTTAAATATTGCTATTATTTTCTAAACAAACATATTATTCGGATTATCTATATTCAATGGAATAATATTCCATA
>Ga0180432_10005080_pt1 | contig 17722 bp, 19 predicted proteins | sample SS_ome_10_FD_132414 | JGI IMG/M metagenome (GOLD analysis project Ga0180432, IMG submission 132414) | Hypersaline lake sediment archaeal communities from the Salton Sea, California, USA - SS_1_MS_2 metaG | ecosystem: Environmental > Aquatic > Non-marine Saline and Alkaline > Hypersaline >...
AAAGGTGATACCGTCACCGTGGAGCTTTCTCCGTATGATCTGACCAGGGGTCGGATTATCTATCGCTCCAAGTGAGGACGACGGTACACGACATACATGGGAGTGACCGTATAATGAAAGTGCGTGCATCGGTAAAGAAGATCTGCGACAAGTGCAAGATCATCAGAAGAAAAGGGGTTGTACGGATTATCTGCGAGAACCCCAAACACAAACAACGGCAAGGATAACAGCTAATTGAGAGGAGGCGGCCGTGGCACGGATTGCGGGCGTAGACCTGCCCAAGAAAAAGCGAATAGAGATCGGTCTGACCTATATTTACGGGATTGGACGGACACTCTCGCAAAAAATTCTCGATGAGGCGGGCATCGATTACAATACCAGCACCGACGACCTGACAGACAAGGAAATCACCGCCATTCGAGATGTCATCGATGCAAAGTGTATCGTTGAAGGTGATTTGCGAAAAGACCGCTCCATGAACATCAAGATGCTCATGGATCTGGGAAATTACCGCGGACTGAGACACCGTAAGGGCCTGCCGGTGCGGGGCCAGCGTACGTCTACGAACGCCCGGACCAGGAAGGGTCCGAAGCGGGTGAAGATAAAAAAGAAGTAATACAATAGATATCGAGGGTCACCATGGCACGTGGCAAGCGGATCGTCCGCAAGAAAAAAGAAAAGAAAAACGTCCAGACGGGCGTCGCGCATATTCAGTCGACATTCAACAACACTATCATCACCATTACCGACCTGTCGGGAAATGTACTGGCATGGTCGAGCTCCGGCGCCCAGGGGTTCAAGGGATCGCGCAAAAGCACCCCCTTTGCGGCCCAGACGGCGGCCCAGGATGCGGCACGAAAGGCAATGGAGCATGGTATGAGAACGGTGGATGTGCACGTCAAGGGACCCGGGTCCGGTCGGGAGGCGGCGCTGCGGGCGCTGCAGGCGGCGGGGCTGGAGGTCAACGTGATTCGCGATGTCACACCCATTCCGCATAACGGGTGTCGCCCGCCGAAAAAACGGCGTGTGTAGTGCAATATTATTAAGGCTGCTATGTCTTATCAATTGAAGAAAGCCTCAGGCTGCTTCTGATTGGAGGAAACTCGTGGCAAGATACAGGGGTTCAGTGTGTCGTCTGTGCAGACGGGAGGGTATGAAGCTCTTCCTCAAAGGCGACCGGTGTTTTTCGGAAAAATGCGCCGTTGAGCGAAGAAATTACCCCCCCGGCGAACACGGCCAGGGCAGGGCGAAGTTCTCTGAATACGGAAACCAGCTCCGTGAGAAACAGAAGGTCAAGCGGATGTACGGCCTTCTGGAAAACCAGTTTCACCGGTATTTTAAAACCGCGGATCGGATGCGTGGACCGACGGGTGAAAATCTCCTGATTCTTCTGGAGAGACGGCTCGACAACATGGTGTTTCGGCTTGGATTCGCCAGCTCCAGAAACGAGGCGCGCCAGCTCGTCAAGCACGGACATTTTCTTGTCAATGAGCGAAAAGTTGATATCCCCTCGTATCTTGTAAAACCGGGAGACGTCGTTACTCTCAGGGAAAAGAGCCGCAAAATCGAAAGGATAAAGGATTCCCTCGAAACGGTTGCGCGGCGGGGAATCCCCTCGTGGCTCGATTATGACAATGCCTCTTTTACGGGGACCATCAAGGCGCTGCCCACCCGGGAAGAGCTCACGATGCCGATATCGGAAAACCTGATCGTAGAGCTGTACTCCAAGTAACAGCACATCGACCGGGTACAGGTAACGGGGTTTCATGGTGAGGAGGGCCCATGACCGTAACAGTACAGACACATCTGCAGGCGAACTGGCGGGAGCTGATAAAGCCCAAGCGAATGGTCGCCGACAGCGATGAGAATACAGAATTCTACGGAAAATTTGTCGCCGAGCCTTTTGAGCGGGGGTTCGGCATTACCATAGGAAACTCTTTGAGGAGAATCCTTCTCTCGTCGTTGATGGGAGCCGCCATTACATCCGTGAAAATCGAGGATGTAATGCACGAGTTCACCACCATCGACGGTGTTTCGGAAGATGTCACCGATATTATCCTGAACCTGAAGGGTGTGCGGCTCAAGCTGTACGGTGAAGGCCCCAAGACCATCAGGATAGAGGCAAAGGGTGAGCAGGTCGTCAAGGCGGGACACATCCTCTGTGACGATTCGGTGAAAATACTCAATCCCGACCACCATGTCGCAACCCTCTCGAAAGAGGGGTCTCTCCACATGGAGATGATAGTGGACTGGGGAAGGGGATATATCCCCGCGGAGCGGGACCTGGAAGAAGACGAGCCCATCGGGACGATTCCCATAGACTCGGTGTTTTCACCGATAAAAAAGGTCAACTACCTGGTCACCCAGGCTCGGGTCGGCCAGATGACCGACTACGACAAGCTGACTCTGGAAGTGTGGACCGACGGCAGCGTGAAGCCGGAGGACGCAATCGCTTTTTCGGCGAAGATATTGAAAGAGCATATGAATATCTTCATAAACTTCGTCGAGGAATCCGAAGAAGAGTCCGAGACCCATGGGGAAGAAACCGAGGAATTCAACGAGAATCTGCTGCGTCCCGTCAGTGAGCTGGAGCTTTCCGTTCGCTCCTCAAACTGCCTCAAGAACGCCGATATCAAATACATCGGCGATCTTGTTCAGATGACGGAGATGGAGATGCTCAAGACAAAGAACTTCGGGAGAAAATCGCTGAATGAAATAAAGGAAATCCTCACGGATATGGGCCTGCGATTCGGCATGAAGCTGGAGAACTGGCCGCCCAAGGATCTCCCAAACATCGAAGAACACGATCACCTCGATGTCGACGTCTGATGACGGACGGAGAATTGTAAGGAAAAAATATCATGCGGCACCAAAAATCAGGACGAAGGCTCGGACGCAATACAAGCCATAGAAGGGCGATGCTGAGAAACATCACCACTTCCTTGCTTGAGTTGGAGCGTATAGAGACGACCGAGGCAAAGGCGAAAGAGCTCAGGCGTTACGCGGAAAAGATGATAACCCTCGGGAAGCGGGGGGATCTTCATGCCCGCAGGCAGGCTCTGTCGTTCATTCGCAATAGAAGCGTTGTGGAAAAGGTCTTTTCGGACTACGCAGAGAGATTCAGTGATCGCAAGGGCGGATATACGCGGATTATGAAGCTGGGAAGGCGAGTAGGCGATAACGCCAGGATGGCGATCATCGAGGTATTACCGGCGGACGAGAAGAAGAAGTCGAAGGATAAGAAAAAACCGACCGCGGCGAAACCGGCCAAAGCAAAGGAGAAGGCACCTACGCCCGCTGCAGAAAAGAAAGACGTAAAGAAGACGAAAGCGGCGGACGAAAAGGGGACAAAAGAGACCAAGACGACCAAGGCTGCGTCCGGCGAAAAGAAGGCGAAGACGGAAAAGAAGGCCGCACCGAAAACAGCCGCGAAGGGTGGTGGAAAAAAGACGGAAGCGAAAGACGCCTCGAAGAAAAAAACAGAGACGAAAAGAACAGAGACGAAAAGAACCGCTGAAGGGTCCTCCGGCGGCGCAAAGAAAAAGAGTGAGAAGGCATAAAACCCCGATTGTCAGGGGGGGCTGGGAAGAAAACGAAGAATGATGTGGTGGAGAGAGGGGCGGGATCTACGGGGGAAGGGACAACAGGAAAATCTATCAACGTGGTATGAAAAGGGAACAGAGAGAAAGGGTACGGTAAAAACGGGAAAAGAAAAGGGAGGGGCATCTGAGGGGGTGGATACATGGTGAAGGGAACATGAAATCTGAGGTGTCCTCATTACGGTTTCATGAAAAACCGTGTACTTTATTGTGAGCAGGTACTATCGCGTTGAAATTCAAGAATATAAAAAAGGCAAGGTATATTTCTTGCCTTTTTCTTTAGAAGGGGATTCTCGTGGACGAGAAAATGAAAAAAAGAATTTATCGGATAACCATTGCAATAGGTGCGATATTGCTGGTTCTTATTCTCTATCGTCTGTTTACCTCGAAGCTGTTCCAAAAGGAAGCGGGTGAGGAGACATACCTGGTCCCGGTAAGCATGGTGGAGGTGGTGACGGGCGATATCAGAGATATCCTCTTCTATTCGGGAGACATCCAGGGTGAAGAACAGGCCATCGTATATCCGGTTGTCACCGGTACGCTTCTCCGATACGTGGTGGAAGAAGGGGAATATGTCAGAAAGGGTTCCACCCTGGCGCTGCTGAGGAGAATGGAAACCTGGGATGATTACAAACCGGTCGTGGTTGAAGCGCCGATTTCCGGAGTCGTCGGGTATAACTACCTCGATGTGGGGGAGATTGCAACCACCCAGACACCGGTATCCCTGGTGGTGGGGGGAAAGGGCTTGCGAGTGACGATGAAGGTTCCCGATATCGAGCTCGGATTGATCGACGTCGGCATGCGGGCGGAGGTCCGGGTCCCCACCCTTCCCGATACCTGGTTTGAGGGGATTGTCTCAAAGGTCAGCCCGATTCTCAACTCGGACACCCGCACCGCATACGTGGAGGTCTTCCTGGAAGAGCGTCCCGATGACGTATGGCCCGGGATGTTCGGTGATGTTCGCATTATCCTTGAGGAAAAGAAGGATGTGACGATCATCCCCATGGATACGGTTTTATATGCCGGCAACGAGATGGTCGATCCACATTGCTTTGTGCTGGACGGAACCATGACACAAAAAAGGGAGCTTGAGCTCGGCATCATCGAGGGCAACATGGTTGAGGTGCTCTCGGGGGTTTCGCCGGGTGAGCTGGTGATAGATCTCGGCAAGGAAAACGTCGACGACGGGATCGAGGTTGAAGTGATTGTGGAAGAATCCGCCTCCGAGTAGGCGTGAATCAGAGAAGAGGCTTTTTGCCATGTCGCTACCAAAATTTTCCGTAAACAATCCGGTTCTTGTGAACATGATCACCATCGCGGTGTTCGTGCTGGGTGTGATTTTTACCATGAACCTGAACCGGGAGGTCTTTCCGCCGATCGCCTATGGATACATTATTATCATCACACCGTATCCGGGGGCGTCTCCCGAGGAGATAGAGAAGACCGTTACCAGGCCGATCGAGGACGAGATCGCCGATGTGGACGGCATTGACATATTGAATTCGAGAACCCGGGAGGGTGTTTCCACCATTATCATCCAGGCGGAGAGCGATATTGAAGACCTGAAGCTTGACCAGCTCTTCAACGACATCAAAAACGAGGTGGATAAGGTAGAGAATCTCCCCGATGACGTGGAGCAGACCGAGTTCCTGAAGATCAGCGCGGAGTTTCCGGCCATCACGGTGACTCTGGGGGGCGATATCCCCGAGGAGTATCTCCAGGAGTCGACGGATCGGCTCAAGAAGAAGATCGAGCTCATCGACGGCATCGGCACCGTGGAGAGCTGGGGATATCGGGATACGGAGATGTGGGTCCAGGTGGACCCGCGACGGCTGGAGGCTGCGAATCTCTCCTTCACGGAAATCATCAACGCCATCAGGTTTAGGAATCTTAACATCCCCGGCGGCTCGCTGGACGTGGGACGAAAGGAGATCCTCATCCGCAGCATGGGCGAGGTGGAGGAGACAGACGACATCGACGAGGTTGTCATTCGCACCCTCCCCACCGGTAACATCACGGTGGGGGATGTGGCCGATGTGGTGGAAACCTTCGAGGAAGAGGATGTCTTCGGGAGGATAAACGGAAAGAAGACCATCGCCATCTTCATCAATAAGAAGGCCGACGGCGATGTCATCGATATTGTTGACGAGGTAAAAAGACTCGTCGAGGAGGAAAAAAAGTTCCTGCCCGCCGGTGCGGAGATCGCGCTGGTTCAGGATACCTCCATATATGTCGAGCGGCGACAGGAAACCCTTATCATCAACGGCATTATCGGACTGCTCCTGGTGCTGTTGATCCTCTATACGTTTCTTGAGTCCCGGGTGGCGTTCTGGGCGGCGATGGGCATTCCCTTTTCCTTCCTGCTCGCCCTCATTCTCATGTATTACATGGGGATGAGCCTGAACATGCTCTCCATGTTCGCCCTCATCCTTGTGCTTGGAATAGTGGTGGACGACGCCATTGTGGTGGCCGAAAACGTCTTTCGATATCGAGAGATGGGCCTTTCGTCGGCGGAGGCGGCCATCGCCGGCGCGAACGAGGTCGGCCTCCCGGTTACCGCCGCCATCGCCACGAATATCGCCGCCTTCCTGCCGCTTCTGATGATCGCCGGCATCACCGGGAAGTTCATGAAGGTCATCCCCCAGGTGGTTATTTTGACCCTCCTGGCGTCCCTCCTGGAGGCGTTTCTGATACTGCCGTCGCATCTGGCCGAGTTCGTCAAGACCAGGGTGGACGACACCCAAAAGGAGGCGAGGGCGTGGTTTCGACACCTCCGGGACGCCTACGGCAATCTCCTGGAGGTGTTCATCAGGCGGAGATATGTCATTTTCTTCGGACTGTGCGGCGTGGCTTTGGTTACCATCGTCACCGCGGCCCTGACCATGGAATTCGTCTTCATGGGGAAATACGACGCGGAGCAGTTCATGATCGACATCATCAATCCGGTGGACAGCAACAAGGACGAGACAGATCGGATCGTAAAAGAGGTGGAGGAAATCGTACTGGAGCTTCCCGAAGAAGATGTTGCGGCGGTCATCAGCCTCGTCGGGTATCTGGAGACAGGCGCCGCCCCCCTGGAGGGATCATATGTGGGGCAGATATGGGTGGAGCTGACCGAGCACGGCTATGGGGATGTGGGGGCCGACGCAATAATAGAAGAGCTGAGAAGGGAAGTATCGAAGATACCGGGCCCCGAGACGATTCGGTTTACGGAGATGACCGGCGGTCCCCCCACCGGTAAGCCGGTGGCGGTGGAGATCCGGGGTGAGGATTATTCGGTCATGGAGAGCATCGCCGAGGAGTTCAAGGCGGAGCTGGCGACCATCGAGGGGGTCAAGGACATCGATGACGATTTTGAGCGGGGCAAGGAGGAGATCCGCATCATCATAGACGAGCACAAGGTGCGCTCTCTGGGACTGGATGTGGCCTCGGTGGCCACGGAAATCAGGCACGCCTTCTCGGGCGGAGACGCAGGGACCATCCGCCGGGGAGACAAGAGCATCGACATCATCGTCAAATACGACGAGGAGTTTCAGAGTCCTGACTACCTCATGAATTTCTCCGTGCCGAACGCAAGCGGCGAGCGGATTCCGATCAAGAGCTTTGCGGATATCGAATACGGCCGGGGTATCCTGATCATCCGCCACAGTGAGAAGGAGCGGACCATCACCGTTACCGCCGATATTGAAAAGGGCGTGACCACCTCGAACAAGGTAAACGAGCATCTCATCGACAAATTCGGCACCGTCAGCAGTGAGAATCCCGAGTATACCTTCTATTACGGCGGGGAATACGAGGACACCCAGGAGTCGATGAAGTCGATGTTCCAGGCGTTCTGGCTTGCCATCGCGATCATCTACATCATCCTGGCGGCTCTGTTCAAGTCCTTTTCCCAGCCGTTGATCATCATGATCACCGTCCCCTTCTCCTTCATCGGCGTGGTGCTGGGACTGTTCATCATGGATGTGGAGCTGTCGCTCCTGGCGGTCATCGGCATTGTCGCCCTTGTGGGGATTGTGGTCAATGATTCCCTGGTGCTGGTGGATTTCATCAACCGCGCCCGCACCGAGGGGAAGAAGGTGTACGACGCGGTGCTGGAATCCGGAAAGACCCGGCTTAGACCGGTGCTGCTCACAACCCTGACCACTATCGGCGGCCTGGGGCCCATGGCCTTCGGTATCGGAGGGAAGGAGCCGTACCTGGCGCCCATGGCGATATCCATCGTGTGGGGACTGGCCTTCGCCTCGGTACTGACGCTGCTTATTATTCCCTGTCTGTACATGATCCTGGATGATATCAACAAGAAAATCTCAGACAGGATCAAGGGCACACGGTGATACGCCTCGAGGACGTTACCGTTACATTCCGATCTCGAAGCGGCGGTGAGACGAGGGCGCTGGACGGGGTGCATCTCAAGGTAAATCGGGGGACGTATGCGGCGCTGATAGGGCCGAACGGATCGGGGAAGACCACCATCGCAAAAGTCGTCAAGGGGATTATCTCGCCGGACTCGGGAACGGTATCCGTGGGCGGCGAGGCGCTCTCTCCCGGCTCCCTTTCGGGTGATGTGGGGCTGGTGTTTTCCAACCCGGAAAATCAGATCGTTTCGGCGGTGGTGGAAGAGGATATCGCCTTCGGTCTCGAAAACCTGGGGGTGGAAATGCCCCGGATGCACCGGCTGGTCGCCGAGGTAATGGAGCGGCTGAATATCGCCAGCCTTGCCAACATGTTGCCGCACAATCTCTCGGGCGGCGAGCAACAGCGGCTTGTCATCGCCGGTGTCCTGGTGATGGGTCTTGATATCATCGTGTTCGACGAGGCCACATCCATGCTGGATGTGAGCGGCAGGCGGGATATCCTGAACCTGATGCGTCGTCTCAATGATGAAGAGGGGATCACCATTCTTTCCATTACTCACTCCCTGGCGGAAGCCATACTGGCCGATGAGGTGTATGTATTGGATAAGGGACGGGTGATATTTCACGGGACCCCGGCGGAGTTGTTGAATGCCGAGGACGTGCTTGCAAAGATCGGGTTCACCCTTTCGGAGTTTGCCGGGTTGGTCCGGGGCCTGATCAACCGCGGCGTTTCCATCCCTTCAGAAAATATCACCATAGACGCCGTGTATGAGACGCTCTCCAGATTTCATGAAGGACGATGATATGTCTGGATATCAATGCGGACGATGCGACAAGAACATCCCGGAAGGCGGCCTGTATTACGTGTTTACCATACAATCCGTTTCAGGTTTTGATGGTATCGTTGACATCAATGCGGACGCGGGAGTGTCCAGAGCCTCCCTTCAGATAGCGGAGTCCGAATCCATCGATCTTGAACGGGATGTTTTCTGGGAACACAAGGTTGTCGTCTGCGCTTCCTGTAAGGAAACGCTGGTTTCCCTGTTTATGTCGGAGCTCATGTCCCGGCACGACACGGATCAAATTACCACGAATCGAAACCTTCACTGATACCCGTCTCTCCTGTTCCTATCTTATTCGTTGACATTCAGGGGCATTCCTGCAATAATATGTGGGGCTGTATGCTGAATGCCAATAGCAATATAAAATTATATTATGAATTATCATGTAAAAAAGACCGGTGTGACGGGACTCGCGGTTGTTTTCTGTGTCGTCGTCCTGATGTTTTTCGGGTGCGCCGATATGGATATGGGGGATTTCAGCTGGGATACGCTCTCTTTTCCCGACGGCACCACGTCGGATACCGACATGGGCGCCGCCGGGGACGTTTCCGATACCTCGATATCGGACGATTCTCCGTCTCTTCCCCCGGGCACATCGACGACATCCTTCGAAAAAGTGATGGGGCTGCTTCCGTCCGTGGTGATGATCGAGGTACAGGTCTACCCTACCGCCGTGCCCGATGACGAAACGCACCGGGAATTCTACGAAACCCCCCATTCCGATCCAACACAGCCGGTTACCGTCTTCGGCGCCGGCATCATCATCGACGAGACCGGGAGCATCCTGACGACGGCCCATCTGGTCGCCGGGGCCGATGAAATCACGATAGCCATGTCCGACGGCACGGAATATCCCGCAGCGGTAACGGGAACATATGACCTGATGGACATCGCGGTGCTGTCGATTTCGGATGTCGGGGCCACCGAAGTCCTGTTTTCCCCCGCGGCCATCGGCGACCCGGATACGCTCTCTCCCGGGGACTGGGTCGGGATCGTCGGAAATCCCTTCGGGCTGCGAACGAGCCTGACGGTGGGGGTAGTCAGCGCCCTCAACCGCCGGGATATCAATCCCCGGGTCATCGGTGAATACATTCAGATCGACGCCGCGGTGAACCCGGGACTCTCCGGCGGCCCGCTGGTGAACCACAACGGCGAGGTTGTGGGGGTGGTGTCCGGATACCTCTCCCCCGCGGAGGGCATCGGTTTTGCCATACCCATCGACGATGCCGTTGTGAAGGCGACCGAGATCATTACCTCTGGCTATGTCGCCTCCGGGTGGATCGGCGTGACGGTTCAGGAGATGACTCCGGAGCTCTCCCGCATCTTTCAGAGAGAAGGCGATACCGGTGTGTTGGTGGTTTCGGTGGAGGAAAGAAGCCCCGGCGATTTAGCGGGAATCCTTTCAGGCGATATCATTGTAAAGTTTGGCACAACCGATATCAAAAACGGAGGAGATTTCGATACTATTGTCATGACTTCCAGCCCCGGTTCGTCTTACAATGTGGAGCTGATACGGGGGGGGCAGCCCATGACCGTCGTTGTCCCGATATCGGAAAGATACGGAGGGTTTTCACCGGATACGATCGATGTCATTACCACCGGGACCGATCTTCTTGACCTTTTCGTGGTGGATGTGCCCGAGGATATTTCCACAGATACCGGTATGACCGAGGGAGTGCTGATTCTGAATGTGGCGGGGGATCTCTCCACGCTCAAGACCGGCGATATAATACTTTCCGTAAACAGAAGACCGGTAAACGATCGAATCTCGTATCTCGCCGCTCTTGCCGGGGTGGCCCAGGATGAATCCGCGCTGTTGTTGATACACAGGAACACCGAGACGTTTTTTGTTACTCGCGAAATAAGGAATAGGTAGATGTCCCTGATTACTGATCCCGAAGCGGCCAAGAGGCTGGCTCGAACCATCATTTCGGATATAACGCTCTATAACAAGGAAAAAGTGCTTGAGGGTCTTGAGAACGATAACCTTTTCGAGGTTCTGAGAAACGAGCTGGATCAGGGGCGACGCGTGTATGAAAGTCGGGTGTCCCCGGAAGTGCTCAAGTCCAGCAATTTTTACGACCTGGCCATTGTGGACATCATGGTGCAGCAGGCCAAGGATATGGAATCGAACCTGTAAGTCCATTGAAGGAAAGGAATCATATCCCCCCTCACGAAGCGACGCATCGGCTCGATGTGTTTCCCGACGATGAAGGAGCTCGTCTCGACCGGTTCCTGTCGTCCCGCCTTCCCGATTTTTCCCGATCTCTTTTAAAAAAAGCGATAGAAACAGGCGACGTGCGTGTTGACGGCGAGTCGGTGCGACCGTCATACCGGTTGAAATCAGAGCAGTCGGTCACCGTCGTTCTCCACCGAGAGGGGAAAAAGGAAATCGTCCCCGAAGACGTCCCCTTCGTTTTGGTGTATCATGACGAAGACCTGGCGGTGGTGGAAAAGCCGGCCGGCGTGGTGGTGCATACGGGGGCGGGAGCGCTTCGGGCGACGCTCGTCTCGGGGCTTCTGTATCGGGGGATCGCCCTGGCCCCGTCAGACGATCCGGACCGCCCCGGTATTGTTCACCGCCTCGACCGGGACACCTCGGGGCTCCTGGTGGTCGCCGGGAGCGGGCGGGCATTATCGGGCCTCCAGGAGCAGTTCAAGGCCCATACCACCGAGCGGATGTACGAGGGGATCTGCTGGGGACGGATTCCCCGGGATAAGATGGTGATAGACGCCCCGGTGGGGAGGCACCGGAGCGATCGAACCCGCATGAGCACCCGGACGGACGCGGGGAGAGACGCGGTGACGGAGGTGGAGGTCGTTCGCCGGTTCGATCACATGACCCACGCCCGGTTTCGCCTCCGAACCGGGAGGACCCACCAGATTCGGGTCCACCTGGCGTCCCGGGGGCATCCGGTGGTGGGGGATGCCACCTACGGGTCGATGAAGCGGCTCGGCGACCTCTCCCCGGGTCCCGTTCTCAGGGCAAGTAAGAAACTGACCCGGCAGGCCCTCCACGCGCGGGTCCTCGGGTTCGTGCACCCGGTCACCGGGGAATTCCTCCGATTCGAATCGAGCCTCCCCGACGACATCAAGGGGCTTCTCGACGCCCTGGCCGAGGAGGAGCGTCAGGCTCACGGGGATTTTCCGAGCGGGGAGGGGGGGAACACGACATGACGACGATTCTCGCAGGGGTGCTGGCGGACATTGACCACATCGCCCACGGGTTCTTCCCGCGCATCGGGGATGACAAAAAGACGCCCCTTAATTTCGAGTATCGAAAGGGCGACCCGGGGCTTCGGGAGCGAAGCTATGCATACGCGGCCCGGTTTCTGGGGGTATCCCCCCGGCGGATATACGTCACCAACCAGGTCCACGGGGACGGGATAGAGGTTCTCCGGGAGGCGCCGGACGAGGGATTCGGGATGGGGACGGTGGAGAACGACGCCGTGGTGACGGACGCTCCCAATGTCGCCCTGACGGTTTTGACGGCGGACTGCGTGCCGATCCTCATTGCTGAAAGAAACGGGCGGGCGGTGGCGGCGGTGCACGCCGGGTGGCGGGGGACGGCCCTGGAGATCGCCCGGAAGGCCGTCCGGGCCATGACCGACGCATTCGGTGTCGAGGCCCGGTACCTCTCGGCGGCGGTGGGGCCCGCGATCGGGCGGTGCTGCTACCAGGTGGGGCCGGAGGTCCTGGACGCCATGCGATCCGCCTTTCCGTGGGCGGATTCGTATATCAAAGACGAAGAGGGCGGCCGCGGGCGCCTCGATCTTGCGGGGATCAATCGGGAGGCGCTGGTTCGAGCCGGCCTCGATCGAAATCGGGTTGAGGTCGTCGCACGGTGCACCGCGTGCGAGGAGGACCTGTTCTACTCGTATCGGCGGGACGGGGACAAAGCGGGGAGGATGTTGAGCGCCATTGTTCTAAAAAAATAGGAAGAATCATGTTGATTGCGGGACTCACCGGCGGCATCGCCAGCGGCAAGAGCAGCGCCGGGAAGATCATCAAGAAGCTCGGGGGAATCATCGTCGATTCGGACGCCCTGGCCCGGAAGGTCGTGGAGCCGGGGGAGCCGGCCCTGGAAAAAATCATCGGACGATTCGGGGAGGGCGTGCTGGACGACGGCGGCGCCCTCGATCGGGAGAAGCTTCGGGATATCGTCTTCTCTGACGATACGGCCCTGAGGGACCTCAACGCCATCGTTCACCCGGCGGTCTACGGCGGGATCGCCCGGGCGATGGAGGAGTATCGAAAGGACCCGAAGGATACCATCCTCTTCCTCGATATCCCCCTCCTGTACGAATCCGGGGGGGAGGCTATTGTCGACGTCGTGGTGGTGGTCTACGTGGACCGGGAGACGCAGATAGAGAGGCTCATAGCCCGGGACGGCTTCTCCCGGGAGGAGGCGGAAAACCGCATCGACAAGCAGATGAGCCTGGATGAGAAAAAGGCCCGAGCGGAATTTGTGATCGACAACCGGGGGACCTTCGACGACCTGGAGCGGGAGACGATCAGGGTTTTTGGCGAACTGGTGGCATTGCGTGATCGCCGACGGGCCGGGGAGGCGTAAGTGCTGGTGCTCGTCGATGGATATAACCTGATGATGGCCGCCGGGGAATACGGGGCCGTCAAGGGGAAAAACCTGACCAATGCCAGGAAGCGGCTCATCGAGGATTTTATCCGCTATCGGGCGGTCAGAAAGCATACCGTTATCGTCGTGTTCGACGCCCAGGAGGCGGGGAAACAATCCCGGAGCGAAAGCGATATTGAAGGCGTTCGGGTGATCTTCAGCCGCTTCGGCGAGCGGGCGGACGACGCCATTGTAGATATCGCGGAGAAGAACAGGGGGCTTGAGCGGGTGGTGGTGTCGTCGGACTATGAGGTCGCCCGGAGCTCCCGGAGGCGGGGTGCGGTGACGGTGTCGTCCGAAGAGTTCCTGGACCGGCTCGATGACGCCCTGATGGAATACGAAGAGTCGAGGGTGGCCGGGGAGGATACGGCGATGGGTATCCCCGAAAAGCGCCGCTCCCCGTCCCGACATCGAAGCCGGGAGCAGGTGATCCTGGACAAGCTGTAAGGGGTGAGATATCCCGGGAAGGAGTGACGGCGGGGGATATCCGGGGATAAAATAAAAGTATTTGAGAAATATGTAATAAATATGTTCGAAAAGACGATTGATTGAAAGGACGGTGCGGAATGGATCTATCCGGAAATACGATGCTGGTGACCGGCGGCTCCTCGGGACTGGGGGAGTCTGCGGTGCGGATGGGTGTGGAATGCGGGGCGAATGTGGTCATCATGGATATCAACAAGGATGTCGGGGCGTCCCTGGCCAAGGAGCTTGGGGAGAAGGCGATCTTTCACCCGACGGATGTCACCAGCGAGAACGACGTCTTGGGGGCCATCGCCTCCGCGGTGGAGCGCTTCGGCGGTGTCCACGCGGCGGTCAACTGCGCGGGGACGGGGCTCCCGAAGCGGACGATCTCCAAGGACGGCCCCCACGACCTGTCCTCCTTCGAGTGGCTGATTCGGCTCAATTTGATCGGCACCTTCAATGTGGCCAGCAAGGCGGCGTTTGAGATGTCGAAAAACGAGCTCACAGACACCGGCGAGCGGGGCGTGATCATCAACGTGGCGAGCGTTGCGGCATTCGACGGGCAGATCGGCCAGGCGGCGTACAGCGCGTCGAAGGCGGGGGTGGCGGGGATGACGCTTCCCATGGCCCGGGACCTGGCCGGCGTCGGCATCCGGGTGATGACCATCGCGCCGGGGCTGTTCGACACGCCCCTGATGCGCATGCTCCCGGAAGACCACCTGGATCGGCTCAATGCATCGGTTCCCTTCCCCCGACGTTTGGGGGACGTGGCGGAATTCGCCCGGATGGTGAGGGATATCATCGAAAACCCGTACCTGAACGGCGAGACCATCCGCCTGGACGGGGCGATTCGCATGGCCCCGAAATAGGTCGCGGTCTCCTGCAAGACGGTTTCTTTCGCTCTGATCGTCTTTTTCAGAGGGAAGACTCTATTTCGATTCGGGTAAAGGATTGATGGCGCCCCGGATGTCCTGCGGGCAGGGGGGTATGTCTCTCACGTGCCGGGGGAGGGGAGAGCGGCATTACTCAACGCCGGGGGGGCTCTCCGTGATCTCACCCAGCCGGACGCTGAGGTTCCAGAGCCGTACGGCCAGGTCCTCGTCCCGGGCGATGGGCCTGATCTTCTTTTCCTCATAGCACAGGAAGAATCCCCCGGTTTTCGACGATAGCCGTGGGTCCGCCGCCAGCCGAACCGACGGCCCCGCTCCCTGTTCCGGAGATTTCAGAAACAGCTTCAGCACCTTCGTTATGGCTCCGAGAAATCTCCGGCTGTCCCCCAGGCTGGTGCGGAACACCCCGGGATGCACGGCGTTGACGGTAACGCCCGCTCCCTCGAGCCGCCGGGAAAGCTCCACGGTAAAGAGGAGGTTCGCCAGCTTCGAATCGGCATACGTCCTGAAGGGAGAGAAATCGAGTCCGGCCGGGGTCCGCTCCAGGTCCACCTTCCCGAATATATACAGCCCCGCGTTGATATTGACGATACGGGACGGGGCGGATTGTCTCAGAAGGGGGAGAAGCCTCAGCGACAGGATGAACGGCCCCAGGTGGTTGACCATGAAGGTGCTCTCGATTCCGTCGTCGGTGAGGGTTCGCCGTGACATCCAGACGCCGGCGTTGTTGATGAGCACATGTATTGCGGGATATCGGGTTGTCAGGTCACCGGCCAGTCTGTGGGCGTCTTCCACGGTATTGAGGCTCCCGGTCACCAATTCGATATGATCCCTCTCCGTCTCCCGTGCAATGTCCCGTACCGCCTCGGCTCCGTTTTTTTCGTCCCGGCTGACGATGATGACCCGGGCGCCCCGGCGGACGAGCTCCGTGGCGACGGCCTTTCCCACGCCGCGGTTTCCCCCGGTGACGACAACGACCCTGTCGGCGATGTCCCAGGCCGGTTCATTCATGACGCGTCCCGTGTCTTTTTTGATTTCGGCGGCAGGGGGAGGATCTGGGAGACCCGCTCCCGGTACCGGGCGTATTCATCGCCGAACTCCTCCAGGAGCCTCGGCTCCTCTATGTTCCGGAAGTAGAGCAGCGCCAGGAAGAAGAAGAAAAAGAACAGCAGTATCCCCGAGATGGAGCCGATGAATATCGGGATAGACAGGTACGCCGTGAAGGCACCGAAGGCCATGGGGTTTCGGGTGAAGCGGTAGGGTCCCCCGGTGACGAGTCTTTCCGTCTTGGGGCTGATCTTCACGACCCGGTGGTAGTTGAACGGGCCGCCCTTTCCGATTATCACCAGATACGTGTTGGCCCAGAAGACGAAGAGGAGGCCGATGGAGAGGAAGGCGATGGCCACGGGCTTTCTCCAGGAAAAATCCCCGAAGGGATAGAATCCCAGGAGCCGATCACAGAAGAGATTGACGTGATAGATGGCGAACGGCATGATCACGCCGTGGAACCCGAACCCTGCGACGAGGCCCAGGATGTGCCTCACGGTTCTCATGGTCGGGGAGGTGTCCTCTTTTTTTCCGTGTTCCGTTGATGTTTCCATGCGAATATACTATACATGGGGTGTAAAAAGTCAAATGAAAAAGGCTTTCCCGGGCTTGCAAAACCGGACGACGTTGTATATGATACAATAGTAACTACTGGCAAAATGACTCCGGCCTGGGCCGGTATTTTTTATACGACAAAACAGGGCTGACCGCGCATGAAGATTTTCATTATCGACCCCCCCCAGCAGGTGTTCAAGTACTTCATGGGACATATCCCCTCCCCGGCGGTGGTGCAGCTTTCGGCATATATGGAACAGCAGGGCCACCATGTGGAGGTGCTGGATGTGACCACCTTCGATAAGGTGTGGGACGACCTGGAGCTGAAGCTCCGGGATGGGAAGCCGGACATCATCGGCATATCGAACAACTCCACCAATACCGTCAACAACGCCTTCCACACCGCCACCCTGGCGAAGATGATCGACCCGAAGGTGGTGGTGGTGGGCGGCGGCGCCCATATGACGGCCCTCCCCGAGGAGAGCCTGAGAGTCAACGGCGATATCGATTTCATCGTCCGGGGCGAGGGGGAGCTGACCTTCGCGGAGCTGGCGACGGCGATCGAGGGAAAGGAGACCGATTTTTCATCCATCCCCGGCCTGGCCTACCTGGACGGGGATCGCTTCGTCCAGACGCCGGAGCGGGAGCTGATCGAGGATATCGACACCCTGCCGATTCCTGCGTACCACCTGCTTCCGATGCTGAACGTACCGAACCCGGAAGAGAGGATCATGCCCTACCGCTTCCCGACCCTGGGAATGAAGCCGTATGAGTCCATCTTCATGTCCACCGCCAGGGGGTGCTACGGCACGTGCCGATTCTGCTCGGAGACGGCGTTTTGGAAACATACCTGGCGGGCCCGGAACGCCAAGAACATGGTAGACGAGATGGAGGTACTCAACCGGGATTTCGGCCGCACGAATTTCTACTTCGTGGACAACGCGTTCAACTGGAGGCGAAACCGCATCGAGGAGTTCGCCGACGAGCTGGCGGCCAGGAACCTTCCCGGGATCACCTTCTGGTACCAGACCCGGGTGGAGCTGCTTCTTCGGGACCTGGACCTGCTGCCGAAGCTGAAAGAGCTGGGATTGTACCAGATATCCTTCGGGGTGGAGAGCGGCAGCCAGGAGATCCTCAACAGTTATAAAAAGAGCCAAAATGTAGATATGGTCACCCGGGCCATGAAGGCGGCCAAGGAGCACGACCTGGTGCTGCTGACGAACGTCATGTGGGGACACGAGGACGACACCCCCGAGACCCTCCTTGCCACTTATCATCACGTGAAGAAGTACTCGGATATCTTCGCCATGCAGATATTCACCCCGGTGCCCGG
>Ga0180432_10005081_pt1 | contig 17721 bp, 8 predicted proteins | sample SS_ome_10_FD_132414 | JGI IMG/M metagenome (GOLD analysis project Ga0180432, IMG submission 132414) | Hypersaline lake sediment archaeal communities from the Salton Sea, California, USA - SS_1_MS_2 metaG | ecosystem: Environmental > Aquatic > Non-marine Saline and Alkaline > Hypersaline >...
GATGATGAGCATGACCTTCGCAAGCGGCTTGAGCAGTTCATCTCGTCTCTGGCGCTCAACGAGATGCCATCGGAAGTATTCGACCTCGCGCTATTGCCATTCGAGATACTCGACGAGCGCGGCCTGCTCGACAAGGCATTCGCCCTGGAGGTCAAGGACCCGCAGGCCTTCCGCACCGACATGGCGGGCCGGCTTGAGCCACGCCTCATCGAGGAGATATCCAGACGCTCTGAAGCGCTTGGGGAGGGTCTGCTGATACTCTCCCGCCCTGCCGCACTGTTCCCCTGGATCTCATTCTCCAATGTCCTCAAGCAGCTGCCGTCAGGGCTGCCATCCCACATTCTGCTTCCGTTTCCGGGTACAGAATCCAGTGCCAGCCTCCACTTCCTCGGACGCCGGAACGGCTTCGACTACTTGGCGAGGAGAGTCTGAACATGCGAGTTGGAGAGCTTTTCGTCCGTGATGTCTACAAGCGCGTAGCCAATGAAGGAGTCGCGAAGGTCTGGCAACGCGATGCCCTGTACGAGGAAATCAGCGAATACGTTCTCACAGATACTATAGAACGCAATCTGCGCCAGTTCCTCGGCCTGTTCGTCGAAAGCATGGACACACGAGATTCCGCCCAGGCGATTGACGCGATGGCCACATGGTGCAGCGGCTTCTTCGGCTCAGGCAAGAGTCACTTCGTGAAGATACTCGGCCATCTGCTTGCCGATGGCATCGTTGATGAAGCCAGCGGCAAGCAGGCCATCGATGTCTTCAAGACCCGCATCCCGGATGACAGCCGGTACAAGCAGGACATCCTCGGCGACCTCCACCAGATTGCCACACGTGCGTGGTGTCTCCCGGTCTTCCTGGAGGTCAGGTCTGTTCAGAACCTCATCAACCCCAACAGCATTACGGAGATCTGCCTGTCGGGCTTCTACCGGGCACTCGGCTACAGCCCCAACATCAAAGTGGCCCGGCATGAAATGTTCATGCTGAAGCATGGCTTCTATGAGGATTTCAAGAAGCTCTACGAGAGCGAATCTGGCACTCGCTGGGAGGATGATCGCGACGACTACGCTTACTATGAAGACCGCGTTGCCGAGATCGTTGCGGAGTGTTCGGCGGACTATGACACGCCGGAGAAGGCTCTGACGGCCTTTCGGAAAGCCGAGCAGGACATCCATGTCGACGCCAATACGTTCGCGAGTGAGCTGCTCGCTTACCTCGACCGCAAGCAGCAGGAACTGCCACAGCAGGTCCCGCACATCGTCTTCGTCCTCGACGAGCTACAGCAGTTCATCGGCGAGAACAACGACCGCATCGAAGAGGTCCGCACAATTGTGGAGACCCTCGGTGGGAAGGGCAAAGGGCGTGTCTGGGTTGTAGCGACCGGCCAGGAGGCTCTGGCCCAGATATTCGACCGCGCCGGGCTCAAGCTTGAAGGCCTGGGGAAGCTCAACGCCCGCTTTGCCGCTCATCTCATGCTCGGCACCGAGGACGTCCAGCAGGTTGTTGAAGATCGTCTCCTGCGCAAGCGCGACGCGCACCGTGCTCACCTGGAGGACATCTATGACGCTCACGATGGCCAGCTTGCCGAGCTGAGCCGCCTCAACACATCGCGCACTCTCCCGGCTCTGGACAAGGATAGCTTCCTGCTTACCTACCCATTCCTGCCGTACCAGTTGTACCTGGCCCCGCAGATATTTGACGGCATGCGCGGAACCAAGCTCGGCTCGACCCCGCGCAGCATGCTGGATGTCACTCAGAGCATCCTCCAGCAGCTCGCCGATGAGCCCTGCGAGGCCGGAAAGGGCGACGTGCGCCTGGTCTCCTTCGACCTCATCTATGACGAGATCAAAGACGAACTGTACAACGATGATTTCCTCGGCTCGCACGGCATCCGCCAGATTGACCAAGCCGATCAAGCGGTACCCGATTGCACGGTCAGCCCCACACGCATCCTGAAAGTTCTGTGGCTCACCCAGCGCCTCAGCTGGATACCCCGCACGGCCGCCTGCCTCGCCCGGATGCTCGTCACCGACATCAGCCAAAATATCGCTACCGCTGAGAGCGACGTCACAGAGACGCTCGATGCCCTCCGCGATGCCGGATATGTCGGCTATGACGAGGGGACAAGCCAGTACAAATATCTCTCAACTGAGGAGGGCGAGGTCGAGAAAGCCATCCAGGACTACATGCGCAAAGTCGGTGTCGGCGATACGCAGCGCAGATGCACCGAGTTGATGACTGGTGAGGTCCTGACGCGCGCAAAGCTCCGTGAATGTCGCGTTCCGTACGGCACGACCGGCACGCCGTTTGAGTATGCGCTGGAGGTTGAGCACGAGGCGGTAAAGGGTACCCTCCGCCAGAGCAGCGACCTCAACGGCGGCAGCCACGATATGCTCCTCTCATGCTACGGTCCGCTCAGTAGTGTTGATGAAGAGAGTTTCGATACCCAGAACCTTGCCAGCAGCGCCAAGGGACGCATCGTCTGGTGGATCGCCAAGGACCTATCCGGGACGATGACCAACACGCTCAAGCGGCTCATCGCGCTTGAGACCATCTGTGCCGATCCCAACCACACACAGGGCCAGAGCGAGAACTACCGCAAAGCCGTCAGGGAGAAGGCAGAAGAGCGCGATCGGCTCTGCGACCGGCTCATCCGTGAGATAGACGATGCACTCCGCGCCGGGAAGATATATGCATCGGGCGAGGTCGTGGAACTCGATGGCAAGTCCGAGATTGCCACCATCGCCCAACAGGTCTTCAAGAAGGTCATCCCCAACATCTTCACGCGGTTCGACCCAGCAGACAAAAACTTCGAGCCGCAGAAGGACACCGAGCGCTTCTTGGACAAGGCACAGAGCCCACATCGCGTCGCACCCGACCTTGGACTGTTCGACACTGATGACCAACTCATCCCCAGCCATGAACTGCTGGGGCCGATTACCGACTGCCTCCGCGACTGGGAAGCGGAGGTCAAGGACCTCGACGGCGCTTCCATCGAAACTCATTTCGATGCTGCGCCCTTCGGTTGGCAGCCCGACCTCATCCGCACGCTGCTCGCCGCCCTGTTCAGGGGTGGCGCCGTCAAGGTGACTGCCGGCAGAGACTTCTATGATTACACCGAGTCGGACGCCCGGGAAACATTCATCAAGCCCACGAAGTTTCGTAGGGCATACTTCCATGCCATCAAGGAAACACTGTCGCCCAAGCAGCTTGCTGAAGCCAGGGCGTTGTTGCAGACGATGGGCGTGAAGAACGTCCGGGAGGTTGCCACGGACCTCGCGCGGGAGATCAAGCGGCTGTCCGCCAAGCTGCTCACTACGAGCCAGCGGGCGACACAGACCGCCGAGTACAGTGTGCCGATATCGCCGACCCATAAGGGCGCGGAAGATATCTGCAGCGGCGTGGCGCATATGGCCGATCCCACAACGATTGTCACACACTTCCTCAACCACTCTGATGCTTACAAGCAGCTCTATGACTTCGGTCTGGCCCTGGAGCAGTTCCTCGGAGAGAAGCGTGATCATGAGTACTTGGAGATTGGTAAGCTTCTAGCTATCTGTGCGGACAATCCTGCGGTGATTGCAGGCGACTCGGACAACGCAATTGCGGATGCCCTCGAGGATATGCAGCAGGTGGACCGTGACTGCGCTATCGTCGAGCGCTGGGATTCCTATGCCCATAGCGCAGAGCGGTTGGAGACAGCATACCGGACAGTCTACTCAAACGCCTATGAGGCCGTCGTTGATGCTGCCGTCAAGCTGCGCCCGGAGATCGAAGCACTGCCGGAGTACCAGGAGCTTGAGCCCGCTCGCCGGGATGTAGTCATGAAGCCTGTCTTCGGGCCGAATGGATCATTGGGGCTGGAGCCTCTACCAGACCACACCTCCCGCAAGGATCTGCTGCAAGTGCATGGCCGGTGGCCGTTGGTGGCTCTGCAAGCCATCGTTACGTCTATGCCAACCTACCGCCAACAGCTTGTAGATGCAATCCATAGCCAACTTGACGCACAGCATGCAGAAGCAGGCGAACCTGTCGTAAAGGTCAAGCGGGTGCAGATCACATCCACACTCCTCGGCACACGGCTCAAAAATAAGACGGGTATTGACGCGATGCTTAAGGGCATTCGGACCAAATGCGCCGACGCGCTCAAAGATGGCGACGAAATCGAAATCCAGTAGGGAGAGATACTGAGAGTGGCAGATTCTGAGCTGGAAGTCGGAGAAGACACGGGCCTGGACCGAGAGACCAAGAGCGGCATCAAGCGGTGGGTGCTGGGGTTGCGCAAGCAATTCGAGGAGGACTTCGCGCTCCAGCTTCGGCGCTTCGGCATCGATGAGAAGAAGGATAACGGCGGCCCGCCCGAGTACCTCAGCGAGGAGGAGAAGACGACGCGCCAGCGCCTGCTGGCCGTCATCCGCCGTGAAGAGCAGGCAGAGCCCTCCCGCAAGCAGGCCATTGATGCCTACATCCGCGATGCCACCTTCACCTACATCAACCGGCTCGTGGGCCTGCGCTGTATGGAGGCACGGGAGCTGCTGTACATCGACGGTGAGCCGGCTGAGGTCATTACCATCCACGGCCCCACGGTGCATGGCGGGCGGCCCAGGCTGCTCGCCCAGATGCGTGATGACAATCGCGAGTATCGGAACCCGGACGATGGGGAAGAGCGTCTGTGGCGTGATGGACTGCAGTGCGCCTTCGCCGCGGTTACGCAGGAGATAGGCGTTCTCTTCGACCCCGAGCATGACTACAGCATCCTGTTCCCCTCCCATGCCGTGTTGCAGGAGGCCGTGCGCGCTATCAATGAGGACCTCCCCTCGCATGTCTATGATGCCCCAGATTTCCTCGGCTGGGTCTACCAGTTCTTCAATGCCGATGAGAAGGTAGAGATCCGCAAAGAGACTGGCGGCAAGCCCCGCACAAGCCACGAGTTGGCTGTCATCAACCAATTCTACACACCCGACTGGATCGTCAAGTTCCTGGTCGATAACACGCTTGGACGCATCTGGCTGCAGATGCATCCCGATACCCGCCTCTACTGGAAGAACCGCATCGCTGACCGCGACCCCGAGACCATGAGCCCTGAGGAGAAGGCAGAGGTCATGTTCCAGGGCGTCAACGTAGACTACCTGGTGCCTGATACCGGTGAGGACGAACCCATAGACGCCAAACCGGTGGCCGAGATCACGCTGCTTGACCCTGCCTGCGGTACCATGCACTTCGGGCAGTATGCCTGCACGCTCTTCTACGAGATGTACCTGGAGGAGGCTGAGAAGCTCACAGCCGGTGAGTGGGATGTGGGAGAGGCCACAGACCCCGCCAACATCCCCACCGCCATCCTGGAGAACAACTTGTTCGGTGTTGATATTGACCCGCGCGCCATCCAGATCGCCGCACTTGCCATGCTGCTGACCACCAAGGAGCAGGCGCGGCTGCACGGGCTTGACCCACAGAGCGTGCGTGTCCGTGACATGAACCTGGTCTGCGCCGACTCCGTTGATTTGGGTGAAGAGCAGCGTGAGAAGCTGCTTGAGCGGCTTGAGCCGGATGTGTTCGGTGGGCCCGTACCGATGCGCCGGGCGGTCGAGGCGCTCTGGGAGAACTTGGAGCACGCCGGCGAGCTGGGCAGCCTGCTCCAGGTGGACGACAGCGTGGAGCGGGCGCTGAGCCAGGTAGCGACGTGGCGCATGAAGTTTGTGGATGAGAGGCAGATGGTGCTGGGCGACGAGCCGGAATGGGGAGCCCTGCAGACCAAACTGACCGCCGAGGAGCGAACCACCGCACGGGACTACTTGCTGAATGAACTCCAGAGCTTGGCGGCGGGCAAGGGTAACGGCGACGTGATGGCGCAGTTGTTCGCCCAGGAGACCGAGAAGGGACTGCGGCTGCTGGCGATGCTGGGTAGGAAATACGATGCGGTGGTGATGAACCCGCCGTACGGCGCATTCAGCCTTGAGACTAGGGACATATCCAAGGAATTGTATCCCTGCGGTTCGGTAGACATCTACGCTGCCTTTCTCGAGCGCGCCTGCTCCCTCGCTGTCCACAATGGCTGTGTGGGCATGCTGACACAGCGCAATTTCATGTTCCTCTCGACATTCTCCGATCTGCGCCAGGATATCATTGCCGAGCTGACCCAACCTCTATCGATCCTGGACTTGGGATTCAATGTACTTGATGACGCAACTGCGCGATATGCAGCGAGTGTGTACCAAACGGGACGGGGGCGCCCAGTCTCCATGCACCTGCAGGCGTGCGTGTTCGTGCGGCTCATCGACCCGGCGTGGGAAGAGAAGCACTGTTCGTTTGTGGATGCCCTTGGTGCCTTGGCTGCTGGGATGCGCTCAGACTGCTGTTTCCGGGTCAGTCTTGCGCAGTGTAATCTCATTCCTGGCATGCCCTTCTCCTACTGGATTCCTGCAGTCGTGCGTGGCGCCTTCAAAGACTACCCTCCCCTCGACGCGGAGAGTGCGGGCCGCGAGGCAGCCCTCCAGATTGCCGAAGCCCGCGAGGGGTTGGGGACTCGCGACAACGACCGCTTTCTGCGGCAGCGCTGGGAAGTCGGTCCGGCACGCGTCTCTATTGAGGGACGGAAGATACTGAGAACAGCAAAATGGTTCCCATTCGTGAAAGGTAGTAGCAGATATTACACGGACCTTGACACAGTGGTGAACTGGGGCGACGACGGCTGGGAGATCCGGAATTACCGCACGCCATCGGGGAAGCTCAAGTCACGGCCGCAAGGGATTCCATATTATTTCCGTCCCGGTGTCGCTTGGGGCTGCATCGTCAGCGGCTCCAGTATTGAGGCCCGACCGGTCGGCCCTGGTGCAATACCGGGCGACAGGGGCCGGATGTTCTTCCCCCATGAGGGCGATTGGAGCCCGCTGCTGGTCAGTTGGGCGAACAGTGTATTGGCTGCCTACCTCTTCAGGGTGCTCGACCCCTTGGCGCATGACCGTGCAGTCGGCTACGTCGCCCGTCTTCCTGTGGCACCAGGCATTCTGGAAGCGGACGCGCTTGCCGCGATGAGCAACGCGATATGTGCGCGGCTTTCAGACTGGGACAAGGGCAATGAGCTGTCTTCGCAGTTTGAGACCCCGTGGATCCTCCGTGCACTGGAGAGAGCGACTGAGCACGTGGACGACACGAGACCCGTATGACTACACGTAGCGCTGTGGGCCTGACTTGCGGGCAGGGAGGCTGGAACGCATGCCGTTAGGATACATCATCAACTCTGACCGAGCATGGTTTGAGGCCTTCAGAGTTGAGGCAGACACAGGTGGTTCCATGGTGCACTGGCAGAAGTCCCCGACGTCGCCATCGAGGACCTGTGTTGTGCCCGGTGCGGTCCTCTTCCATCGAGTAGCGAAAACGAACAGGATTCTCGGGTATGCCACCATCGTGCGCGCGGAGCTGATGCGCCTGGGCCATGCCTGGCGGGAATTCGGCACGAAGATGGGCTTTGCGAGCCTCAACGACTTGCTTGCTGCGGGGAACCAGATGGTGGGGCAAGCCGAGATGGCACCGGATCGCGAGATCTTCATTGAGGAGGAGCACGACCTCCACCTCTGTGATCTGGACCTGAATGATGACCTTCTTCGGGAGTTGGGTATCAGCTACGGGACGCCACCCAAATACTTGCCAACCCGCGGGATGGGACTTGACGATGGTGAGGTCACGGCCATGCTCTCGCTAATAGCGGAGCGTAGGGCATGAACAACGCTTGGGGATTGCTGGGCAGAGACAGAATGGTAGGCCACTTCGGATAGACGGGGTGCAGACTAGTGACCAGGAATGAACCAATGGATGAACTGCCTGTGCCGCCGTGGCCAACCGGCACTGTGCCTGACCTGAGACACGTCCTCGATTTTGTGCTTCGATGGGAGAGGCACTGGTCGGCAGAATGCGATGCACTGCAGCAGCAGATCGACGACACCGTCTTTGATGCATATGGTATTGAGAACACTGATCGCCAAACGATAGAGCAGGAAGTGGGCGCGCCATTCAGCGCGCCAGTCTGGCCTGAGATGGCCGGAAAATCTCAGGAAGAGAAACGGCTGGAGCACGTGCTGCGGCTGCTCTCGTACATTGTGAAGACGGCGTGTGAGGAGGACGATGACGGTATCGTGCCGCTGGTGCTGTGCGGGGGCGAGCCAACGCTCATCGAGCGTGCGCGGACAAAGCTTGACGAGTTCTTCGGTGAGGGCCGCAGCCACGAGATCGAGAACGAAATCAATGCCGAGCTACAGGTCAACATCAAGGGCAACCGCAACTGCGGCCCGCGCATGACCATGGCGGATTGGTTTGCGACCAGGTATTTCGACTACCATGTGAAGCTGTATAAGCGCCGGCCAATCTTCTGGCACATCTGCACCGATGACGGCTCCTTCGGCGCAATCGTCCACTACCATCGCTTCGACAAGAACCGGCTGCAGAAGCTCCGCGCCCACTACTTGAAGGGCCACCGCGACCGGTTGGTGCAGCGCATCAACGAACTCTCGGGCGACGAATCAAAGAAGGCCCGCGGAGAGATAGAGAAGCTTGAGGGCAACATCCGCGCCGCCGATGAGCTTGATCGCAAGTTGGCGATGATCCTCAACGGCGAGGAGTACCGCATCGAGGTCCCGTGGAAGTCGGAAGAAGAGCAGCCCCAGGGCTGGACGCCGGACATCGACGATGGCGTCAAAGTCAACATCGGCCCCTTCCAATCCGCCGCCGTCCTCGCCGCAAAGAAGGTTGTGTAGCAGGTAAGAGAACGCAGCACCGAATCGCGAGCCTCGCTCCACATCACGGGTGTGACAGGCTATGGTAGCCAGTTGGCTGACCGCAGACATCCAGGGCATCTTCACAAAGAACCCGCACGCGCGGGTGGTGCTCTGGTTCGACAAGGAGAACGAGTTCGGGCGATTGCTGGATGACGGCGTGCTCGATGGCGCGCCCTTCACACTCCTGCGCCACCAGGTGGACCCCGACCGGGACACCCACCACGGCACATTCTGGCTCAAAGCACAGATTGAGTGGGAAACACGGTCCCTGCCCGCAGACGAGCGCGACGAGGAACGCTTTGTCGTTTACCTCCCGCTGGATAGAGCTGTCTTCGAGAACCCGCAAACAGAGGCCGATCACGCGCTTGAATGCCTGCTTGAGTACAAGTACTCCGGCAAGCTCTGGCTGATCGATGGCTACCCTCCGACACTGTTCACCTGGCTGAAGAGCCACGGTGTGCCGCTGCCGACAACGCGGGCGGAGCAGCAGGAGCTCTGGGAAGACGGGGCTGACTCGCTGCTGGCACGCTTTGTCACCCATCACCGCGAGCGCAACGAGGCCTTCTGGGAAGAGCCGCTGGATGCCGCACGGTGCCAGGATGAGCTACTCGGCAACACCGATGACGAGTTGTTGGCCTTCATGGCCGGCCCGGCTTCTGCAGTGCGCCGGTTGAAAGCTGAAGAGAAGCTGGATGCCTTCGCCAGTGTCGTGGAGAGCGAATTCGGCTATACCGCCGACCCAGAGGCCGATCCGGAGGGCTGGAGCAAGGCCTTCCTGGCGCGGCTGGTGATGACCGAGTGTTTCGTCGGTTACGACTGCCCGGATGACTTCCCCTTCGCCTCCATCGTGGCGCCTGAGAATCTGCGCACCCGCCACCTGGGCTTTCTGAAGCGCTGGATGGACAGCCAGGACCATTCGGGCCTGCTCGCCGAGAGACTGGGACCCGTGGAGCGGGAATATGACGTCCGCACGTGGGCTGCGGACAGGGACGGCACATGTGAGGCCTTGTACTGCCTCGCCCGCGGCCACTGGGACAGCTTCTACGATGGCCTGACCACGGCGGCTGAGAAGCGTAGCACCGCGGCGGAGTACCTCAACGCGAACGGCGATTTGATTGACAGTGAGCAGAAGCGCTTCTGGGCGCGGCAGGAAGATGCGCTGCCCGGCTGGCGGCTGGCAGGGATGCTTGCGAAGCTTGTGGCACTGGCTGACGCCGCCTGCGCCGAGAGCGATGGCCTGAGTGAGCCTGCGGCCTTCGTCAGGAGGTATGCGGAAAGTTGGCATCAGGTGGACCGGCTCTACCTGGAGTTGTGTGCCGCTCTAGCGTCGACTGCGGGCCTCGAAGCCATCGGTGAGGTGGCAGGCCGGGAGTATTGCCACTACCTGGAGCAAGTCAACGGAAGTTTCCGGCAATGCCTTGACGCACTGGATGAATGGGGCGACTGGGCTGACCTGTCGGTGCTGTCGCAAGCGGATGGGCTATGGCGCGGGCACGGGCGGCGTGCGGTGCTTGTCATCGACGCCTTGCGCTACGACCTGGCGGCTCGGCTGGCGGAGAGCCTCCGGGCATCCGAGCCGACGCTGGAGCCCTGGGTTGCTGCCATCCCGCCCATCACTAGTGTGGGCATGACGGCACTGCTGCCGATTGATGCCTCTGACGTCAGCGCCGTTGTTGCCAAGGGGAAGCTGGAGCTCATCCACGCTAAGTACGGCGACCTCGCGGTCAAAAGCAACCGCATCAAGCTGCTGAAGGCCGCTGTGAAGGGCATGCATAGCATGAACCTGGATGAGTTGACGGAGATGACCACGGCGCCTGACGGCTCGGGCACGCTTGTAGTCTTCGACCGGGAGACCGACGAGATCGGCCATGCGGTGGGAAGCGGGTTGTCCAAGCACATCGCCCCCCTGCTTGCCGCCCTTCGCACGGCGTTGAGCAAGCTGCAGGCATGGGGCTACTCCGAGATTCATATTGTGACAGACCACGGCTTCCTGACCTATCCCGGTGGAGCGAAGAAGGACGAGCTTCCGGCTGATGCGGCAATCATCAAAGACAAGCGATATGCGTTCCTGAAAGAAGATGCCACAAGCGCGCGGAAGACACTCAGCTTCCCGCTTGATGATCGCCTGCGACTGGCCTTCGCTGCTGGTGTGCGATCATTCACGGAGGGGCAGGAGTTCCTGCATGGCGGACTGTCCTTGCAGGAGCTCGTGGTCCCGCATGTGGCGATTCACCTGGCAACACCGCTGCAGAAGATGACGGTAAAACTGGTCGAATATCCGGCGGAGGTCGCCGGCAACCCGGTGCAGCTTCGGGTCGCAACATATCTGCCTGAGGCAGATGAGAAGTCCCTTTTCTCCGAGGAGGCCCAGCCGCGGAGGGTGCTGATCGACCTGCGGCGGGATGCAGGCGACCCGGAGAGTTCCGTCTGCATGAATGCGAGGACCTTGGAACTGGGCCCGGACAAGGCTGACACGATTGAGAAGGTCACCCTGTTCCTCAATGCTGATAAGCACCTGGTAGCCGGCGAGACGGTGCATGTGTACATCCATGATGCCGACAATGAGGCGGAGGACCTCGCGCCTGGGGCGTCCTTCACCCTCACTGAGGATATCTAGCCATAACACCAAAGGAGAGCACAATGAGTGAGCGACCAGTGGAGCTTGATGATCTGGATCGCAAGCTGGCCGATTTGCTACCGAACATGATCGTGCGCAAAGACCTGCTGCGGCGGATGCGCACTGACTACCCGGTGCCGATGTTCGTCATCGAGTTTCTACTGGGTAAATACTGCGCCTCGACCGACCCCGATGTCATCGAGGAGGGGCTTGAGTTCGTGCGGCAGAGCCTCGCCGATAAGTATGTGAAGCCCGACGAGCGCGAGAGGGTGAAGGCGCAGATTAAGAGCACCGGCAGCCTGCAGATTGTGGATAAGGTCTCTGTCGTGCTGAAAGAGACACAGGATAAGTTCTGGGCACGGTTGGGGAATATCGACCTGGACCACGTGAACATCGCCGATACCGACATCCACCGGCATGAGCGGCTGCTGACCGGCGGCATCTGGGCGGAGGTCGAGCTGGGCTACGATGAGAGCTATATGTTTGGCGGCGTGACGCGGCCGTTCCACATATCTCGCCTGACGCCGATCCAGTTATCCAACAGAGACATGACGCCATTCCTCGAGGCGCGCAAGGGGCTGTCGCGCGATGAGTGGATGGACCTGCTGCTGCGCAGCCTTGGCCTGGAGCCGATGCATCCGTATTTCACGCAACGGAAGAAGCTCTTGTACCTGTGCCGGCTGATTCCGCTGGTTGAGCGCAACTACAATATGATCGAGCTTGGCCCGCGTGGCACGGGGAAGTCGTTTGTGTTCCAGCAGGTGAGCCCATACTCGCACCTGATATCAGGGGGGCAGACGACGGTGGCGCAGATGTTCGTGCACTTGGGGACGGGACGGCGGGGACTGGTGTGCCTGTGGGATGTGGTCTGCTTCGATGAGGCGGCCGGTGTGCGCTTCCCAGACAAGAACGGCATCAACATCATGAAAGGCTACATGGAGGACGGGATGTTCAGCCGTGGGACAGAGGTGATCTCTGCAGAGGGCTCCATCGTCTTCGTCGGTAACATCGATGGCGACATCGAGACGATCAGCCGCACGAGCAACCTGTTCTACGAACTGCCGAGGGAGATGGACTCGGCGTTTTATGACCGCATCCATTCCTTTCTGCCCGGCTGGGAATTCGATAAGACACAGGACGAGTACTATACCGACCACTTCGGCTTGGTTTCTGACTTTCTGGCTGAGATGTTCACGCAACTGCGGAAGACCAGCTATGGCGACTATGCCGAGCGCTTCTTCCGCTTGGGTAGCCACCTACAAGGGCGAGACCAGAAAGCGGTACGGAAGACCGTATCTGGCCTGATGAAGCTGTTGCACCCACATGGAGAGGCGAGTAAGGATGAGCTCGAGGAGTATATCGGCCTTGCCATGGAGATGCGTCGGCGGGTGAAGGAGCAGCTCAAGAAGATAGGTGGGCTGGAGTACTGGGATGTTAACTTCTCATACACTGACAAGGACAACGACCAGGAGACCTTCGTCCCACTGCCCGAAGGCGGCGAGGGTGGGTTGATTATGGCTGAGTCCCTGCCGCCGGGGTCGGTGTATACCGTCGGCTGGGATGCTGCGGAGAAGAAGCTCGCGTTGTTCCTGATACAGACCGCGGCCAACCCGGGGTCGGGCCGGACCATACCGCTGGGCGCGCTCTCAAGGCCGATGAAGGAAGCTATCAAAACGGCGGAGGCGTACCTGCGGGCCAACTTGAGCAATCTCGGCATCGACCGTGACATGAAGGCCTATGACTTCAACATCCAGGCCGTGAACTTGAGCCAGGCGAAAGAAGGCAGCGAGACCGCTGTGGCGTTTTTCATCTCGCTGGTGTCGGCATTGCTTGATCGAAAGATACGTCCACAGACGGTGGTGATGGGGGAGATGAGCGTCCAGGGGATACTGTTGAAGGTCGGTAACTTCACCCAGCGGCTGGAGTTGGCCTTGGATGCCGGGGCGAAGACGATCATCGTTCCGAGTGTGAACAAGCGTGACCTCGCCGATGTGCCAGATGAGATACTGAACAAGATCCAGTCAATCTTCTACACCGACCCGCTCAATGCAGCAGTGAGGGCCCTGGCTGAGTAGACCTGTCTGCTGCTTCCGCCCCGAATCATTCATGCGAGCTTGAGTTGAGTGGATTCCAGGTGCCAGTGCGCGTGTAAAGGATACCAGAAGATGGCAGTTGCAGCCTCAAAGGCCAGGCAGGCCGCAAGCTATGCACACTCACCGTCGCAGAATGCCTCCGAATCGACTCGCCAAGCACATTGAGGCCTGGGATGTCGCCTCCCAGTCTCGCAACGCCCCTTTCCCGGCAACTCGCTTCAGGTCGCCGCGGCCGTGATGCACCGCCACAGCAGAACCCTCAAGCCCCAGTCCGGACAATGCGAAGCTCAGCCGCACCCGCCGGCACGTCTTTTTCACTAACACCCCCAGCTTCAGAAGATGCCGCTGCAGAGTCCCGACCTGCGCATTTGCCAGCCCCGTTCCCGCAAGCGGCTTGCGCATGGAAGTCAGCAACACAATGCCGTCGCATCAAACAGCGCACCGCGCCGAACCGGTACAACGAGAGGTGGAGCATGAACTTCATGTCTGCTGAGTTGCATTTGTGGCCGCCGCCCGCAGATCGTCAAGCTGCTTCTGAAGAGCGGCGATCTGCTCTCGCAGGTCTGTATTGGCTGGCTGCCCCTGTATCTTCGCCCGTAGCGCCGCCGGGTTCACGTGCGTGTAGATCATGGTGGTGGACACGTCCGAGTGCCCCAGAAGCATCTGCACTTCGCGAATGTTCAAACCGCTATCAAGCAGTCGGGTGGCATAGGTATGCCGGAGGACGTGCGGTGTCACCTGCTTCTCGATACGCGCCTCACGCGCCAAGCGTGTGACCAGGGCCTGGACGGTGCGGACGGTGATGGGCCGCCCGGGCCGGCTGCCCAGCGCTGTCCGTCGGATTGCGCAGAAGAGCCGCCGCCTACCGTCAAGCTCCTGGACCTTCCGCTTCTCAGACCAAGCCCTCAGCCACCCCAAGGTCTCCGTGTCGACCGGCACTACACGGTCCTTGCCATTTTTGCCCAAGTTGACACGCAGCTCGCCCCTGGTGAAGTCCACATCCGCCGGCATAAGTGCCACCACCTCTGACACTCGCAGCCCGGCACCGAGCATAGCCGCGAGCATGGCCCGGTTGCGCAGGCCGGTGGTGCTCTGTGGGTTCAACTGGGCCAGGAGGGCCTCAGTTTCGGCCGCGGTAAGCGTTACCGGGAGTCTCTTGCTGTTGCGGGCGCTTTTCATGGCACAATCCCTCTTTGTATCGTCTTTTCGATATTGTACGAAATACAGAGGTGGTTGTCGAGAGCGCTTGTGGAAATAGCGAAACATAGCATGGTTTCGCGCAGTCGTTTACTACGAGAGGAAGGACGAGGCAAGCGGGGTTATTGGCCATGTGATCACGAGGCTGTCAGCCCGACTAGTGGCGCAGAGATACTAAGCTGGTTTGGCTTGCAGGAGGCACCCGATGGACGGAAGCAAACAGGAGCGGCTGCGGCTCGGGTTCGACACTCGCGTGCGCGTGGAGTTCTGATGAAGCAAGACCAGTTCTGACGCAGGGCTGCTCACGTACCGCGAACCAGATAGGAAACTCGGACTGAGGGGGATGGCCAGTCAGTTTCTGACTGAGAACCGGGCTGGCCGCAACAGCCAGCATCCTCTGGTTCCTTTGGTGAGGCAATCTGTCTATATTCGCCTGGCGGGATACCCAGACACCAACGATGCCGATCGGCTTGCCCACGACCCGGCGATGCCTCTGGTAGTGAACCCAGGTCGGGATGGAGGTAGGCGGAGGCGAAGAATGCGTGAGATTGCAGGCCAGGTGAGGGCGTTTGAGGAAGGATATGGTGTATTGTCCCGCGCAATCTGATGACACGCAAGCAAGGAAGCCACAATCATGGCGAGGGACCTAACTGACATGACGGACATTGAACGGCTTCTCAGGGAAGAGTGCAGTGCGCTCTGGGGGCAGTATCGCAAGGTACAGCAGTTAGCCTCCCAGGTGATGCCGCGAGCGCATGCAACCTTCTGGAACTACAGCGACCACGGGGTCGTACACCTGGAAGGGGTGATCGGCCAAGCTGACATGTTGCTGACGTCTGAAGTTCGCGACTCACTGAATGCGGAGGAGCTATTCATATTGCTTGCGGGTGCTACGTGGCACGATCTGGGCATGGTAACCGAAACACCCTTGGACGAAAATGAGGCGCAGCAGCTCCGTGATGTGCATCAGGAGTCTGGCGCGGAGAAGATACTCAGTGCGCCGAGGTCATACGGTATACCGCCAGAGTTCCGGTCTGCTGTAGCCGCGGTTGTGCGTCACCATCGGCGCTCAGATATAGCGGAAGAGGTACGACAAACATCAGTCGGGACGGCCATTGTCAAACTTCCATTACTCTGCGCGCTGGTACGCGCTGCGGACGAACTTGACATCCTGAAGCGAGCCCCGCAGGTATTGGGTGACATGTTGGAATTGCCGGACGAAAGCGCAGTGCATTTCGCAACCGCCCAGGCTGTAACCGGAGTAGCGGCAGATAGCACCACAGGTGTCGTGCAGATATCTGCCATAGTTGAGACGGAGCAAATGGAGCGTACGCTCCACGACTTGAGGAACAAGATCAATGAGGAACTAAGCGGTCTGGAACCCATCTTCGTGGCGTCTGGCTTGCCGGACTATAGGGCAGCATTGGATCTCGAGAGGGGCGCAGTGGTGTGTCACAAGGTTGTGCGACAATTGTGCAACGGGGCGCAGAGCATTGACGAGTTGGTGGAGGGCACGGGGGAGTCTGAGAGTGATGTGAAGCGCAGCAGAGATAAGCTAACGGGGAATCGGGTATTGGGGATAGAAAGCCGAGAAGACCAACCCGAAATATGGGCCATCCACGAGGACGTTGAGGTCTTCAAGAGGGTCGCAGATGGATTTCTAAATACAGATGAGGCTGTTAAGTTCTTGCAGTCAGAATACGCGCAGGAAATGCTGCGGGGCCGAGTGTTCGATCACCTGCGTGAAGCCTTCTCGGCGTACTATGATGAAGTGGGGGCAGAGATACGCCGCGATGTCCTCTGTGCGTCTCCCACGGCAGTGCGTTTCGCTTTGTTCTCTTCGGAGGTAGCGCGACGGTCCAGCGTTATGTCGCGGCGGGTGCTGTTGGATCAGGCGCTCTTCCTCGGGCTAACGAACGACATCTACCTGCACACCGAGGTATGCGATATCCTGGACGTTTCGAAGGCTCTCCGACACCTTGGGCGAAGCGTATCACAGAGCGCGCCGAACTTTGCACGCCTGGTGGCGCGAGCTTGGTCCTACCGACAAAAGAGCCTCCAGGAAATGCATGACGAGTTCCTACATAGGTATGTGGGCCCACCCGCGCCAGGCGCGGACACGCACTTCCGCTTCACTGCGAAGTGGCCGCGGGAGCCAGAGTTCCTTTCCGCTCCGCACCTGTTGGTAGCTGCGTCAGACGAAGGAGTTCCTCTGGAGATGGCCTCGCCGGAGCTTTCTGACTTCGAGATCGAGGGGTCGAGCATAGAATCAAAGGTAGTGCGTGACGAAACTAGCATGTGGTTGACGATCCGACCGTCGCAGAAGTTGCCCGACCTGCCACGCCAGCGGTGTGCCGTAGATGTCGAATGGGACGAGGCCAGCGGCAGATGCACTATCAAAGTTGATACCGAACGTTCATACGATCAACGACGCTATCCGTTCCGCATGGAATTCACGAACGTTGATAGGAACGCCGGGAGAATAGATTTCTCATTTCTCGAACACGACGGGGCGCTGACGCCCGCGCAAGCTCTTAACTGGATTGCGTTGGAGCCAGTGCTCAGAGGCGCTCGAGGGCCGGTGCGGTTTGAACTAGTGGACGAACAGACTGGTGTTGCGGTGCTGTCAAACGATGCTGAGCCGAAGCAAAGTCCCCCTACGGAGGTGTCTCAGGTGAATGGGATTGTGGCAGGGCTGACGGCTCTAGGGGAGGCTGAGCGTAGACTTGCCACGGAATTGGTGGTGCCTTTGTTACCAACGGCTGAACAGAGCCAAGAGCTGATTGCTTTGTCAGAACAGATAGAAGAGATGACCGATGACGAGCTACGTTCTGCTATCGAGAGCGGACTCGGTGTCGAGAAACCTGAAGTGACCTTGGTTCGGATTATCGCCAGAGATCACGAAGGGCGCACTCTGATAGATGAATGGCCAGCCGTGTTTCCCGGCTTCATTCTCATCTTCAAGCCGACACTGAAAGACCGGGAGGAACAGGCCCGGGTAGAGCGAGAGATCGCCAAGCGTGCGAGTGATGTGGTACTGCGATACAGA
>Ga0180432_10005082_pt1 | contig 17720 bp, 29 predicted proteins | sample SS_ome_10_FD_132414 | JGI IMG/M metagenome (GOLD analysis project Ga0180432, IMG submission 132414) | Hypersaline lake sediment archaeal communities from the Salton Sea, California, USA - SS_1_MS_2 metaG | ecosystem: Environmental > Aquatic > Non-marine Saline and Alkaline > Hypersaline >...
ACCTCTTGCATTTTGAGATATACGTTCCTGGCAACATTAGTAACCACCTGGTTGTACTGTGCCTTTAATTCTCTAGTTTTCTGATCTTCCATTTTTCTTCTGTTTTTTAAAGAATCTTTCCAGCTCTTCTTTGCTCATATCTGATATAATTGCTGATCTGGGATTTAGGCTTTTGGCTACACACTTCCAGCAAGTCACTGCATCAGCTTTCGTGTCAACGTTGTGAACTTTTGCTTTGCATTCCTTGCACTCCAGTGTTTTTACCCCTCCAGTTCTGCTTCCAAAAGTTGGTTTTTTCATAGCGTTCTATAATCAAACAAAGGGGTCAAATCTGAATTTGGCTTGAAGTTTTTTTCTAGGATTTGCTTAACCAGAGTACATTTCTCATACTCCTCTTGCTCTATGAATAGTCCAAGCATTCTGCGGAGGGCAAGCAAAGCTTGTTCCCTATCTGCATCATTAGATATTCTGAGACCTTCTTCTTGTAGAAGCTCGTATGCTTCGTCGCACCATCTTTTAAGCGTGCTTTCTAACTGCTGCTCGTCGATTTGGGTATATCCGCTACCCTCTTCGTAACCTAAGTAATCCTCTTCATTCATAGACAATCCAAATTTATAATCCCTGTGTGTTTAAAAAAAATGCATTTAAGATTCTGTTATGTCAGTTATTAACACAATTGTCTTACAAAGACCAGACTCCTTCAGTTCCCTGTAAAGTGATCCACCGTGGGATAAAACCTCGAGTTCGCAAAAGAACTCGTCTTTCAGATCCCTTTGCCTTTCTCTAATTGGTGTTGCTCGGTGAAAAGAGACCTTCTTCCTTATCTCGTAATAATCCTTCTTGTTGTCTGTTGTACAATTGAATTTAACTACCATGTCTATTCTAGAATAAAGTGGCCTGGGATGTTTCGCCGTTTGAAGTAACAAATGGTGAATGAGCTTTCACCCTTAGATCATGGAGATAAGACTTGAAGAGAATCCTTTCTCTTTCATCCATGTTATCATAAAATACTTCAAAATTTCCGGCTGACTCTTCAAAGTCCTTGATTAGTTGTTCCAAAGGCCTAGGTGTAGTAAATAAAAACATATGTTTATAGTTTAGAAAATTGATTCTGTTTCGTTAGATGATTTCTCCTTCTTCGTTGAATTCGTAGTCGTTGGCAATAAGAGTCTCTGCCACCTCTTCGTCACTTTGAAGTTCGTCGTAATATTTGAACAGTCTTTGGTAGAGCTCTTTAGATTCTTCTCTTGCCCAGTCTGTAATCATAGACATCATTTCGTCATAGAATTTGTTCCAGTCTCTGTCATCATCTTCGACGTCCAATTCTTCCATTTCCACAGATGCTTCTATGGTGTTTTCGTGACTATACCTGCTTGAGATTCTAACAATCTCCATATAGAGGTCTTCAGGCTTTAATTTTTGCCTAGTGTCGTAGCCAACGTTCCTAAGATCCCCCATTAGTTGACGAAGTTCATCACCTTCTTTAGATGGGTCTTCATCCTCTCCCATGTCTAAGAATTCTGTGGAAGCATTAATATCAAGTGCTTTTTTAAGAAATAACTCTTCGTCTTCCACTCTAGCTGTGAATGATGCTCCGTCCCCCTGAGAATAAAATCCAGTAAACTCGACCTCTACGTCTTTGAGGCCCAATTCTTCCATTGCATATTCAAAATCGTCTATGATTGGCTCATACCATTCGGTGTACTCTATATTGATATCCCGGTTTTTCTCGATAGCTTTTTCCTTAGCCTCTTTGGGAAGCTCGTCGAAAGAGTAAGTCCTGCCTTCCTCGCTTTCGAAAATGAATTCTTTAAACTTTTTGAGTGACATGCTGGATGTGAATTTTTTTATATATCCAACAAAAAAAGGAGATCTTATCGATCTCCTTCCTGCTGATTTCCAAACCAATAAACCTTGAGCCAGCTACTCAAAATAGATATTTTCAACACATTGTGCGTGATCCATCATGCCCCTTTCCTGAAACAATGACCAAGCACCATCCGGATCAGCCAAATATACAACAGATAGAGTAAAATCTACGATCTCAGATCCAAATTCTTCGATAGCTCTTGTAATTCTTGCTTCCTTGTTAGGCATAGTTGTAGTGTTCTTCGATTTGTTCAGCAAATCTTTTCTTATATTCAAAATAGATTATAAGACGAGTTTCGCTTGAGGGGTTACCGTGGATGACGTGGATCATCTGATTGATGATAAAGTCCCGGTACTCTTCAGCGTTGCCAAAGTGAAGTGGCTCGTGGGAATCTATAGAGTTGTTGAGCTGTCTTTTAGCTTCCCTTATTTTGAGAGAAAGTCTCATATCATTTTTGTTATTGGATCAAATATAACATAACCACTTCGACTAAAAAAATGAAATTTAGCAAAACATTAGTGCTCCTGTTCCAGCAGCACTTTCGAAAGCATTCATGAAATCGTCGTACAACGAAAGAAATCCGTTTTCGTCCTGCTGGTCGTCATATCCAAGCTTTGCAATATCTCCTAGCAATTCCCATGCTTCTTCTGATTCCAGTTTTGTTATAGATTCACCATTTTTTAGATAATAGATAAACTTCCATCGATTTTCGATATTAAAGTCCTTGCTAAGCTTATAACATGCCTGTGGGCCCAAAACCCCCTCACAATCTGAGAAGTCTATTAATTCGTAAAAAGGCTTACCCAGGTAAGAATTACTATTTAGCCAGAATTCCTGTGCAGAAACCCCATGTATAGCATAGCATAATGCATCTCTAAACTTGTTGTAATATGAATAAGGTCCAGCTCTGAATGAACTTACCTCTCCCTCGGTATTAAACCAACCGACCTCTATGTCTGGATTTTGGTGGAAGTTGTTGTCGATGTAAATCCTTCCGTCTTCATACTCCTGTATGTTAGACCTTTGAACCTTTTCGAATACTGAAATATCTAATCCCATAACTAATTTGTTTAGGTATGGGTAAATATACTAATAAGATCCGTGGGAAAAAATTAAAATGTGGAATAAATGGTCAAAGATAATAATCCAAGGATTGTAATATATCCTATTATTTTTAGAATCTTATAGGATTCAGTAACCTGACGGTAAGATCTCCCCTGATATTCGTCCCTGTTCCATTTAACCATCTTGACGAATTCTTTCATGGAGTTTGCTGCAGTAGAGGGATCCATTTCTTGATAAACCTTCTCTATGCATTTTTTTTCTTTGCATACTGTAATAAAAGATCCATCTATGTTGCTAACCAGCCTTTTGTATGCTGGTCTTTTGTTGCAGATTTGACAAAGTTGAGCTTCCATAGCTAGTAGGTTTTTATTTATACACTTTAATGATGTGTTAAGTTCCCATGAATTTAATAATAATTTCCCAATAAAAAAATGAAGGCTGCCCTTTCGAACAGCCTCCGATGGAGTTTAGGTGATGAAGTGGTACGCCTTCTATTTATACCTATTGGATCTTGCAGAATTTTTATTCTTGCTTTTATAAGTTGGCAATTGTGAATCACAATTGTGACAAACCAATCTTAGGTTCTCTTTGGTGTTGTTAGCGGCATTTCCATCTATGTGGTCTAATATGAAATTCATTTCCTTACCATTCCAAATATTTCCAATTCCACAAATTTTACAACAATGGTTTTGTTGTTCTGAAATGAATTTCTTGATGTATCCCCTAGAGTGATTAATTAGGACGTTAGAAAATTTTTCCTGATTATCAAGCCAATGATTTATACTGGAATTTATTCTAAATTCACCTTGGCACTTATTGTCACAAAATTTGGGAATCCCTGCCATTCTATGAATTTCTTTGCCACAATGATTACAAAAAAATTTCGATCGCTTGTTATTTAGTCTTATTTCAATTCCAAGCTGGATTGCTTTTTTTCTTATCCAGACACCGGATTTTCCGTAAATGTTTCCGATTTCTTTGTAACTTAGATTATCCTGAAACAGATATTTCTCTAAGTCTTCTTTTCTATATTCCATGTTCTATTTATATCGATAGACCTATGGTTTTATTTGTACCCCCGGGAGGAATCGAACCTCCATCTAAAAATTAGAAGTTTCTCGTTCTATCCATTGAACTACGGGGGCAATGGAATTCTGTTGGTGTGGGTTTATCTATACATGATAATAATATCGCCAAAGTAATCTTCCATAGTTTGAAGCAGATCCTCGTAGTCTCCGAGCATCATTTCTTTGGCAATCATTTCACCATCTAAGCCGAGTTGCTTTGCAAGATTTTTAGCAATGCCCATCAGCACGAAAGCGTTCCCGTCTGGACCGGTTAAATCAATTTCGAGTTTCTTCTCTTTCTTATTTGCCTTTGGTACTATTGCCATGATTCCTTATATATCTTGCTAATTTATTTGTTTCTCTTGTGATAAAAAAATGATTATAGCTTCTTGACTATGAAATTTATATCATTGTACAGTTTTTTGTTTTCCACTTTAAGTCTTTCCTTTACCTTTTTTGAATATTCCTCGGAATATTTTGAATTACCCCAAAGATGAACGAATCCAATTTTTTGTGCATATCCGAAAAGATCATCCCTCTGCATATCAGAAACTGTGATGAGCTCTTTAATGTGTAGATTGGAGTTTTCAGCTATTGTAGTAAGTAGGGATTGCTCTACTGCAATATTGGGATCCTGGTTTGGCGGGAATTTAACCCCTGCCTTTTCTAGGTTGTAAACCAGGTCGAAATATTTATAGGTGTATTCCCTCATGAAATCCATGTTCTGAAACCCAATTATGCCATTGTTATAAGCAAAATTAAAGATGTTTATATCATCTATAGGTGGATATACCTTTCTTATTTCTCTAAATACTGGTGGATATGTGCTGTAAAAATGATTTCCAATTTCCCTCATTTGAACAATGGCGTCCCAATTACCCTTAAAGATCGGTTTTGATTTTTTGTTCATAAAGAAAACATCGCCATCAATATGTATAAATGGTTCCTCCTGTACCCTCATCGCATGCACTTTGCCTGCGGTCCAAAACCTTTCGTCTACGTGACTTATTTCTTCAAGGTCTGTGTCGATATTCTTGTATGGTAAACATTCAAGCAAAGAAGCACCAAACTCGTCTGTGACGAGCTCGGTGCTTTTAAAAAATTTGTTGGATAGGTGTGCGGAGAGAGCGAAATTAAAGATGTCTTGAATTATCTTTGGCTCCTCACCCCATCTGCCAGTAAAGTAAGCCTTCGACCAGAAGGAATGGATTCCTTTCATTTAAAGTAGATCTCCCCCGATCGGCTTGTGGTTCTGGTAAGCATTACTTTTCTTCAACCCGAAAAGCTTTCTTAGAAATGCAATAATTTTTTTCATCGTAAATTTGGTTTTAGTCTTTATTATATTCCGCAATCACGTTTTTTCTCCACCATTTTTTGACTTTATTTCCCTCTCTTAGCGTGGAGATAACAAATTCACAAAGAACTAGCAATGCAAAGAACCCTATGCAAATAAAATAAAGTAATCCTATTCCTTTAAACATGACTTATTTTTTTATAGTATAAAGAGGACTTAAGATAAGTTCCAATCTATGGGTTTATTCTTTCTTCTTTCCACCTCTTGTTCCTGTATTATCGTAAGATATACCCCAACCATTTCCCAATAGTTTCGATCTTTTTCTTTAACTACCAATTCTTTAATTTGCAATAAATTTATCATTGCATCCCGAATTCCGTGCTTCTTAAGAAGCTCCTCTGCTTTTTCTTTTGGTTGGAGTTTTTTCATTATCCTAAGAGTTCTTTAGTATCAATTCCTAGATTTCTTGCAATAAATTTAAGTCTTTTGATTGCTTTGTGGTGAATAGTCCTTACCATCTCTGCTGATATCTCTAGATCATCTGCGATAAGTGGAAAGCTTCGGGGGAAACTGTTACCGCCCAAGCCGTAGTGTTCTTTGATAACATACCTTTCCCTTTCTGAAATCCTGGAGAAAAGTTTATTCAAATAGAAAGCCCGATTATCTTGAGAAAAGTCTGTGTCGAAAATGTCGTTATCGTCCCAGACAAGATCCAACAGAGTTGATTTTGAATCATCTCCCCCTACTTCAACATCAAGGGATGAGTGTTTTTGATCTGAATTTAGGATCAAAGTTAGTGTGTCTACATCTAAGGTCTTAGCTATCTTGATGTTATTCTTCTTAAGATCCTCAACAATTTCTTCTTCTAGAGGTTCCCTTCCGAGAAGGCTTCCCAATCTTGATTGTGCTTCTCTGATGTGTGTGAGAAGCTGCCCTTTATTTAGTGGTAGCCTAACCATGCGACTGTTTTGTCCCAGGTGCATGATCATTTCTTTCCTGATGTGCCAGACTGCAAAGGAGATAAATTTAAAGCCAAGTGTCGGGTCGAATTTCTGTGATGCCTCTATAAGACCAATGTTGCCAACCTGGATAAGTTCTTCCATTGTGACTGGATCCATCGTGTACATCTTAGCAACAGATAATACAAATCTAAGGTTTGCTTCTACTAGTTTATCCTGGGAGGCCTTATCACCCTCGTGGGCTTTTTTTGCTACCTCAAGTTCCTCCTCTGGGCTCATTACCTCTCTCTTTGCCAAATCCTGTGAATACAACTGAGAGGCTCTTCCATTCCTGGTTGTGATCCTTTCAGTTACCTTAAATTGCCTCAATTTATTTGTATTATTTGATTCAAGCCTTCTATGAGGTATAGGTGGTCCAGGTTTCCCCTTTGAGCGAAGGTTTTAAATATTTATCTGTCTACATCACAGTCTTTTAGTTCTTTAACCTCTCCATAGTATGTTTCCCGGTAGGCATGGAGTTGCTTAATTGGTATGATACCAAAAAGATACAGTTTGATCCTAGTGACATCTGTAATCAGACATCCCATTTTTTTACTTATTCTTGTTTCTTTCTTTGTTTTTCTTTTTACCTTTAAAATCATATTGGTTTTTTACCTCGCCCTTCAATCTAAAACTAACGTCAGACAGGGCTTCATTCATAAGGGCCTCGCTTTCCTCAATGGCCCTTATATAAACTTCTCTTCTATGAAAAGGTCCACCAAGAGCGGATCTTGTGTGGACCTTTAAAAGATTAATGCAAAACCTTTTTGCACATTCTAAGTGCTCTATATTTTTACAGCTCAGAATAACCCTGATGGCTTTTTCGTGGTGACTGGAAAAATCTTGGATTGTAAACATGTTTTATATAACGGTTAATTGCCCGTTGTAATTTAATATGCTTATTCCGGTCTTTTTATTTCCCTTTTTTTCGAGGATCTGTCTATTTTTCCTTACCGCTCGCAATAATTGATGCAAGCAAGAATCCAAAAGTAAATCCAATTACTAGGGATATAATTATTCCTACCATAATCTATTTTTTATATTTACAGAATCAAATATACGCCTTCTCCTCGGGGATAAAAAATGAAATCATAAATGTACTTCGATTTTTAGTACTTTTAGAATATTACCAGCTGTCCATATCCGTTAGGTCTAGACTTGTTCCAGTAAGTGAGCTCTTGACTTCAATACCATCACCAACCCCTGTTGGAGAAATGGTCCATTTGAAGTGCCCATATTCCCCGTGAATTTTTTTAATGGCATCTCTCCATTCGTCAAATTTAGCCTGTTGTTTATCGTTTAGCTCAAAAGAAATTGAAAGATTTTTGTTTTTGCTTCCACCCTCGCTTAAACCCAAAAAATTTAATAAAGCTTCTCTAGTAGGTTTTGCGTCTGGATGTTCTTTCGAAATGTCGTATAGCCGACCTTCGGATGTTTTGATATTCGATAAACCATCATAGATTGAAAGCACTGTAGAAGCTTTAATTCCTTCTCTAACAGCATGCCCCTTAAAGTCTACAATATCAAATGTATCGAATGCTCGTTGCTTGGTGACTTTAAATACGTCTCCCTCAAAATTAAGAAGACTAATCCAGTTCTTTTTATTTCGATTTCCCATTCTGATTTTTTATTAGGTACTCATATGATTTTATCTTTATAGATTTCTTTCCAGTCTAGCCAAGGCTCAGTTTCAGGATCAACTGCCGTAAGAGCTTTCCACCAGACGAAAAGTTTATGCTCGGTTAAGCTATCATACTTTTCAATTAGTGCTCTGTTCTCTTCCATCTCTGTTTTGTACTCTTCGATCCCTTCAATTAGATCTTTATTTAGAGTCTCAAGATCCTTGACCTTCAATGCTGCATCTTCAGCGAGAATCCCCTGTAGAGCTAATTCAAGAATGGATTCTTTTAATGTTCTAATGGCTGCCAGATTTTCGTTGATCACGGGTACCAAGTTGTTATGCTTTTCTTTAGCATATTCTAGATTAGAATTGAACCGATCATAGTTACTTCGTAACTCTCCATCTTCAACTGCCTCCTTAAAGGCAGCTTTAAGTGATTTTACTGGGTCGTGTTTCTGCTTACTCATGCTAGGGTCCCTTTGGGTTGATAGTTATTTGTTGCTAAAGAAAAGAATCTAGACGTTAAGAAAAAATGGAATTGCATTAAACAGATACATATAATTGTATCTTATAAGTCTAGATTATGCACAAAATATTTATTTTTGTTTTATTGCTCGCACTTCCTATTGTTTCTACTGGTCAATCCGAAAGGGAGCAAAAAATCCGGAAGGTTGAGGAGAGCAGAACAAATAACAGGCCAATAAACTCTCCCAATAATTCTAATTTTAATCAGGGGTATCAGAGTGGTTATCAAAATGGGTATAATGATGGTTTGTGGAGAAACCGGTATCGTACGACCTATTACTACAATCCTTATAACGTGGGGTATTATCCATACTGGAATACTCACAGAACTTGGGATCGACGGGATTATGTTATGACCACAGATCCAAATCTTTTGCAAAGTAACGACTCAAAACCAGTCAGACTTTCTTTTGGCTTTATAACAGAGAGGGATTATTTTCAATACCAGCTATCACCTTATCTAATTTTAGGTGGTGAAGCTTTCTTCATTGCACAATACCACATGACACTTCCTTTGATGTACCCTTATTATGACAACATTGAAACCTGGGAAGTACAGGCCTGGGGTGATGAGAGTGCAGGTGGGATTGAAACCAAAACTGATTTTTCTATCGGTGGGGGAAGAACTATTAATAGATTTTCTCCGTTTGCTACTATTGGTATAGTCTTTAGGAAAAAGTATGATGCTTTCTACGATGAAACTTTCATTCTTTCCTCTGTAAATCAAGATGGCATATATCTAATAAACAAGCAGGGACAAACTAACATGTCAATCAGGGTAGGTGCTCTTTATCATTGGGAATTTTTAGAACTTCTTGCTCAAGCAAGGTTTGATGGAAGATTCGGATTTGGTTTGGGTGCAGGTATAAAGCTTTAATTTTTCCAATGGATACTTACTATAAGCAAATCAATTTACTAAAGGATGAGATAATCGGGGATGAAATGCCACGGGAAAAAAATGTAGCTTGTGTTGTAGCAATATCTGATGATTATGTTCAATTTGCTTTAGATCACATTTCTAGGTTATCTACGTGGGACGTTTGTGTTTTAACAGACCAGCCTGAAAAGTTTGAGAACCTCTTCTATGTTGAGAAATACCAAAATGCTGTCTTTAGCCTGGTAGATAAGATACTTTTTTGCCTTAGAATGTCGATCAAGCTGAAGTGCGGGGTTACCCTAATAGATGCAGATGATATAAGGGTTCTTAAGCCACAGTTTATAGAGAAAAAACAGCACTTTCCCAACTTTACCTGTATTTCAAAGTGGAAAATAGGATACACTGAACTGTATGGAAGACCTTTTGGTGAGGTCCTTTTAAGACATGTCGAAACCTTAGAACTTGGTGATGGTCAATGGTTAGAAGCACCCCTGGAAAGGGTTATGTATATCCCATACATCCCAGAATTACCCAAGTTGATTTACTATGTGGAGATGATTAAACCAAGCCTGGATTACCACAGCATTTGGTCTACCGGTAAATGGAGAACGCTTGGGCAGGGGGAAGGAGCAGCTTTAATTATTGGAATGATGAGACTCGGTCTCCCTTTGGATTTATACGAAGAAGTACCGATAGAAATGTAGGAATAGATTAGTTTCCGATCTTAATTTATCAAATATGGTGTAACTAGAAAATAAAACCCAACAATATTTTTTTCTGGTACGTCTAACCATGCTCCTCCGTAAAGGTTATTCGGAATTATATTCAATGTGCTATCCTCGTACATTATCATTACCGTAGTTTGATCTGTGAAGTAATTTATACCGCTACCAGGTTGACTTGGGACACTTGTTACCTGGCTGGCTGTTTGAGAATAAAGCTTTAAAAATTCACCATCCATCTCAAGACTATCGCAGGATGTTATGTTTAGAGTCGTTGCTTGCGACATACCGAACCCTGGGTGGTAAAAAACTGGAATTAGTAATCTAAGAGACACCTGAAGATTATCTGCTACTGGAGCGTAATATGAAATTGGTACAAAAAATATTTCTTGGTGGTGGAAGTTAGTGGGATCAAACATTAATTGTTTCCCCGGAATTACATTTAACCTTTCTGCAACGGAGGGATTTATTGGGGTTGCTCTGGTTATGGATTTGCTTTCTACAATTTCAATCTTTTGACACGAGACCAATAAAACAGCCGAAAATAGGACTAGGTGACTTAAAATTCTCATCTTTCTCTGGTTTTTATTTATATACCACAACTTTTTGTAGAAACTTATTTTAAGCAGTGGAGTAAAAAATATACTTGCAGACTTGGAGATTGTTTTACCGCAAGTCCAAGGAAGTGAGTGCTAGGAGTGAAGGCAGGGTGGGGACCCTGCCTTCTTTATGTAGGGGGTATTTGTAGGATATATAAATCAATATAAGATTTTGCCTAACCCAATTAAATACAACACCTCTACTGAATCCAATTCCCTTAAGTCTGGAGACTTTTGGATAGGAACTGGTGATGTAAGTAAGGGACCAACCTCAAATACTGGATATTGGAATGGAATTACCCCTCCGGCGGGAGGATACACAATATACACCAATAAAGCTTCAAACGGTCCTTCTATTTCTGTTTGTTCTAGTGATGCAGAACTAATTTCTTTAACCAACAAGATTTCTGGAGGAAATTATACTACAGTTGAGCAGTGCTTAGAATATTTCGATACACAATCGGATAAAATGGTAGTTAATTACAGTTACCCAACAGTAACCATAGACGGATTAATTTTGAGTCTGGATGCCAAATTTATACCGAGTTATCGAAGGAGTGGTACTATATGGAAGGATTTAAGCGGTGGTGGAAGCAATGGTTCGATAATAAATGGGGTTTCGTTCAATCAAGGATCCTCAGAATTTTCCTTTGATGGGATTGACGATCGTATTGATATAACAAATCCAAACTATCCACAATCGGGAACAGATCCAGTTTCTATTGAAATTGTATTTAAGGTTCCTTCTGGTGTGAATTGGTATGTCAATGGCTCTGGAACCGGATTAATAGGCAGGGGTGGTTACGGAGGATCTTTGGGAATAATTAGAACCAGTGCTGAAGGGAACATCCAATTTTGGGTAAGATTAGATGGGGGCAATATTTACAACCCATCGGTTACCAACCTTTCAAGGGATATCTATCATCATATCATTGGCACATATGATGGAATAGATACGGCTAAGGTTTACCATAACGGGAAGTTCATTAGTCAAGAGGTAAATTCTAACAATTCAGGGACATTCGACAATTCTATTTATAGACTTGGTGGAGGTATTGCTTTCGGGGGGAATCAGGGCGGATATGGAGCTGCTGGGATTTCTAAAATTGCTGTGTATAATAAAGCTCTATCACAGCAAGAGGTTCTACAAAATTATTATCAATCCCAAATACAAACATCTGGATTATCCTCGATTGTGGATGTTGCTAGCTTAGTTTCAAATTCGACATCTACAACTGTTACTGATTTAACCTCCAATAAGTATGTTTACAATTACGAGGGTACTGTAACAACTAGTCAGGACTTTGGTGGCACCTTAAGATTAAACAGCGGAAGACTTTACCGAAATGTTATACCGTGGTATGGAAATTATACCTTCGGGTTCTGGGTAAAGATGATCGGAACACAAAGCGGTATGTTTTATACTGAAAGTAACAGGGGACCGAGCGGATGCTCTCGAGTTTACTCCCCTATGAATTCCAATGGGACGTTTAGATACCAAGTTTGGGATAACTCCTCTATTTCAACCTTTGGAACTGGAAATAGAAGTATTACATCAACATCGAATGTTCAAGACGGGAATTGGCATTTTATAACATGTATTTGGTCAAATGGTAGTTCTAATAGATCCAGAGGTTTATATCTCTTTGTTGATGGAGAACTAGAGGCAACAATTGACATGATTGGTAACGATGGTGCCTACTCTTCGTTTCATTTAGGAGGTGCATCGGGGTGTGTTGGTACTACGGCTTTTAATTGCTACCTAGGTCCATATATGCAATATAGTAATTTGGCGATGGATGATAATCAGGTTTTATCCCTGTACAACTCTTATCAAATAAGATTCAAATAACTTATGGTCATCGAAGAACAAAACGGAAATTTCTTGGTTGTAGAAAACGGTGAGACCGTTTACACTGCATTAAGTAGGGATGAGGCTCAGGGATATATTGACTGGAAACTTAGACCTGATGCTGGTAATACCCCGGAAGATTGCGCCTGTTCGGATTAGCCAAGCCCAAACTTCTATAATCTATTCTTCTAAATCATATCCCGGAAAAACAACAACAGTATCTTCCTGGGTCTCACTTTTAATTTTTTCGATTTCTTTCTTGTTTTGATCTCCTAGATTATGCATTTCCTCTTCGAAAGAATTTGTGTATCTTCCATTTTTTTCAAAGCGGTATTTCTTACCCTCTACTTCTTTGGGTTTTGTTGTGAGTTTGATTGCCCAAGCTGTAGCAACGATTGCTAAAAAAATGTAAAGTGACTTTAGATTGTAATTTTTCATGCTTATCTCCTTTTTGTTGAGGACAAATATCAGATTTTTTATCGTATGTAAAAAATGAAAATGAGATTTTAGGAACTTTCTCTCTTTTAAATTATAAAAGAATTTAAAGAGTAAAAGATTGAGAGCAGTAGTTACTGGAGCCTTAGGATTTGTTGGCTCGAATCTTGTAAGCAAACTATTATCCGAGGGATATGAGGTACATGGGATTGACAATTTAAGTTCACTATCCTCCACACTAAAAAATTCAGTAGAAGGAGCTGAATATGCTGTAGGGTCTGCCATAGACGAAAACCTTTGGCCCGAAAAATTTGATGTCATCTTTCATTTGGCAGCAGATGCCAGAATCCAGCCAAGTTTTGATGCTCCCTTTGACACATACGATAATAATGTTGTAAGTCTTGCCTTTGCAGCTGAAATGGCTCTTAAGAAGGATTCAAAAATTGTCTTTTCGTCAACGTCATCATCTCTTCATGGGGATTACGTCTCACCATATACTCAAAGTAAAAGAGCAAGTGAGGAATACTTAAAAATGATGTCCTATTGTTTTGACCTCGATTGCTCAAGTGCAAGATTCTTCAATGTTTATGGTCCAAACGAACCTGTCCAAGGTGAATATGCTACTGTTGTTGCTAAGTTTGGGAGGCAATATTTTTCTGGTGAACCTATGACTGTAGTGGGTGATGGTAGTCAATCTAGAGACTTTACCCATGTGGATGATATTTGTAGTGGCCTAATTGCAATCAGCAAAAGGAAGATGTCTGGAGAAATAGTTAATCTTGGTAGGAATAACCCCTACACCATTATGGATCTTGTGAAGATGTATGCAGGTGATAATGCTAAGGAAGGTGTTGATTACAAGTTTGTACCAAAAAGAAAAAATGAAGGACAAGCAACCCAGTGGACAAAGACTGTGGACCTTGATTGGCAGCCAACTAAAAATCTTCCGGATTATATAGATTCCCTAAAAGAAGCTTTAAATAAATGATTGATACTATCTTATTTGACATGGACGGGGTTTTGTTTGATGACAAGGACGTACATTATGAGTGTCTTAACATAGCTCTTGGGGAAAGGTATTCAATCCCTTATGACTTGCATCTCTCTGTTTTCGATGGTTTGCAAACAAGGAAAAAGTTACAAATCCTAACAGAAAAATATGGATTGCCCGAGAATCTACACGATAAGGTCTGGAAGGATAAGCAGGCTGAAACCGTAAAAAGGTTGGTTAATTTAGGAAAGGACCAGAGGTTGTGTGATGTTTTTAGTGAATTGCATTCTGCAGGATATAAATTGGGGGTTTGCTCAAATAGCGTGAGAAAGACAGTTTTAATGGTTCTTTCTAATCTCGGGATAATGAAATACCTTGATATAGTTTTTTCTAACGACGATGTGCTAAATTCCAAACCACATCCAGAGATGTATTGGAAAGCTATGTCCGGACTGAGAACTGTTCCAGAAAACGTGTTAATACTTGAGGATTCACCCAACGGATTGAAAGCCGCTCATAGATCTGGAGCAAGTGTTTTGCGGGTAAAAGACCCTTCTGGTGTAACATTAGATAAGATTTTGGAAAAAATCAACTCTATCAATCAAAACCCCAAACCAACCAAGGATAAATGGGAAGACAAATCCTTAAATATTGTTATCCCAATGGCTGGGGCTGGTAAAAGGTTTGCGGATGCGGGATACTCCTTCCCTAAACCCTTGATTGATATAAAAGGGAAACCAATGATCCAGGTGGTTGTTGAAAACCTTAACATAGATGCTAATTACATTTACCTTGTTCAAAAAGAACACAATGAAAGGTATAACATAAGCACTATGCTTAATCTTTTAACCCCAAATTGCAAAGTTTTGGAGGTGGACGAAATCACAGAGGGAGCAGCTTGCACAGCACTAATTGCTAAGGACCTAATAAATAATTCAAATCCTGTTTTGTTTGCTAATTCTGATCAGTATATAGATTGGGACTCGTCTGATTTTATGTACAGAATGTCTGAAACTGAAGCAGATGGTGGGATACTTACTTTTGAATCATACCACCCTAAATGGTCTTTTGCAAAAGTCGATTCAAAAGGATTGGTGGTTGAGGTTGCCGAAAAAAATCCAATTTCAAACGAAGCTACCGTTGGTTTATATTATTGGAAAATGGGCAGCGATTTTGTTAAGTATGCAGAGCAAATGATAGAGAAAAACCTGAGGGTAAATGGGGAATTCTACATTTGTCCAGTATACAACGAAGCTATATTAGACAGCAAATCTATCATTACCTCTAGGGTTTCGAAAATGTGGGGATTAGGAACACCAGAGGATCTAAAGGCTTTCCTTGATAGTAATCCCTAAGTTAGCTATTCTTTTCTTGCCACTTATTAGATATTGAGTCCTTAGTAATCGGACCTCCTTTAGCCCATGTCCTGCATGTTCTTGCAGAGTGGCATTTAAAGTGGTGCATCCAGCAATAACCTAATTTGCCATCTTTATCAGAAACTGGTCCTGGCATGCATTCCAGCATTCTTGGTGAGATGTCAAAAGCAACACAGTTTCCGCATAGCGATTTCTTGGCAGCTTTTTGTGTTGTGTCCCAGTGCTTAGCCAGGTCTTTCCAATAATCTCCAGGCTCATCAACATTGAGGGGTCCATATTTGATGTGGTCCTCCTTGATTGACTTGTCCCTGTTTTTTGTGTTTAATTTTAAGTCTTGTGTAGCTTCTGGACAAGCCATTTTCTTTTCGCTGAGAGGTGAAAAGAACTGGTCAAATCCTTTGATGTACATTTCCATATGATTGCCTATTTTTCATTCTATTTATCTTACCTAAATGCAGAGGTTAGTTATTTGGATGATTAAAAAATGTCCGGATATTTTTATCGCTTGTAAGCCCCCCTTTTTAATGGATAAATACAAATAAAAAAGGACATGAAATTAATCAACTGGTTCAAGAGGCTGTTCACCGACGATAAAGGTGTACCCTCATCAAAAAGGTTTGTTGGTATCATTGCGGGACTTAGCCTTTGTGCTACTCTATTCGCAAACCAATTTACCGAAGAGCACATCGCTCCTTCCCCAGTTCTAATTAATGCAGTTGCTGCTTTAGCTTTTGGTGCTTTAGGACTTGCTTCTGCCGATAAGATTTGGGGTAAGAAAGGTGGCGACGGAACACAAGAATAAAAATAAAGCCAATAAGCTCGTGAAAGTCCACTTGAAGATCACACATTTTCTAATTGCGTGGGCTTTTTCTTTGTCCTCCTTTGCTCAACCCGTTATTCACCCCGCTGGTGATGGCTGGCACATAAAAGCTGATTCTGCTTTGTCTGTAATCAAAAAATATGCTCCGGATAAGTACGATTTAATAGTCGATGTTTGTCAAGAGATTGAATTCTGGTCAAGCAATTTCTCGTCTAATGAAATGAGAGATGGTGTTGGAGTGATTTATGTGTCAAATGGGGATATGAAAATAGAATCTTACAACAACTTAGCTTGTGTCTTGGTTCATGAAAGTCTCCACCTCTTTTTTCTTAAAAGGGGAATCAAGGTTGGCAAAAGAGAAGAAGAAAGGCTATGCTACAAATACGAGTTAGAGCTACTCCATAAAATCCCGGGAGCTGAACCCTGGCTTATTCAGCACACAAAAAATAAAATAAAACAATTTTCATGAAACGCTTACTCCTAGCACTCACTTTCATGGTTGCGTCTATCCCCCTATTTTCGCAATCTGTACCACCGGCACCTTCTTCAGGTCACTGGGTAATTGTTGATACTACATATAATGTAGGAACAAGTACCACGGGAACAACTGAAGCAGATCTTTATTTCAGGAATGAAAACACATCTGAAAAGATCACCGGTCTTCAATTTAGGGTTTTTTACGATAAAGTAGCATTCAGTGGAGCTGAACCCACAGTTTCTTTGCTCTACAGTCCAGCAAACCAGTACATGCAGTATGTTTCCGACACCACAAACGGTCATATTACTGTAACTATGGTTTACACTGGATCTAGTACTACTTTTAATTATAACGATGGTGCAGCAGTTAAAGTAACATTTACCCATGCTGATGCCGCTACTTGGAACACATTATCTGGAATTGACAGTTTAAAAATCTCAGGAACACAAACGTTCAATAACTTGGCTTCAACCAATCTTGGTAACGACACCACACTTACACTTTATAGCTATGGTGGTGCATTCGTTCAAAAGACACTTACTTTCAAAGGAAGATTCCTAACCACAGATGGTGATGGAGCAGAAACTGTTTGGCTTTCTTTAGAAAAAAAGCCTAAATCTGGTTCTTCTTGGACTCAAGTAAATGCTTATTCTACAGATTCAACAGGTAGATTTGCTTTTACCGAAACCCTCGATACAACTTACTGGGATACTAGAATAAGTGTTCAGGGTGATACATTAAGCTACGGTAACATTCTTTCTACAGCAGATGCTCAAAAGATCAACCAAACCGTGCTTGGACAACACACACCAACTGGATTTGATTTCTACACAATGGATGTTAATGGAAGTTCTTCTATTTCAATCTCTGATGCTTATGGAGTATTCTCAAGAATCGCTGGAGGCTTAACAGCATGGCCTAATTCTGTGCCAGAACTTCTATTCTTCACTGACACAGAGTTCAGTTCAATTAACGGATCTTCTACAGACCAAAGTTCAACTTACCCGGGGGTTACTAACTTCACCCACTATATCAATGGTGGTGTAGATTCTGTTACTTATTATGTTTCTGTTAAAGGTGATGCAAACTCAACTGGGTTTAATATGGCTCGTGTAACTCCTATCGAGATA
>Ga0180432_10005084_pt1 | contig 17712 bp, 12 predicted proteins | sample SS_ome_10_FD_132414 | JGI IMG/M metagenome (GOLD analysis project Ga0180432, IMG submission 132414) | Hypersaline lake sediment archaeal communities from the Salton Sea, California, USA - SS_1_MS_2 metaG | ecosystem: Environmental > Aquatic > Non-marine Saline and Alkaline > Hypersaline >...
ACACCAGCCTGGAGCTCGACTACACCGCCATGCAGCACACCATCAGGCAAATCACCCAGAATCTCCCCAAACCCTCCCAGGAACGTGCCGTCACCGGCGAACCTTCCACCTCAAGCTGGTAACTGGACCGAGCAGCCTGAATCGCAACATGCTCCGCCAGCCCGTGTCCCGCTGCCCTACGCAACGGGGCATGGGCTCTTGTTACGCATAACACGCCCGCTGGCATGCCCAACCACCAGCCGCCTGCGACCCCCTACCGCTGGCCCGTCGTGGTCCCCTCCGGCGGCAGGGTACGCGGAATAAAATACAGCGATATCTTCGCCTTCTCCGGGTTGAGCCCCAACTGCTCCTGCAGCATCACCGGCGTCGCGTTGAACGTAAACGACTCGCCCTGACGCAACGTCCGTGTCTGCAACACATCCCGCCCACGCTCGTCCGCCAGCACCGCGATGCCATCGTGAGGCGCCACAAAATCAATGTCATACCCCCCGCCCACCTTGTAGTAAGACTTGGGCAGACCCGTAAACTGAAAATTACCCGTGCTACAGCCCACCATCACAACCACCATCAGAACCAGCAACAGTCCCGACAACCCGCTCGTCACCCATTGCGACCTCTGTGTGCTCATGTCTGTCTCCTTATAGCACCTGCGCCACGACTGCTCGGGTCGGCCCGTTACCAACCATCGCCACCAGACTACCCCATCAGCCAACGCCCGTCCAGCCCCTAATACCGCCCAGGTCAGATCCTAAGGCAGCGGTGTCACCAGGACGTCACCAAAACGAATATCGCAATGGTGGGCCAGCAGCAGAAACGACCCTGTCAGAGGATCGCCCGTCTCACTCGTATACGTCAGCAGCCAACCGCCCGGCTCGGCCTGGCCCTGGGGCCACACTTTCAACTGATACGCATGCCCCTGCGCCCGCACCTTCCACACGTAAGGCACGTCAAATGTCACGCTCGCACCGCTGCCGCCGGAAACCGCAATAGTCCCATCGCTGCCCACAAATTCATACGCACCACTGTCCGGACTGGTCTGCCACTTGAACCACGCCAGAGCCCCCATCGGATACCACCCCAGTCGAGGCTGATCGTCACCCCACTGCGAATGCCCAGGCCAACGCATCAGCACCCCCACCGCCGGCAGACCGCCCGGCTGGCCCGTGTAAATATCCACCGAGTTCACCGTCACCGACACCGTCACCTCATAGTCGTCCCAAGCCAACCCCCCAAGTGCCAGAAGGCGGTCGTACCCCGTCTCCGCCGGATGCACCCCACTCGAATCAAATTCCCAAAGCCCGTCCACCACCTGCACGACGTCCTGCAAGGCCGCTGCCGCACTCCAGTCAACCGAATACGACTCAGGCCACGTATTCCCCACGTCGTAATCGACTGTCACCGTACGCACCACCCGCTCGCCCGAGCTGTACGTCGCTGTCAAGGCCACCTCATTGGCTCCAGCAGCCAAATCAGCATACGCAATCTCCGCATTAAAATCACCCGCCCGCGCCAGACGAAAATTCTCCTCCGGCCCCAACGACAGCGACTCATCCGGCCCGCCGTTGACCGCATACGTCAGCGAGACCAGCCCATCCAGCCGCCGGACATTGCCCAGCACATTCACCCAGGGCTGGGCCGCACCGGGTGAGCCAAACCGCTGAGTCTGGCCGTACCACACATCGATGTACTCACCCGGCTCCACCGCCCGAAAAATCGCCGTGACCACGTGATCGCCGCCCACCGTAAGATCCACCGGATTGCCCGAACCGCTCACGGCTCCGCTCCAACCCGCAAACGTCCAGTTCGTCTGCGCCTCTGCCGTCAGACGCACCACCTCGCCCAACGCATAATCGCTCTTGTCGGGCGACTGAATCACCTGGCCGCCCCCAAAAACATTCACCGTCACCCTATGCGTGTTGGGATCCGGGTCAACATACGCGATAGGCTCAGCCGTGTTATGGAAGTAGTCGACCACCCCCATAAAGGCGGGCACAGCGTCCCAGAAGCTGTGATTGCCCACAAAAGGCCCCACCGACTCAACGCTGAGCCCATCACTGAAGCTCGCCACAGCCGTCCACGTGTCGCCGTCGTGTGAATATGAGCAGTCCCACACACTCCCCTGCCGGCCCAGCCGCAAATAGTACGGTGCGCCCCCCGTGATGATCGTGTTCGCCTTGATGTCCACCGTGCCGTCGTAACTGGCCGCCAGCACCCACGTCTCCGCCGCGCCCCCATACACATCGAATACCAGATACCGCTCGCTGTCCTGCTCGACCAGCAACCCCTGTATCTGATTGGCCAACGCCACGTCCGAGTCAAACTTCACCTCCACCTCAAAATCGCTCTCGCCGGCCACCGCCTGCATCACCCTTACCGACAGGTTCTCATCGGGCAGCCCCCTCGCCGCCAGCCGGGCCACGCCTGCCTCTGGCAACGCACTATTGAAAATCCGAACCTCATCGATCTTCCCGTCAAAGCACCGCTGCCCGTAAAACTGGCTCGTGCCGACATACACGTCCTCATCATTATCCTCGATCACCCCGCTGGGCACGTATTGCACCAGATCCAGCTGCCCGTCGATATAGAGCGACACCTTCTCACCGTCAAACACCCCCGCAACGTGCGTCCACTCCCCCAACGGCACCTCCCCTGCACTGGTCACCATCCGCCGCACCCCATCAACACCCACACGCATCTGCAAATGCCTATCGCCACTGCCGCTCAACAGCAACGTGTAAATCGAATAAGGCTCCGACGTGCCATACTCCTTCGAAATGATTCGCTGGTCCTCACGGTACTGGTCCACCCACACCCACGCCGCCACCGTCACGTAATCCACATCCAGACTCGACGCGTCGGGAATCCGCACGTAATCATCCACCCCGTCAAACTGATATGCCTGCCCCACATACCCCGCTGTCAACACCGGCACGTGGCCGGCCGACGTGACACCGTCGTTCCCATGCCACGAACTATCCACCACCCCATCGCCCGGCTCGTCGTCCAGCTTCATATACACGACCAGCTCCGTCGTCTCCACCCCCAGCAGCGCCGCTCCCGCATGACTGGCCCCGCCGGCCACATCAATAAGCAGCGACTCACCCGTCGATGTCACCCCCCCCGCACTGCACGGATCAATTACGCTCCAGAGTCCCCCATCAAGCACCCCGCCCGCGAACGCGTCACTAACGGGCCCTTCACGTACAAACGACGCCGTAATGCTCTCATTGGCGTCCATCGTCACCGTCACCGGATTGGCTCTGCTCGCAAGGGTTCCATCCCAATCCTCAAACACCCAGCCATCGCTCGCCACCGCCGTCAGTCTCACCTGCTCACCCGCCCAGAAACTCGTCCGGTTTGGCTCGCTGCAGTCCTCCGGAATCACCCCCACCAGCCAGTCATCCCCCAACAACGCCAAATCCACCAGATCCACCACCAGATTCCCGTCCAGATCCCCCGCCAGATCGCCGCTGCGCAACCACCCATCCGCCACCAGACCGTGATCCGCCAGGTTCACCCGACAGTCCTCGCTGGCGTCGCCCACCGGGCCAACGATCTCCCCCGGCCCGCAACGGCACAACGGCTCCTCCACCACCGTCCCTTCGCCCACCACGTCTATCTCCAACGTATAATAAGACTGAGCCCCCACCGGACAAACAGAACAGACACACATCAGCGCCCATAACACTGCCGCCCGCTCTAGCCTGACAACCAACCTCGTTCTACCGGAAGCCTTCATGTCGAATCCGTTCGCCTATGCCCGTCTGCAATGACTCTGCCAATGCCTCCCTCCTGTTTCGGTTACGCCCGCTCACAGAAAAGGCGCACAACACCCCCCTCTCTCTCAATAGCTCGAAAAGCTCTCGACAAGAAGCGCCGCTCCGCCGCCGCCTCTACCTGCCACCAGATTATACGAACGGGTAGACCACAGAGCAAGACTTCCTGGCCTGACCACCCCGGCAATGACGCCCCCGCCACCTGCCTCAAATAATCTCCGCCGCACCAACGGGAATCCACGCCTCCTCCCCGTTGCTCAACCTGATCCGCAGCCAGCCCGGCCGTTGCTCGACTACCGTCAATTCCGTACCCGCGTGAAGAGCATCTTCAAAACTGGCAGGGTAGAGCTCTCCGTTCCCTTGACGCGCCACCACACTGCTGGCCACAATCACACCCTCCACGTGCGAGCGCCGATGGACCTCATCCATCCCCACCGACGCCGCCAGACAGACCGCCCCCAACAAGAAAACCACCGCCAGCCAACGCAGCCCCCGCCACCGTCGCCTTAGCAGATACACACTCACCACAACACAAAACGCCGCCCAGCACACGCCCGCCAAAGCAAACTTCGTCTTAGTCCCCAGATCATAATGCCAGAAAAACAACGTCTCCAACACCCGCTGCCGAGCCGGCACCACGCTTTGATCCTGTCGCCGGCTCCGCGCGTAATCCAGGTTCTTGGCCAGGTCCGCGTCGTGCGGCAACAGACGCTCTGCTCGTCGATAATTCACAATCGCCCGCGCAATGTCCCCACTGAGCAGATACGCATTGCCGATGTTGTAATACAAAAAGCCGTTGACCACCTGCCCCTCTTCGATGATCCGCCGATAACGCAAAATCGCCTGCTCATAGAGCACCGCCGCCTCCTCCGGCGACGCCTGCACCTTCTCGTTGGCCTGACGAAACAATTGACTCGCCTGGTAACTCAGATCCGCCAGCTCCGTCTGCGACAGCGCAGCATCCGCCTGCCCGCCCGCCAGCAACACCATCGCCGCCAGAATGACTGCTATCAGCCCTTTCGACATGCCTTCAATTCCTCTTCCAAACCTGCCACACATCGCGCCGCCTCACGAGGCTCCACCTTCGCCTCACCATGCCCGCCCGCGTAGCGACTGTTCTCGCACCGCTCCAGCACCTCGCAAAACGCCGCCGCCCCCCGCCCCTGGCATCCCCGCGCACCAAGCAGCTCCCGGCAATCACGCACCGTCAGCGATTGCGCCACCCGATCGCAACGCTCGCCCATGTACTGCCTCAACACATCAGCCACCTCATCCGCCACATCGCTGCCACCAGCCGAAACGTGCTTCAGCCGCCGCACCGCACGCTTGCACGCCGTCGCCTGCAACTGCGCCCGCCGCCGCTCTGGGTTGTCCGCCCTGAGCCGCTCCGCCACAAACACCACCGCAAGCAACACCAAAGGCGCCCCCCACAACCCCACGACCAACGGATTGACCAACGTCGCCCCCAACGAAAACGCCCGGTTCTCCAGCAACGCCGGCCCTTCGTAATTGGCCGCAATTCCACCCTCCACCGCCGTTATCGCCTTGGCCCGCACCCCGACAGGACCCGCCCCGATACCCTCCGCCGCCGTCACCACACGTGTCGCCATGACCTCCAACGGAATCGGCTCACTTCGCACCGTCACGTAACGCCCCCCGTCCACATCAAAATAACTCAGCGGAATCGCCGGAATCGCCTTGATCGTCTCATACATCGGCCGAATCGTCTGCGTGAACACCTTCGCCTGGGCCACCACCTTCGGCGCCGACTGGTCGCTCGGTATCTTGAAGTCCTTCGCCAACGCCTCCACCGACTCAAGCTCCGGCATCGTCACCTCACGGGGCAACTCCCCCGAGATCCGAATCGTCAGAGTAATCGGATCCCCCACGTTCACTTCCGTCGGCTGCGCCTCCGTCGCTATCGTGTAACGACCCACCAGACCTGCAAAATCCGCCGGCCGACCCGCCCCGGGCAACGCCTTCACCGACACAGCCACCGGCGCCGCCGTCGTCAAAAACCGCTGATAACTACGCCGATCACGCCGCGAACCAAACACATCAAGAGGATCCACCCGACGACGACGCGTCGACGTGTCCACTTTGCTCGCCACGTGAGCTCCCAGCGACCTCTCGCCCGCCTGCTGCGGAATCAGTATCCGCTGCCAGGACAGCGCCAGACAGTCTCGCCCATCATGCTTGCAACTACGCTGACTGACCACCACCACCTGGCCGCCTACCTTCAACTCGAACGCCTTGTCCCCTCCTCCCGGAGGCCCCGCCGCCACCACCCGCCACAACTCAGACTGTTCCAAAAACGACGCGGCAAAATCAAAATCCCCCACACCATTGACCATCGTCCCGTCAATATACCACGTCACCGTACACGTGATCGGCTGGCCCACATAAACATCCGTCTGCGAAACCGTAATCTCCAGGTCCAGCTTATCCGTCGTCTGCGGCGACAATACATCAATCGACAGCGCATTCGTCTGGTACGTCCGCCCCTCCACCTCCACGCTCACCGCCGGAAGCGTCGCCGAACCCGCCTGGCTGGCCGTCAACAAATACGCCATCAGATACCGCTTGACCACCTGCTCCGAACGCCGCCCGTTGCGTATCGTCACCGACCGCTGCGAAAGATCACGCCCCCCCTGGCTCTGCACCGACCAGGCCGCCAGAACACTCACGTCCGCCTGGCCCGGGCCATCGTGCCCGTCAACGATAATCTGATACTGAAAAGGCTCCCCCACGTAGATATCTTTCTGCACAGCCGCCCCGACACGTATCTGGGCCGCCGCCGCCTCCGTGCCCGCCACGCACAGGCACACCCCTGCCGCCACCCGCAACACCATCATTATCGCCCGTCGCTTCATCATAGCACTACCATAGCCCACACATCTCCCCCTCCTTCACCGGCCACTCCTGACTCCTGCCAATGCTTCACCAATCCTTGTCCACCGCCTGATACCCGCCCCGGCCAGCCTTGCGTCGCTGCTCCTTACGCTCTCTCTCGTCGTCAATGATCTGCTTGGCCGTCGTATCCGGAGCCGCCGACCGCTCCTGCTGCTCCTGCTCGCCCTGCTGTTCCTTCTTCTCCTGCTCCTCCTTATCCTCTTTATCCTCTCCCTGCTGCTCTTGCTGGTCCTGCTGCTGCTCTTGTTGCTGTTCCTGTTGCTGTTGCTGTTTTTGATCCTGCCCCTTGCTCTGTTGCTGCTGCTCTTGCGGCTTACCCAACGCCTCCAACGCCCGCTTCAAGCTCTCCACTGACGCCGCCTGCGCCTCCAGCGCCTGGGCCCCTTGCACCGCCTTCAAACCCTCAACAGCCTGCTCCTCATGCCCCACGGCATTGCCCAGCTCCTCACCCGCCTTGCCCAACGCCTGGGCCTGTTGCTGCTGTTGCGCCGCCATGTTGGGATCCGCACCCGCTGTCGAAGCAGCCGCCCCAATCTGCTGCGCCAACTCGCCCGCCTTGGCCTGCGCCTTGGCCGTATCCACCCGCAGCCCTTCCTGCTCCGTCGCCTGCTCGCCAAACTCATCAGCCGCTTGCTCTGCACCACCCTCCTGTGCCGCCCGTTCCTGCGTCTCCGTCGTCTTGCCTCGCACCGTCTCCTGCCGTTCGATCAACTCCTTGATCTGCTTGGCCAACTCCTGCACCTGGTTCTGCCGCTGTTGCTGCTGCTCCTGCTGCCTGAGCTTGTCCAGCAAATCCTTCATCACCAGCCGCGCCACCGCCATGTTCCGCGCCGCCTCCGCATCCTCCGGCTCAATATCCAACGCCGCCCGATAGTGACGCACGCTCTCCGTTAGCGCCTCCATCGCCTTCTTCAAATCGCTCTCCAGCTGCCGTTGGGCCTCCTGAAAATGACAATTCCCCAGATTATACCGACAACGCCCCGCCAGCCCCATGTCCTTACTCGTCACCGACGCCTGCTCATACAACCCGATCGCCCCGGCATAGTCCTCCTGCCGATAAAGACAATTCGCCCGATTATACAACACCACCGCCTGATCCGCACTCTCGGGCGGCAACGACTCATACGCCGCCAACGCCTCATCGTAGGAGCCCGCCTCGTAGAGCCGATTCCCCCGCGCCACCAGCTCCGCCGCCGACTCGGCCCAGGCCGCGCCGCCCAGCCACAGCGTCAGCGCCGACACCAGCACCACTGTACCGCGCCTCGCTACACCCACCGCCGTCATGTCACACCTTCTTGCGTTCACTCACCGCCGCCTCGCACACCAGTAACCCCAACGCCAACGCCAGAAAAATCTGGAACTTTTCATCATATTGCAGAATCGTCGCCGACTCCAACTCCTTCCTGTCCGCCGGCAGAATCGCCTGCACATAAAGCTCATCCAGGTTGAACGTCCCCGTCCCCACGTTCCAGTATTTGCCCCGCGTCTTCAACGCCACCTCGCTGAGCATTTGACTGTCCAGCTTCGTCCAGATCTCCTGCCCCTTGTACTTCGCAAACGTCTTATTACCCGCCGCGTCCGTAATCGGAATCCGGCTGCCCTCCTGATCATTGCCCAACCCGATGCAGAAAACACGAATCCCCTCCTGGCCCGCCTTCTCCGCCGCCTTGACCGGAAAACTCTCATGGTCCTCGCCGTCGGTAATCAGAATAACATCCTTGTAATCCCGCTCCATCTGATCGAACACTTCCCCCGTCGCCTTGCGAATCGCGTCACCTATCTGCGTCCCGCCCCGGCTGACACTCTGCGTCGTGATATCCGCCAACGCCATCCGCGCAAACGCATAATCCTGCGTCAACGGACACTTCAACACCGCCGTCCCCGCAAACGCGATAATCCCCACCCGATCCCCCTGCAACGCGTCAATCAACTCGCTGATCGACAGCTTCGCCCGCTCCAGACGATTCGGATAAATATCCTCCGCCAGCATACTCCGCGACACATCCAGCAGAATCACCAGATCACGCCCCCGCCGCTGAATCTTCTCCGGCCGCGGGTTCCACCCAGGACCCGTCAGCGCCGCAATCACCGCCGTCGCCGCCAGCAGCAGCAGCACCGCCTTACCCGCCTGCCGCTTCATACTGTACTGCGCATTGATCCGCCCCAGCAACTCATGCGACGCAAACGCCTCCAACGCCCGCCGCTTCCGATAAAAACTGTACCCGTACAGCCCCGCCAGCACCGGCAGGGCCCACAACAGCCACAACACATCATAATTTGCCAAACGTAACGTCGTCATCGTCTTACGGTATCTTCCTCAATACGGTGCACCCCAACATAATCTCCAACGCCAGCACCGCCAACGCCCCCAGCGCCCAAGGCCCAAAACGCTCCTCGTACCGGCTGTACTCCACCGTCTCGATCTCGCTCTTCTCCTGCTCGTCTATCTTCTGGCACAACGTCCGCAACGCCTCGCCGTCGTCCGCCCTGCCGTAAAACCCGCCCGTCTCCTTCGCCATCGCCTTCAAGAGCGCCTCGTCAAACTCCTGACCGCTGGGCATCAGAAAATCGCCAAACAACCCCTGCACCCGCACACCTCCCTCGCCCCCGCCGATCCCCACCGTATACACCTTGATCCCCCACTCCTTCGCCAACGCCACCGCCGCCATCGGCTCGTGCTCGCCCGCGTTGTTCCGCCCGTCCGTCAACAACACGATCACCTTGCTGCGAATCTCATACGCCGGACGCGAATCCTCACCCTCCCGCGTTGTCCCCTGCAACGCCCTGTTCCGCCGCGTCAACTCCTCCTCCGCCGTCTTCAACCGCGCCGCCGCCAGCGAAATCGCATCACCAATAGCCGTCGCGTTCTCCGCACTACGCTGGCCCACCACCGGCGTCTGCTTCAAAAAACCCAGCACTGCGTCATGAGCATGCACCAACGGACACGTCGTGTCCGCATACCGCGCAAACGTCACCAGCCCGATCAAATCGTTAGGCCGACCCGCCAGCTCCTCGCCCCCCTTGACAAAATCTCCCAGCACCCGCTTGACCACGTCCAGCCGCGACATCTCCTTACCCCCATATGACATCCGCGCTTCCATACTGCCCGACCGGTCCACCACCAACTGCATCGCCACCCCCTTGGCCGCCACCCGGTGCATTTGACTGCCATGCCGAGGCCGCGCCAACGCCACCACCAGCAACACCACGCACAACAGACGCAGCACCATCAGCACAGGACGCAGCCGCACCCGCCAGGACGCCCCCACCCGCCGCGCGTCACGCAGCGAACTGAACCGCAACCGTGCCCGCCCCCCCCGACGCATCATCAAATACGCCGTCAATGGCCCCAACGCCAAAAGCACCAGTACCCACGGAGAATACAACGCCACCTATTCGCTCCTCACCAGCACACCGTCAGCTGCCCCCGCTTCAGCCGCCATATCCGTCACATCCACCTGCTTCTCATTCACCCGCGTCGCCTCGATAAACTCCTTCGTCAGGTCAAACGTCTGCTGAATCTCCGACGTCGCCGGCCCATACCGCGCAAACTTGACCAGATCGCAATGCTCCAGAAAACGACACAAAAGCGACTGCTGCGACCCATCCAGCACCGCCTCACCCCGCGCCTCCTGCAAAAACTCCTCCGTCGTCTGCTCCGGCGCCCGCAACTCGAACCGCTCCTCGATATACCGCCGTACAATCCAGCTGAGCCGCTCGTAAAACACCTTTACCTGCCCCGCCCCGACATAGTCCGCCGCCACCAGCTCCGCCAGCCGCTCATACGCCAACTCGTGCGCAGGCCTCAACACCCGCACCACCTGCCCCCGCCGCCTACGCCGCCACACAATCCACACCAGAACAACCGCCCCCAGCACAGCCGCACCCGCCAGCCACCACCCCCACGTCCGCGCCAACCGCCCCGGCAGTACCGCCACCGGCTTGATATCCGCTATCGTCAAATCCCCCCGCTCCTGGGCCAGCAGACTACTCACCTCAACCGCGATAGGCTCGGTCAACAACTCATACGTCGGCTCCTCCTGCTCGTCCACGGCCGCAACAGGACCCTGCCCCGTCGCATCGGACGCCCCCGCCGCCTCCGCAAAAACAAACCTCATCGCCGGTATACTGAACGTTCCCGACACAATAGGCTCCAGCCGATACTGCCGAGACACCTGCCGACGCCCCTGCTCATCCAGCCGATCCGGCTCCGACGTAAAATCCAGTATCCCAAACTCATACTTACCCAGCACCTCCGCCAGCGAAGGCATCGTCACCTCATACCCCTCCTCGATGCTCGCCTCCAGACGCAACTGCACCGTCTCGGCAATCGTCAGCGCCTCCCGGTCCAGCTTCACGTGCACCGCCAAAGGCCCCTTCTCATAGACCTTGTCAACGACCCACGCGCCCCCCGCCTCCGCCGCCTCTTGCTTGTCGCAGCCCGCCCCGCCAACCAGCAGCACCAGGCACACCAGCACCATACCGGCCTGCGTCCCAGCTCGCACCCACCTCAAACTCTCTGCCCGTCGCGTATTCATCGACTCATCATCACCTTAACTGACTACTGCCCGCCCTGCGTCCCGGCGTCCGGCTGCTTCTGCTCCGCCGCCCCACCGCTAAACACCTCCCGATGCACCACGATGTTATACTTGGCCATCAGACTCTCCTGCAGCACCTGCTGAGCCTCCTGCATCTCCTGCCGTGCCAACATCTGATAAATCTGCCCCTTCACACTCGCAAAATCCTGCTGCGCTGCCGCCGTTACCTCATCCACCCAGACCGCATACCACTGCCCCGCCTGCCCCACCGGCTCCGCCATCACCGCACCAGCCTCCCCCTGCAAAATCTTATCCACCCAGGCAGCATCCACTTTAAGCGATCCCGCGGACCCACCGTCCGTCACCTCCGTCTTCTGGACACCCTGGCCCGCCCCTGCCAGCGCCGCCGCTACCGCCTCGAAATCCTCCCCACCCTTGACACGTCCGATAAAACCAGCCGCCGCCGTCTCCGCCTCAAACGCCACATACCGAATGCTCGCCCGCGCAGGCGTCACAAAACCCGCCCGATGCGCCTCGTAGTACGTCTCCATCTCCCGCTCACCCACCTGCACCTTGCCCAGCACCTCCCGATGCAACATCTCCTTCGCCAAGACCCTCCGCCGCTGCTCCGTAAGGGCCTCCTTCACCGCCGCCTCCTCGTCCAACTGCCGTGCCAACGCCTCACGATACATCGCCTCCTCCACCACCACCTGCTCCAACAACTGCAGCTGCTGCTTCGGATCGGTCAGTCGGCCCAAGGCCAACTCTTTTTGCTGCTTTACCTGCTCCGGCGACATCATCGCTGACAGACGCCGCAACTGACTCTCCAGCTTCTTCTCCGCCAGCGCCGCCAACTGCCCCCGCGTGATCTTCTCCGGCCCCAGCTCCGCCACCACCACGCTGTCTGCATCCTCCCCAGGCTTGAAACTCGCCCGCGACCGCAGCTCCTGCCGCAACGCCGCAAACCGCCCCGCCTGCTCAAAAGCCTCCGCCAGCTTCCCATCCAGCTCCCCCCGCAGTTCCGCCACCTCCGCCGTCAGCTCGCTCCGATACAAATAATCTATCGCCTCCCCAGGCCGGCCCGCTTCCAACAGCAACACCCCCACCCGGTACAACACCCGCGCCTGCTCCTCTGGCCCCACACTGGCACGCCCCAAATACCCCTTCCAGGCATCAGCCGCCTCGCCATGCAACCCCCGCGCCGCCAGCTTCGTCGCCAACTGCTCATACTGTGCCGCGCTCATCCCCCCATCCGCCGACTGGGCCGAGCCCTGCCCACGCACCTGCAGCCACAGATTCGTCCCGCCCACCGCCAGCACGGCCAGCAGCAACACCACCAACCAGCCGCCGCCCCATGAGCGACGCCCACGATTGGCCGGCAACGTCAAATTCAATCCTTCCGCCATCATCTACTCTCCGCTGCTCCCCCGTGCCCGCCTGGGCGTGTTACCTAAACCCGTCACCGTCGCTTCTCGCGCGTACGAAAAAACCGCACCAACTCCGGAAAGTAAGGCCGATCGCTCGACACCGATATGCAGTCCACCCCCGCTGAACGCAACATCCCCGTCAGCTCCTCATGCCGCTGGCCCGTCGTCTCGCCATACTCCCGCCGCACGCGCCCGCTGCCCGTATCGATCAGCAGCACCTCCCCCGTCTCGGCATCCTCCAGCTCGATCAGCCCCACCGCCGGCATCCCTATCTCACGACGATCCCGCACCGCCACCGCAATCAGATCATGCCGCTTGTTGATCAACGCCAAAGGCCGCCGCAAATCCGCTGCAATGAAATCCGACACCAGAAACACCGTCGCCCGCTTCTTCACCACCCGCCCCAGATAATCCAACGCCATCCCAATGTCCGTCCGCCCGTGCGTCGGCCGATGATACAACAGCTCCCGAATCACCCGCAACACGTGCTGCGTCCCCTTCTGCGGCGGAATAAATCGCTCCACCCGGTCCGTAAATGCAATCAGCCCCACCTTGTCCTTGTTCTTGATCGCCGCAAACGCCAGCACCGCACACAACTCCGCCGCCAGCTCGTTCTTGAGCTTGCCCACCGTCCCGAACGCCCCCGACGCGCTCAGGTCCACCAGCAGCATCACCGTCAGCTCGCGCTCTTCCACGTAACGCTTGATGAAAGGCTTACCCGTCCGCGCCGTCACGTTCCAGTCGATAGTCCGCACATCATCCCCCGGCACGTACTCACGCACCTCGTCAAACTGCATCCCCCGCCCCTTGAACGTACTCTCATACTCCCCCGCAAACACCTCGTTCACGTAGCGGTTCGTATAAATCTGTATCCGACGTATCTGTTGCAGTATTTCCTGAGGTATCATATTCCGCTCACCCGCCCGCGACCTAAAATTGAGAGATTCTTCTCCAGCCCCCGATTATATATCGGAGGATATTAGGTACTCTTACGGCACTTCGATATTGTCAAAAATGTGCTGAACGATATCCTCTGACGTCTTTTCCTCCGCCTCGGCCTCATAGCTCACAATTACCCGGTGCCGCAACACATCCATACCGATCGACTTGACGTCCTGGGGCGTCACATAACCGCGCCGCTGCAAAAACGCATAGGCCTTGGCCGCCACCGTCAGATAAATCGTCGCCCGCGGCGACGCCCCATACGCAATCAAAGGCTTGATATCCAGCCCGTACTCTTCGGGACGGCGCGTCGCATCAATCAGATTCACGATGTAATCCTTGATCCCGTCGTCGATGTAAATCTCGTCGACCACCTCCCGCACCGCCACGATCTCCTCCGGCGTAATCACCGGCTCGACCTCGAACGTCTTGTTCGTCTGGGCCATCCGCTCCAGGATCAGCCGCTCCTGCTCCTTGTTCGGATACGTCACCTTCAACTTCAGCATGAACCGGTCCACCTGCGCCTCCGGCAGCGGATACGTCCCCTCCTGCTCGATCGGATTCTGCGTCGCCAGCACCATCAACGGACTCGGCAGCGCAAACGTCTCATCCCCAATCGTCACCTGCCGCTCCTGCATCGCCTCGAGCAGCGCGCTCTGCACCTTCGCCGGCGCCCGGTTGATCTCGTCGGCCAGAATGATATTCGCAAAGATCGGGCCCTTCTTCGCATAAAACTCGCCATCCTGAGGCCGATAGATCTGTGTGCCGATCAAATCCGCCGGCAACAGGTCGGGGGTGAATTGCAGACGCCGAAAGGACGCCCGAATCGCCCGTGCCAGCGTCGTCACCGTCAAGGTCTTGGCCAGTCCCGGCACGCCCTCGATAAGCACGTGGCCATTCGCCAGCAGCCCCACCAGGAGCCTTTCCAGCATGTATTGCTGGCCGACGATCACCTTTTCCCATTGGCCCATCAGGCTGGCCACGAACTCGCTCTTCTCATCCACCCGGCCCGCAATCTGCTTCACATCCAACGCCATTGGCTACATCCTCACCTGCAAAAGCCTTCCAAAAACAATTCCCGACCCCCTGTCCGAGCCTGACTCGATCCACGGGCGCACCGTCCCACCCCTTGCACCGCTACGACCGTCACCATAAAGATACCGGTCTGGCCGGAATCATACATCCTTTTTCTGAAAATCGCCAGCTTGGCGGGGCAGTTCAGGCGTGCAATCGTCCTGGCACACGCCAGGGGGTCCCCAGAGCTAACCATTTTATTTACAGATATTAACAGCAGTCACCGGCTGGATGGACGCCCCCTTCGCAGGTGTGCCGCTGCCCCCAGGAGGTCTGTTTTTGTGGCCGGCGTCCCATTGTGGCGTACGGACTTGCAGGCCGTTGACGGTCGCTCAAGAGGCACACGCTGTTGACGGAGCAGCAGTATCTTGCAGCCTTGCTCCAAGCCGGGATACGGGTGGGCCGTGGTCTGGAGACAATCCACAGAAGCGATATGCAAGCCACCATAGCAGGGGTGCTGACAGAAACGCGGCGGGAGCAGGTGGTTTTTTGGGCGAAAAACAGGGGTGCGTGCTTCGCCCGTGGCAGAGAAAATGCAAAAAGTTCTGGTAAGATAGGTAAGATGTAAGGGTTAGGCTGAGCGCGATTTGGTCAGCGGGGAGGCAAAAGTGGGGAAAAACTGGGCCAAACTGAACCGTTTTGGGTCCAAACTGACACGTTTTTGCGTCAAACTGACACGTTTTTGGGGTGTTTTTGAGGGGGCATTTCCAGGAGTGCGTACAAACCCACATCACCCAGACCACCTATCTTAACACGGGCATTTTGCACGATTGGCCGACAGAATCGCGCTCAGGATGGGCCAAACCACCGAGTCGCCGAAGCTCCGAATTGAGGCTCACCGCAGAGGCCCGAGGCGGCAGAGCAGAGAAGATATACTTACCAGCAAGAGCTCCGCGGGCACAAAGGAAGAGAAGAGGAGGTCACCACCAAGTCACGAAGCCACCAGGAAGAGAGGCCGTGCGAGTTCAGACGTCAGCGTGAACCATGCAGCGGAACACGCTAAAGCGTGAACTCTTACGAGAAAAGACTCTGGCAGGTTCACTTGCCAGGGACGGTTCGGGTCGGTAGAATTGCGGGGCAGGTCGTTGGACACGAGGTGCTGCCGAGGCTTAACTGGAGTAAGCGGAGTCAGATAACAGGGCGTCGGGCCGATCGGCGGCTGCCGATTGACGAGCGAGCAATCGGCACGGGTAACCCGTCAGGCACCCCACGTATTTGCCATGAAAGAAATCGAGAAGGCATTAGCTCACTATTGGGGATATGACAGTTTTCTGCCGCTGCAGCGACAGGCTATGGAGTGTATACACTGCGGTAGCGATTCGATAGTAGTTCTTCCGACCGGCGGTGGTAAGTCTCTTTGTTTTCAGGCGCCAGCGGTGACTATGGCGGGGCTGGCAGTGGTGGTCTCGCCACTGATTTCCCTGATGAAGGACCAGGTTGACGCTTTGACTGAATGCGGTGTTTCGGCGATGCGGATTGACAGTTCAATGTCCGTGGTCGAACGAGAGAGTGTTATTGCCCAGGTCAAAGAGCAGTCGCTGAAATTGCTGTATTTGTCACCTGAGCGGCTCTTGTCTCACAGTTTCATTGAGGTGCTAAAACGCATACAGCTATCCTTTATCGCTATTGACGAGGCTCACTGTGTCAGTATGTGGGGGCATGATTTTCGGCCTGAGTATCGCCAGCTCGGGTCGCTCAGGCAGGTTTTTCCTGATGTCACCATAGCTGCATATACAGCTACGGCGACGGAACAGGTCCGCAAGGACATTGCCCAGCAGTTGCGGCTCAAAGAGCCCCGGATGCTGGTCGGTTCATTCGACAGGCCTAACCTGGTTTATAAGGTCCGGCCGCGCAAAACGATACTGAAACAGGTTTGCAAGGTGCTGGACCGACACCAGGGCGAATCCGGTGTTATCTACTGCATTCGCCGCAAAGATGTTGACACTATATGTGCTGATTTATCCACGCGAGGTTATCGTGTCGCGCCGTACCATGCGGGTATGGACGATGCGGACCGCAAGAACAACCAGGATCAATTCATCAATGAGAAGGTTGACACCATAGTAGCCACGGTCGCTTTCGGCATGGGGATAGACAAGTCGAATGTGCGATACGTGATTCACACCGGCATGCCGAAATCGCTTGAGCACTATCAACAGGAGAGCGGTCGGGCCGGCCGTGACGGGCTGGAAGCTGAATGCTGTCTGTTTTATTCAGGCAGTGATTATGGTATCTGGAAGAGCCTGATGAGGGATATGCCTGCAGATGCCTACAAGGTCGCCATGGTCAAACTCAGTGGCATATACAGTTTCTGCACAGGGGGCGTGTGCCGGCACCGAGCTATTCTTCGCTATTTCGGGCAGGACCTCGAAGAAGAGAGCTGCGACGCTTGTGATATGTGTATGGGCGAATTGGACTACATTGACGATTCGTTAGTGACCGCTCAGAAGATTCTATCGTGCATAGCGCGTCTTGACCAGCGATTCGGGGGCGATTATACCGCCTTGGTGCTTACCGGCTCAACAGAGAAGCGTATAATGGAGAATGGGCATAACACACTAAGTACGTATGGGTTGCTGAGCGACTATTCGAAGCATATCATCCGTGACTGGATCGAACAACTCACGGGACAGGGCTATATTGAAAAGCACGGCGAATACAATGTGCTGAATATAACGGAGACAGGCTGGCGTGTTTTAAGGCGGGAAGAAACACCGCGGCTGCTCAAACCGGTCGAAAGACCCGTTAAAGCATCCAAGGTCGCCACGGATAGCTGGGAAGGGGTCGATAAGGGCTTATTTGAAGCATTGCGAAGACTACGTTCCACGCTTGCAGGCAGGAAGAAGGTTCCTGCTTACGTAGTGTTTGGCGATGCAGCACTGCGGGATATGGCCCGGCGGAGACCGTCGCTTGTCGATGGTTTCCTCGAAGTGAAGGGCGTGGGCAAGAAGAAATGTGAGCAATATGGTGATGTTTTTCTGGCAGCCATCAAGGATTACTGCGAAGCCCATGCGTTGGCGGTGGATGTTGGAGGGAGTTGAA
>Ga0180432_10005085_pt1 | contig 17711 bp, 15 predicted proteins | sample SS_ome_10_FD_132414 | JGI IMG/M metagenome (GOLD analysis project Ga0180432, IMG submission 132414) | Hypersaline lake sediment archaeal communities from the Salton Sea, California, USA - SS_1_MS_2 metaG | ecosystem: Environmental > Aquatic > Non-marine Saline and Alkaline > Hypersaline >...
GCCTCGGTGGTCGCCGGGGAGATGGGGGGCGTCGACGAGGCGGCGCTGACGGCCCAGGCCATCCTCTCCCGGACCTGGGTGATGACCCACCTGGGCACCCACGATGCCGCCGACCTGTGCGACCTGACCCACTGCCAGAGCTACAAGGGCGTGGATGCGGAGACCCCGGCCGCACTCCGGGCGACGAAGAAGAGTGAAGGACTCATCCTGACGTACGACGGCGAGCCGGCGATGATCTTCTACCACGCCTGTGCCGGGGGCATGACCACCTCGCCGAAATACGTCTGGAGCGGCCCCGACATCCCGTATCTCGTGCCGGTTGAGGAGGTATACCGGGGTCGAGACCTTTCCGCCGGGAGCCCCCATCGGTCCTGGGAATGGCGGGTGGACACGGATGAGCTGATGGGGATGCTCTCCCCATCGTTCGAGGGCACGTATCGCGCCCTCTCCATCTCGGAGCGGGACCCATCGGGAAGGGCCATGACCATACGCCTCTCGGGAAAGGATTCCCACACCATCACCGGCGAGGAGCTTCGCATCGCCGTGGGCAGGGAGTTCGGGTGGGGCTGCCTCAAGAGCACCCTCTTCGACGTCTCGAAAGACGGTGATGAGTACGTCTTTTCCGGCAGGGGACTGGGACACGGCGTGGGGCTGAGCCAGTGGGGGGCGATGGAGCTCGCTCGATCCGGCCTGACCGCAGAAGAAATCATCCTCTTCTATTTCCCCGGCACGAATATCGTACCCCTCTCAGAGCTTTCGGGAGGAGAATCGGAATCGAGCAGATGAACCGCATTGAATGGAAAACGGGGGCGCGATGATCAACACCCTCCACAAGGCTCACTTTTCCATCCAAAGGGCGACCCCCGGGGACGCCGGGGTCCTGTCTGAAATCATCCGTCGGGCCTTCGCGTCCGTGGCGATACGGTTTGAGATCACCCGTCGCACCTGCCCCACCCATCCGTCCTTCGCCACCGATCACTGGATAGAAGAAGACATGGCCGCGGGCGATACGTATTTTATGCTGCTGGAGGACGATACGCCCTCGGGCTGCGTGAGCGTGAAGCAGGGAAAGGAGACGGACACCTGCTATGTAACGCGGCTCGCCGTCATGCCGGACATGCAGAAGCACGGCGGGGGGAGCATCCTCGTCCGGGAGGCGATGGATGAGGCGCGGCGTATGGGGGCAAAAACCGTCCAGGTCGGCATCATAGCCGACGATGTTCGGCTGGAGGCATGGTATCGAAGGCGGGGGTTCGCCGTCTCGGCCCACGCCCGATTCACACACCTTCCCTTCCGGGTCACGTTCCTGACCCGGGACCTGGACCTACCCGACTCCGGGGCCGATCCCGACGGGCCCTGATCGCATCCCATACCCCCCGGCCGTCCACTCTAAAACCGTATCCCCATCGACCGGGGCGACGGACGGAACCGCCTGTTATTCCCGCTTCGATTCGATGTCGATCACCCAGCGGATTTGAGTGTGGGAATAGTATATGCCGTGGTAGGCCAGGAAATACTCCTGAACGTAGCCCGCCAGCTCGGTTTCCGTCGGATCAATGCCCTGGTCGTAGTAATACTCGGCCATGGCCCGGGAGAGCTCCCAGATCTGGGCCACCTCATCGTCTCTGAGGCCGATGCTCTCGTAGTCAAACTCGTCATCCAGGGGGACATCGAGGCCCCGGTAATGGGAACCGGGGTCGGAGAACTGGACTTCAGATACAAACTCGCCGGGGAAGGAATAGAGGGTATAGGTGTCGTCGCCCTTTTTCTTGAAGTAGAGCCAGTTCCCCTCCCAGTAGCAGTCCTCGCCGATGATGATCGTGCCGTCGGCGGTCTCGATGATGCAGTCTCCCCCGAGGAGACTCACCGCCGACACGCAGAGAAGAAGCGCCGATATGCCGAGAAGAAGGATTGTCTTTTTCGCCGTTTTCACCGTTTTATACTGGTTGCGAAACATTCATTGCACCGATGCCGGCCTCTTATTCCTCCGCCTCGTAGACATCGGTCTGTTTCATGGCGTCGAGAAGATAGGACTGCACCAGTCTCTTGGGGGCCAGGAAGATGGATCCGTCGGGGATCGGCTCATTGTATGCCGATAGGTCCGTGGCGACGAACTCATCGAATCTTTCCGGGTCCACCGGATAGAAGGGACGCAGGACCGCCTCGAAGCCGTAATCGAACTCCTCGTCCATCAAGAGGGAAAAGGGTTTGAAATAGGCGTGTCGCTCGAACTGCTCGGCAAACAGCGGGTCGTCGCCGCCCTGGACACAGAAGAGGATGTGGCTGATGTAATGCCGGGGATAATTGGTCTGGTTATATAGCCCGACCACGATGTCTCCCTCCCGGGGGATATAGCTTAAGCTCTCGATCATCGGCAGCCTGACGCGGATGGGGAGCTCACTCTTATTCTCAAGCCAGTAGTTGAAGCCGTCGAGGCCCGATTCCTCGTCAAGCTTCATGGCCACCACCCAGCGCTTGTTGTACATACGCTCGAAGGCGATCCACGAAAACTCCGCGTAATTCAGGCTCATGTAGTCGAAGAAGGAATAGAAATCCCGCTTGAGGGTCTGTTTCATGGCGACGGAGAGACTCCCCGCCCGCTCCATGACCACATCCCCGCGCTTCACCGCGGTGAAGACCTTTCCGTAATAAAGCATCTCCATCGGATTCTGATAGCCGAACTCATCGGATAGATGATACACCCACTTATAATAGTTGAGCTGCAGCCCCCCCAGGCAGTTCGGCTTTTCGTCGTCGGTGTCGAGGATCTCGAAATCCCGGGGCTCGAAGTCATCCCAGAAGGACGTGCGGTAAAAGGGAAACTCCACCCCCATGGAATCAAAGGGAATGCTGGCGTGATTGGTGATATCCTGACCGATGTAGGGATTCGCCGTCTCGCCCACGTCCAGGCCGTAGCGCAGCAGCTCATCCTCCACCAGGGCGTTGTCTATCCTCCCGGTCCCCTCTAGAGAGACACATCCGGCGAGGAAGAACAGTGACGAGAGGATGATGAAAGAAGATATCTTTATATATTGGAAGGCCGTCGTCGGAGAAAAGACGACGGGTGATGTGTTTTTACGGCGACGTCGAATCGGCATACAGTTTCTCCTCGCAGGCGACGATCATCTCGCCCACACGCTCCTTATATTCCGTATTGATGAGATCCAACGACCTCTCATTCATAAACGACTGGGCGATGGCCCGGGCGTTGTCATATTCACCCAGGTTGAAATACGCCTGGTACATCAGCTCCGTGAACTCGAAATGAAGCCTTTCTGAAAGCTGGTCGTTATTGACCTGGTACCACAGGTGCTGCTCGTACTTCGTGAGATTCTTCGTGACAATCGTTCGATCATCTTTCCCCAGGTATCTCTTGTAATACCCGATGATGCCCGCCAGGTATTGGGACATGGGAGGCTCTTCACTCTCCTCGCTCTCCTCGATGTCCTTCATGGCCTCCTCGCATTCTTCAAGTCGTTTCTTTTGCTCCCTGAGTACATCGTTCACCGTCTCAGGCGTGATGACGACATCCGTCACGAGGCTCTCATAGTCCGCGGGCTTCATCTTCAGCTTCATCTCGACGATGCCGTTTTCGAGATACAGGTCGGATATCTGAACCATCACCTCGAAGGGCATATCGGTCTCGACGATTTCGCTGGCGACGAACAACAGCGCACGTCCCAGCGTCGGGTATTCCTTGAAGTGCGGGTAGTTGCGCATGATCTCGTTGGCCATGAACAGGGCCTGGTTGTGGGACCTTTGGGGATCGCCGATGCCGTAGGCCTTGCGGGATCGAAGCACCTGCAGCGTCTTTTCGCCGTCGTAGCCGAGCTTCTCGAACAACGCCTCCGCCTCGGAAAAGCCGACGATGACATAGTAATCGACCTTGAGCCCCAGGTATTCCTCGACCGATTCTACGGTCAGCTCCCGTCCTCCCAGGGAATATGTATCGGCGATGATCTCCTTACCCTCGGCGATCTTCTCACTCATGGTGCCGCGAGGAATCGACGTGATGACGATTCGCCCCTCATAGGGGTACAGCGTGAAGCAATGGATGGCGTCGGCCCGTCTGTGTGTCTGGCCCCGTCGGCCGTCCAGCCCCAGCACCAGTATATCCACTTTTTCCCTGATCGGGGGAAGCTCCGGCAGGAAGATGAGCTTCTCCAGAAGATCATGGTAGTAGATGATCGTATCCTTCCAGTCCTCAAACCAGCTTCCCGCCTGGGCTCCCACCGGGGAGGCCAGAAAAATTGACAGGGCGATGACGAGCGCCAGCGCCCTGTTGAATTGTGATCTTATCTTCATCATTTCACACTGCTTTTATTTAGAGTGTTATTGTATCCTATACTCTGAAATGTTGTCAAACAAAATTATTAGACTCTTTTAATACGTGCGGCCTTACCGGGCGGTATGCCGCTGATTCTTTTTTTAAAGTACCCATCCATTTTCTTCATACGGTGGCTGATGGCGGATTGTGTCAACCCCAACCTGTCGGCGATCCATGTCTGATTCATACCGCGGCGATACATCAACCATATCCATAAGTCTACATCGGGCAGGTCCTCAAGGGCTTTTTCGTACATGCGAAAGTAACTGTTTGTCGGCAAATAGCATTCAGGATTGAACATGGTAAACTCCTTTTTCGATTTCTGTCGATACTACTCATGGGTTACCAATATGTCAACATTCGTTTTTCGCGATGTTGCCCTATTGGAAACAGCCTCGTGACGGCAGTTCCCGATATTGTCACTATTTTTTACATTTCTGCCGTTTTATTCACGATATCAAAAAAAATGTTGACAATCAGGCAACTTCTGGATACCATGGATCGTATGAAAGACGGTGAATTCATCCGCCAGATGCGTCTGAAAAAAGGACTCACCCAGGAAGAGCTGGGTGAGTCCCTGAATGTCAAGAAATCGACCATCAGCCGCTGGGAGAGCGGTGAACGACGGATCACCCTGGAAAATATCCGAAATATAGCCCAGGCATTGGGCTTTCCCCTGAGTGCCCTTGAACACGGTGAAGACTACCAACCGAGAAACTCACACAGGACATCGGCCGATGAAAATATCTACGAGGTGATCCAGGAGGATACCGGGGACTTTGCGTCCGACGGTATACAGATCACCATCTCGGGCATCGAGGACCCGGAGTTGATCCAGATCCTGGAAGGACTCAATGAGCTGGGCAAGCTGCCGAAAGACGACCTGGAGGACATCAAGGATATCCTGAAGCTCACCCGGCGCATCATAGAGAAACAAACCCATACATCCTGAAGAAGCCGCTGTTCCCGTCTCGTGGGCGTATCGATGCCGAAAACGAGAACCCCGCCGGTACCCGACATCTCATGTTCTCATCAGAGAAGCTCCCACACAGCCCGAACGAAGAAGGTCCGTGTTTACTTTTCTGTTGCAAGACAGGTTCACAGATCGGAAAGAAAAATCAAGGGGAGGACATGAAAGCCCCTGTATCGGGTGAATCTCAGACACTGGGCTGTTTTCATGCATCGCCGGAGAGCGGATATTTCTTTTATTTCGGCGTCGGGTGACGAGCAGCCCCTTCTCACATACAGACGAAAGTGACGCATCGATATGAAGACATCCCTGAGAATGCTCTTATTTCTTCCCGTCATCGTCGGTATCGCTCTTCTCTCGGCGATCGTCGGGATGGTGGCGGTCGCCGTCGCCTTCATAGCGGTTTCGGCGCTCCTTCAGCTCCTGGCCGAGCTGCTTGGGCTTTTGTGGGGATCGTCGCCCTGGCACATCATCACCTTTCATCAGGACGGCCGTTTTGTTTTTGAGATGACCGAGTCGGCTTATTCGGCGATGAATTTTCTCGCTAGATGGGTGGGACTTGTGGGAGGCGGTGCATACGGGGCCTTTCTGTTTGCACGGCGGCAGCGAAGAAAAGGCGCCCCGTTCGCCTGAATCTATATTGCGGGGGGCACGGGCGAGTACATCCCGTCAGGTGTGTAATCGCAATGAAAAACCCGCCGAAGCGACGGGTTTTTCATATCCAACCGAATGTGATCGATTTGCTCCGGCAATCGTCCGTGAACCCCTACAGGGGATTCTGGATATATCCGTAGCGCCCTTCAAGCTTGATCAGGCCCAGACCGTCGCTGAAGAAATACGCCTCTTCGAATTGCGGCTCAATGACCACCTCGCCCGATGAGTTCATGTATCCCCAGAGATCCCCTACCTGAATGGGGGCCAATCCCTCGCGAAAGAGTCCCGCGTTATCGAAGGGAACATCCTCGGAGCTGATCACCACATCGGCGTTCTTATCGATAAAGACATAACTGCCGTCGCGATACACCTGGGCCAGCCCCTCGGTAAAATTGTATGCATCCTCGAATGCCGGCTTAATGACGAAGTCGCCGGTCTCATCGATATATCCCCACTTATCCTCTACATATACCGCGGCCAAGCCGTCGGAAAAGCTGTCTATAAAGTCGAATCCGCCGTCGATTACCACATCGCCCTCGGTGTTGATGAACACCCACTTCTTGGTAATTCCCTCGGCTATCCTCACCGCCGCCAGGCCTTCGGAAAAAGGAGGTGCGTCGGTGAACTTCGGAGAGATGATCACATCGCCCTCGGCGTCGATATATCCCCAGAGAACCCCGCCACCCACCGGAGCCAGGCCGTCCGCGAAAGTCCAGGCCGTGGCATAGAGCGGTTCGATAGCCATTTCTCCGGTTGTACCAACATATCCCCACTCACGCTCGACCCTCACGGGCGCCAGGCCCTCACTGAACAGACCCACCGCGTCAAACTGGGGCTCGATCACCACGGCGCCCGTGGTATCGATATAGCCCCATGCCTCCCCTGCCTCGGTGCTGTAAATCGGGGCGAGACCTTCGGAAAACGGCCCGGCATCTTCAAACTGGGGCTCAATGGCGTATATCACCGCCACGACCTTGTCCAGAGACGGTTCTTCTCCGGCGCCCGACGGCTCTCCCGTCCCGTCGCCGGGGGCCTCTTCCTTCGGGGTGCATCCAAAAAAACAGAACACCAAAAGGAACGCCAGAAAAACGGACAGCATTTTCGTCCATTTCATATGATGTTTCTCCTTGATTCAATGCTTCAGGAATAAAATCCTCTTTGATTTTTCCTATTATGACTCGAAAGAGGACAAACGAAAAGCCTTTTTTTCAGGTTGCGTACGTTTTTTCAGATTTTATCCAGCAGTGGGGCATCTTCTCGGTATAGAAAATCGAGCGTCTCCGATATCGGCCCACCGGATGCCGTCGGCTCATCGCCCGGCATCACCATCAGATACCAGCGCTCTGATCAGCTTCAGCAGCGCGGTCACCTCGAAGGGCTTTCCGATAAAATCCGCCGCCCCGGCCTGAATCAGCTCCCGGCGGGGCGCCTCGTCCGCATGTCCGCTCATCAGGAGCACCCGGGCATCGGGGTTATACTCCAGAATCCCCCGCAACACGGCCTCCCCGCCGACATCGGGCATGATGAGATCCAACACCACAAGGTCGATACGGTCCTGCTTCTGTTCATATATGGAAAGACCCTCTCCGGCCGATCGGGCGATCAGCACGGTATATCCGTAATCTTGAAGAATATTCTTGAGCATCCAGGAGAACTCCGGCTCGTCATCGATGATGAGGATCGTCTCGGTCCCGATGATCGCCTCTCCGTCTTCCGTGGAGAGTATCTTCTCCTCCCGCTGAACGGCGGGGAGATAGATGGAGAAAGCGGTCCCCCGACCCTTTTCGCTTGAAACAGCTATGAACCCGTGATGCTTTGTGATGATGCCGTACACGGCGCTCATCTCAAGCCCGGTGCCGCCCCAGTCCGGTGCGGGGGGGACGTAGGGCTCGAAAAGTTGCTTGATCGATTCGGCGTCCATCCCCTCTCCTTCATCGGTGACCTCAACAACACAGTACTCCCCGGGAGGTATCGTCATGTGCGAACCGATAATGTCTCTTTCCACCGACCGGCGGGATGTCCTGATAGTGATGGCTCCCCCTTCGGGCATGACGTCCCGGGCATAAAAAACCAGATTCAGCATCATCCGGCGCAGTTGATGGGCATCCCCCTCGACGCTCTCCAAATCCCGCTCCAGCTCCAGGGTGACCGTGTATTTCGTTTCAACGATGTCGACACTTTCATGTACCGCCCTGATAATCCGGTTGATATCGACCGGTCGGTTCTGTATCCCCTCCGTCGTTGAAAACGCCAGCAGTTGATCGGTCAGCTCCGATGCCCGGATCGCCGCGTCCTCAATGGCCTGCAATTCATCAGAGATGTGTGCGCCGTTGAACATTCTATTCTTCAGGTGGGATGCGTAACCGAGGATTGTGGCGATAACATTGTTAAAATCATTGGCGATGCCGCCGGCCAGCCTTCCGGCGGCCTCCATCCGGGAGGACGCAATCAGCCAGCGCTCCAGTTGTTTCCGCTCGGTGATGTCCTCCCCCGAACCCAGAAGTCCCGAAATAAGTCCTTGCTCGTTTTTGATGGGAGAATACGTCCACCTGATGACCCGCTGCTGATCGGGAGACGACCCGATCATCGACTCAAGAAACTGCACCCCCTCTATCTCCCCGGACATGATTCTGCCGAACTCCTCCAGGGCCGATTCCCTCTCCGATGCGGAAAACAGGAAATCAACCACCGGTTTTCCCACGAGATCCTCTTCCGTGTATCCCAGGACGTCGCACCCCTTTCTGTTGATGAGGACTATTTCCGAGCGCTCGTTGACCTGTACGATGATGACCTGGGTGATATCGAGAAACATCCCGGCACGCTCGCTCTGAAAGCGCATCTTGTCCTCGGCCAGCTTCCGCTCGGCGATCTCGATTCTCAGCTCCTCGTTGATCTGCTGCAGCTTCGTCGTCTGCTCCTCCATCTGGAGCTTCAGATCGTCCTGTATCTCCACCAGTCGTTGTTGGGATTTTTTCCTTTCGATGGCGCTGCTAATCGATCGGGACAGCAGCGCCGCATCCACGTGTCCCTTGGTGAGATAGTCCTGGGCTCCCTCCTTGATCGCCTCCCGGGCCACGCGGTTGTCATCCACCGCCGTGTAGATGACCACGGGGATGTCGTCGTTTGACGCCAGTATCTTGTAAAGGGTGTCCAGTCCCTCGCTGTCGGGCAGGTTCAGGTCCAGCAACACCACGTCGACGCCGCCCCGCTCCAAGCGAGACAGGCCGGACGACAGCTTTCGAGAGCTGTTCACCGTGTAGGAATCGAGTCCGGAATTGGTAAGCAGTTCCGTGAGATATCGAACATGCCATGAGTCATCTTCGATAATGAGGACGTGAATGGAGTCCATGCGATGAAATTCTTGCGGCAATACGCCGGCGGTTCCGGTACCACCTCTGATTATTGAGAAGCACGAGACGCCCCCCCTTTGTCGCCTGGCCTCGTTGCCGGAAACACATGAAATATTTCATGATAAACGCGGCACTTTTGCGAAAAATTTACTATTTATATACCACAGTTCCGATTTGTCCGAAAGAAAAATAATCCAATTTTTTTATTCACCAATATCGCTTTATAAAATATCAATGGAGCGCTCACGGAAAATCATCCGTGCCGGGATTCCGGGGGGGGAGGGGTTGTTTTTGGATAGAGAAAAGGTTGTTGATATGGCGCCGCCGGTGATATTCCGGATCAATTCATCGGTCAGGGGAAATCTTCCCCTCCAGCCAGCCGACTTTCACATCATCCCGGTAATCGAATCCGGGAACCACCGGCTTGATGTCGAGCAGCGGCGTGCCGTCCAAAATGTCCATCTCGGAAACCTCCAGGATGTTGTCCGACGAGCCTGAAATCCCCGTCAGCCGCACCACGGAAAGCCCGATGGGATTGGGTCGGTTGAAATATCGAATGGCGAAGATGCCCCGGGGGGAATCGTCCAGAAAGGGTTTTTTAAGGAGCTCCACGTCTCCCGCGAGATGGAAATGATACAACAGATACAGATGCGAAAATCCGGAGAGGTCGGTCAGCCCCTGCGCGAACTCCGGGAACACCTCGACGGTGCCCTCGATATCCGGGGCGAACACCCCCTGGGGCGGCCCCGCACCGGGAGCGGTCAGGGGAGAATGGATCACGCCGATGGGCCGATAGGAGATGTCTGTTGTCATGGATTTTCGCTTTCAGATGATAAAAAAGGGGGCGAAACAGATATTCCGCCCCCCCGACTATTGAAATCTATTTCTTCCTCATGCCGGAAAAGAGCTTGATGATCTGCCCCACAATCATGGGAATGAGGCTTGCACCGATGATCACCAGCCACCCGGTGGTGCCCGGTGGTTTCGTGTTGAGCACCAAAGACAGCACCGGCAGGTAAACCGCCAGGAACATCAATCCCGCAGACAGCACCAGGGCGCCCCACACGTACGGGTTCGTGGTAATATCATTTTTTGAAAATATCGTCCCGTGGGAGCTCATATTGAAGATGTACCAGAGCTGGGCAAAGCCAAGGGTGAGAAACGATATCGTCACCGCCTGGGATTCATCCATCCCGAGACGGGTCAGGGCCAGGGCGAAGGCCCCGAGCACCGAGACCGTCATTATGAATCCGTAACCGAATACTGACCTCCAGTGCCGTCCCGCGATGATCTGTTCATTGGAGTCCCGGGGAGGATACGTCATCACCGACGAATCCCCCTCTCCCACACCCAGGGCCAGGGCGGGGAAGACATCCGTCACCAGGTTGATGAAGAGAATCTGAAGCGGCAAAAGCGGCAGCGGCGCCTTGACCAGCGACGCGAAGAAGATCACCATGATCTCGCTGATGTTGCAGGTCAGGATGTAGACGACGAATTTCCTGATGTTGTTGAAGATGACCCTCCCCTGCTCCACGGCGGTGACGATGGTCGTGAAGGCGTCGTCCTTGAGGACCATGTCCGCGGCCTCTCGGGCCACCTGGGTGCCCCGCTGGCCCATGGCGATGCCGATGTCCGCCTCCTTCAGGGCCGGGGCGTCGTTGACGCCGTCGCCGGTCATGGCGACAATCTTATCGTTTTTCTGATGGAGATCGATGAGGTCCAGCTTTTGCTTGGGCGTCACCCGGGCGAAGAGGGATATATCCAGAAGATGCCGGCGCTCGGTGTCGGTCATCTCGGCGACGTGCTTCAAATCGCCGCCGTGGATGACCTCGGCGTCGTCATCGTCCACCAGCCCCACCTCCAGGCCGATATTCCTGGCCGTCACCGGCTGATCCCCGGTGACCATCACCACCTTGATGCCCGCATCCCGACAGCGGGCGATGGAATGGGCCACGTCATCCCGGGGGGGATCCAAAAGCCCCACAAGGCCCACGAACGTCAGGTTGCTGTAGGGATCCTCGTTCTCATCCGGGGTCTCCTTGAGGGCCAGGGACAGAACCCGAAATCCGTCCTCGGCCAGATTTTGGCACCGGTTTTCCCACTCCTCCCGCACATCATCCGCGAAGGGAGCGACGCCGCTTTCCGTAAGAATCCGACTGCTGGCCGACAGCACCGATTCCGGCGCACCCTTGACGGACACCAGGCATGTGCCGTTTCGCCCGTGATAGACGGCCATCATCTTCACATCGGAGTCAAACGCCTCCTCCCGGACCTCCGGGCCCAGAGTGAGGAGCTCCTCCCGACAGATATTCCCCTTCGCCGCGGCCACCAGGAGCGCCGCCTCCAGGGGATCTCCCACGGAGGTCATCTCTCCACCCGATTCCACCTCGTCAAACACCAGGGACGCGTTGTTGCACAGCACCCCGGTCTCCAGGGCCTGTCGCAGCACCGGGTCGTCCGCAGGCGTCACCGCACCGCCGTCCCTGACAAAGCTTCCGCCCGCTATCATCTCTCCGCCGGTCACCGTGAGATCACCCGTGGGGAGCGCATAGAAGGTCACCGTCATCAGATTTTCGGTCAGGGTGCCGGTCTTGTCGGTACAGATAACGCCTGTGGCCCCCAGGGTCTCCACCGCCGAGAGCCGGTTGATGATGGCGTTCTTCTTGGCCATGCGAAACATTCCCCGGGCAAGGGCGATGGTCGCCACGATGGGGAGCCCCTCGGGGATGGCGGCCACCGCCAGGGCGATGCCGGTCTCCACCATGAGAAACAGCTCCTTGCCGGTGATGATGCCGCTGATGATGACCGTCGCCGCCACGCCCAGGGTCACCCAGATGAGCTTGTGACCCAGCTTGTCCAGGCGATCCTCCAGGGGCGTGATCTCATCCTCGGCCTCCTCCACCAGGGAGGATATCTTTCCCAGCTCGGTGTCCATGCCGGTATACACCACGATTCCCCGGGCGGACCCCCGGGTCAGGGCTGTCCCCTTGAAGAGCATGTTCGAGCGCTCGGCCAGGGGTACGTCCCCGTCGTCCCGGTCGGAATCGGTGATCTGTCCAATAATTTTGTCCACCGGCACCGACTCCCCGGTCAGGGCGGCCTCCTGGGCCATGAGCTTGGAAGCCTTCGTGAGCCTGATATCGGCGTTCACCACGTCGCCCCCCTCCATCACCACGATGTCCCCGGGCACCAGGTGCTCGGCGGGCACTTCGTATATCCCCCCGCCCAGTAGCACCCGGGCACTGACGCTCCCCATCTCCTTGAGGGCCTCCATGGAGCGCACGGCCTGGAGCTCCGTGAAAAATCCGATGGCGGCGTTGATGAGGATCACCACCAATATGGCCACCGCCTCGATGGTATCCCCCAGCACCACCGACAGCACCAGGGCGCCCAGCAGGAGCAGGACAATGAGGCTTTTGAACTGGGCGATGAATATCGAGAGGAGGCCCCGCTTCTTCATCTCCGTCAGCCGGTTGTGGCCGAATCGCTCCAGCCGAATATCAACCTCGTCCTCGGTCAGGCCTTTCTCAATGTCAACATCCAGAAGACGCGCCGTTTCTTCAAGGGAGTGCGTCCACGGCTTTTCGATCGTCGGTCTCTCTTTTGTTTCCATGACCTCTTGGATTCTCTTGGATTTTAGATATATATGTATAAAAGCAAACGAGGAGCCGGTATATCGTCCAGAGACGACGACCCCTGCTCCCCGCTGTATTCAATGGTGTCTCGATGCCGTCCGCATCGATATCGCTTAGTGATCGGTGATGAAACCGGCCAGATCCAGGAGCCTTCCGGCGTATCCGTACTCGTTGTCATACCAGACCAGCACCTTCACCACGTTGTCCATCAGAACCATAGTGGAGGGAGCGTCGATGGTGCAGGAGTGCGGATCGCTCAGGATATCGGCGGACACCAGCTCGTCCTCGGCGAACGCCAGGATGCCCCGCATCGACCCTTCAGCCGCCTTCTTGAACGCCTCATTGACCTCCTCGACGGTCACTTTTTTCTTCAGGTGCGCAACCACGTCGGTGATGGCGCCGTCGGGCACCGGCACCCGCACCGCGATGGCGTCCATCTTTCCCTTCAGCTCCGGCAACACCAGCGCGGTGGCCTTTGCGGCCCCGGTGGTGCTGGGAATCAGAGAAAGCGCCGCCGCCCGACCCCGGCGTTTTTTGCCCGGTCCCTTGGCGATGTCCAGAATACCCTGGCTGGTGGTGTACGCGTGGATGGTGGTGGCGAACAGATACTCGATGCCGAATGCGTCGTTGAGCACCTTCGCCGGGGGCGCCAGGGAGTTGGTGGTGCAGGATGCGTTGGAGATGACGTGGTGCAGGCCGCCGTCGTACTCATCCTCGTTGACGCCCATAACCACCGTCATGTCGGCGTTGCCCGAGGGGGCGGAGATGATCACCTTCTTGGCTCCCGCCTCCAAGTGAGCCGCCGCGGCGTCCCGATCGGTAAAACGGCCCGTACACTCAAGAACAATATCCACGCCCATGTCGCCCCAGGGGAGCGCGGCGGGGTTCTTCTCGCTGAATTTCTGTATCTTCTTGGAGTTCAACTGCAGATAGTCGTCTCCATATGATACGTCAAAATCGGCCCTTCCGTGCACCGAGTCATATTTGGTCAGATACGCCAGCTCTTCGGTGGTGGTCAGATCGTTTGCGGCGATCACGTTCACCCGGCCCGCCGGGTTTTCCGGGATGCTGCTTCCGGTCTTGCTCATGCTGTGGCGCAGTACCAGCCTGCCGATACGCCCCAGTCCGTTGATGGCTACATTCATCATTTCTTTCCCTCCTCCTTGTTAATACGATGCTGTCACTGGGCGAAACAGCGGGTAATAGCTAGAGAAACATCTATACGACATTCGCGGGTCATCACTTTCCAGCAATACCGCAGACGTGTCAATATGTGATAAAGAATTCCGACAATACAAGCGCTTCCATACCTCTCTCAACGAAACCTCCTGCGCCGTCGATGCGGTACGATGTTGAAACACACTATTTCCAGGTCACGTCCGCCTCGTTTCGGGCGGCAAGCTTCCGGTACTTTCGCGCCGGATAACCCACCGTCACGCAGCCGAACAGCTCATGCCCCTCGGGGAGGGCCAGAATTTCGCCGATTTCAGGCACATGGGGGGCGGCTCCCGGGAAATACCCGTTGATGCAGGTCCCCAGCCCCAACGCCTCGGCCATAAGCACGACATGAAAGAGTGCGTTGTGACAGTTGTGGGCCGCACTGTTTTCGCTCTTATCGGTGTGGACCAGGATGACCACCGGGGCGCCGCGAAAGACGCGGTCCTTCCCCTCCTTGTAAAAGGTATGGGCCATCTGAAACCCGAATTGGAAGCCGAGGAGCTTCTCGTCGAACGCCCCCGGGTTCTCTTCCATCATAGCCGCCAGCCCGCCGAAAAACTCCGCCACCAGCCCCGAGAGCCTTTTGATCATCTCCGCATCGGTGATGACCGTGAGGGAAACGTCCTGGTAGTTATGGCCCGTGGGGGCGAACCGGGCGATGTCCACGAGCTGTTCCAGCACCTCCCGGGTGGGGACCTTCTTCGAGTACGCCCGGCAGCTCCTGCGGCCTCGGAGGAACTGGTACATCGAATCGGCGGGAACCGCCTTCTTTTCATCGATGGGGACGAATCCATCCACATCCAGCCCGCTGTGACTGATCGAATCGGTGGGACACACCGCAATGCAGTGGCCGCAGCCGATGCAGTGCTCCTCGTATCGGGTGGTCACCCCCATATCGGAAAGGGAAAAGATATGGTCCGGGCAGACCTCCTGGCACCCGCCGCACCGAATACAGGTGGCGGGATTGACACCGATGACGGCGACTTCTCCAGTATTTCCCATAGGATCCCCCAAAACAATGAAATCACCAGGCCGACGTAAATTTTTATGTTATCAGAATCGATACTAAATTACAACACCGTTCTGCATCGCGGCTGACGATTTTTATCGAAAACGACTCATGTATCGCCGATGTTGCAGGTGTTCCTCCCCGGTCGCCCCTTCGCCTTTCGTTTTCTCGAAGGATAAAAAAGCACCTCCCTCAGGCCGCCGGGAAATAGGCGGTGGAAAGGCCGATGAGAAGCTGGCCGCCGGCGTAGAGGATCGGGCCGATCACCTTCAGGTCGATCACGAATTTCGGCGGCTCGGGCTTTCTGAACGTCTCCAGGGCGAACTGCATGTCCCCCAGAAAGATCATGGCGGCGCCCGCGGTCAGCAGGATCGCCTGGATCTTGGAGAACACATCGCCAAAGCAGGTGGAGATCGCCCGACTCAACAGGAAAAAGAGCACCAGGCCGTAGACCATCCCGGCGATCCGCATCCCCTCCAGGCCCCTCCAGCAGTAGGCGATAACAAGGACATACAGCACTGCGGATATCCCGATGACGATGAGGTCCTGGGGGACGATGAAGCCGTTGTAGAGGGTAAACGTCACCGGGTATATGGTATAGGCGACGACGAACAGTATAAGGCCGACCATCACCGTCTTCTCGTCGGTCATATCCACGTTGTTGATATCCCCGATAAGGGCGAACAGGAAGCTCGCCAGGATGAGTATGGTGTACCCGAGATTCGCCGTGGGGGTCAACAGCCCCAGGGCGGCGATGGCCATGACCACCACGGTAATGAGGGGCTGGACGATCGCCACCACCTTCAGGTTGTTTTCCTTCCGGGCCCAGAAATAAACGGCGATGCCGATCAGCGCCAGAGGAACGGGGATGAGATGATATGGCACGTTTCTTCTCCTTCCTGTCGGTTCCGAATTGTAGTATAGATATGCGCTCCGGATTAATATCTACAAGACGGGCGTTGCATACAACGCCCGCCATGAAATATCATTTATCATCAGAGCCTACCCCGCGGGGAAATAGAAACAAGAAAGGGCGATCAGCAGCTGTCCCGTGGGATACAGTATCGGACCGTATATGGTCTTGAAGGGCTTGACGAACCGGTGTATGGCGTACTCAGAATCGGCGATGTAGAGGATCGCCGTGCCCACGGACAGCATAATCGCCTGGGTGAGGCTGAAGGTATCCCCAAAAAAGGTGGAAATACCCCGGCTGACCATGAATATCATCACCAGCTTGTACAGCGTTCCCGGAATCTTCCATTGATTCTCCAGGTGCTTCCACACATAGGAGAGCAGACACACCACACTTATCAGCAGTATCACCCCGACGATGATATCCTGCCAGTGAAACCCGTTGTAGACGGTCATCCCGATGGGATAGACCAGGTAGGCGAAGAGAAAAACGATGATGGCGGCGTAGAGGATTTTGTCATTGGACATATTGATATTAAAGATATCCCCCGCCAGGGAAAGCCCCAGCCCAACCAGCATCCACATGGTAAACCCGGGGACGGCATTCGGCGCCAGAAAACTCAGCGCCGCCAGTGCGATGGTCAGCACGGTGGTGACCGGCTGGAAGATGGCCACGGTCTTGTAGTCTTCCTTGTTTCTCGCCCGCCAGGTGATGATCGTGCCGATCAGGATAAAGGGAACCAGAATCAGGTGATAATACATATTGAAATCCTCCCTCCGGGGCGTATCCGCCCGCTTCTGTTGGTTACTTTTTCCCTTTTTTTGCGATGGTATTCGCCGCCTTCTTCGCGCCGTAGAGGACATTGGAGACCCCCCCGCCGCTCTCGCTCTGCTGTCCCACAAACCAGAGGCCGTCGACGGGGGTTTTGTAGGACTGGCCGGTTTTCCCCAGCACCGGCTTCAGGCCACCGAAGGCGTGGTGCTCGAGATGGGTGATCTTCCTGAAATCCTCCGGCGTCATAATAACCTTCGTCTTCACCTTTTTCCTCAAATCCGGGAAGACCTTCTCCGCCTCGTCCATCAGGCTGTTGTAGAATCGCTCCCGATCCGTCGACCAGTCCCCGTTGGAGATAACGTCCGGTGCGATGGTGTAGATGGTCATGGCGTGGTGTCCCGGGGGAGCCATCTCCGGCGAGTGCATTGAGGGGATATAGATCACGAAACCGTCCTTGCCCTCGTGGTAATGGCCCTCCTGGGCCTCCTTGACGGCGCCCTCGATGTCATAGGTCTGGTAGTAATAGACGGTGGCCTCCTGCTGGTACTGCTTCGGATCGAAATCGATACCCACATGTACCATGAATACCGACTCCATCAGCTCCAGGTCCTCAAGGTCATCCATGAACCTGTCCGGGAGATTCTCCTTACCCACCAACCTCTTGAAGGTCTCGTGGGCCCCGCCGCTGGCCACCACTACGTCCGCCGGTACGTTTCGGCCGTCGGCGGTGAGAACCCCCTTTGCGCTTCCCTCCTCCACCAAGATTTCCTCAACGGCGACCCCGGTGTGGATCGTTCCCCCGGCCTCCCGGATGGCGTCCGCCATGGCGTCGACGAGCTTGCCGATGCCGCCCTTGATATA
>Ga0180432_10005086_pt1 | contig 17711 bp, 17 predicted proteins | sample SS_ome_10_FD_132414 | JGI IMG/M metagenome (GOLD analysis project Ga0180432, IMG submission 132414) | Hypersaline lake sediment archaeal communities from the Salton Sea, California, USA - SS_1_MS_2 metaG | ecosystem: Environmental > Aquatic > Non-marine Saline and Alkaline > Hypersaline >...
GGATGGGAAGAGCGGGAAACCGTAGCCATCCACGCTGACACCGGCACGCAATCGAGGAGAGGTTGACCCGGCATGACTGACATGGAGAGCAACATCAGAAGGACGGAGGAGCGCATAGCAGCCGCGGCGGAGCGCGCGGGCCGCTCCCCGGAGGACATCACCCTCGTCGCCGTCAGCAAGACCCAACCGGCGGAGGCTGTGGAGTCGGCGTATCGCCTGGGGTTGCGTCACTTCGGAGAGAACAGGGTCGAAGAGGCGAGCCAAAAGATTCCTCGCGTACGCGCCATGTTGGGTGGGACAGTCGAGAGCACGGGGCTTGTGTGGCACATGGTGGGTCATCTCCAGAGCCGCAAGGCTCGGCTGGCCGGAGATCTGTTTCAGATGCTCCACTCGCTGGACAGCACCAAACTGGCCCGCAAGCTGAGCCGTCTGTGCACAGAGTCACAACGAGTCATGCCCGTTCTACTCGAGGTCAACGTATCTGGCGAGGACAGCAAATACGGGTTCAGTGTCCATCCGTGCCGCGACGAGCCTGATCAGCGCAAGACGCTGTTCGCCTCGGTGGAGGAGATACTGAGTCTGCCCGGCATCCAGGTGCAGGGTCTGATGACCATGGCTCCCATTGTCCCCCATCCAGAGGATGCCAGACCATTCTTCGTGCGCTTGCGGTCATTGCGAGAGGAGCTCGCTGCCCGCTTCCCGGAAACTGAGTGGCGACATCTGTCGATGGGGATGACCGACGACTTCGAAGTCGCGGTGGAGGAAGGGGCAACGATATTGCGCGTCGGGAGGGCCATCTTTGGCCGCAGGCGGCAAGGGTGACCGCGCGATGAGAAGAGCCGCTGGCGACACCGCCACCGGACCCGTCCAGGCATCCATCGCCTGCAGCGCCTCTCCGACCGCCACACTGAAGCATCTACCTGGAGGAAAGCTATGAGCGCACTTCGCGACACAACGATCGGCTTCATCGGTACCGGCACGATGGCCGAGGCCATGATCAAGGGAATCCTGACTAGAGGGCTAATCACCCCCGACAAGATCACCGGCAGCGGCCCCAGAGTTGAGCGTGGCCAGGAAGTGAGCGAGCGCTATGGCATCGCGACCACTACCGACAACGCTACGGCGGCAGAAGCGGGTATCATCGTCGTCCTTTCGGTCAAGCCTCAGGTTCTTCCCAAGGTCCTTACCGAGGTGAAGGGCCATATCAGGCCAGACGCTCTGGTCCTATCGATCGTTGCCGGGGCCAAGATCGGCACCATCGGCGGCAAACTCGACCACCACAACATTGTCCGAGTGATGCCCAATACGCCGGCCCAGATAGGCGAAGGCATGTCTGTTTGGACCGCCACCGCCGAGACGAGTGAAAGGCAAAGAGAACAGGCACGAGCAATCTTGGGGGCTCTGGGCGAAGAGCTCTTCGTGGGCGACGAGGACTATCTAGACATGGCGACTGCGCTCAGTGGCACGGGCCCGGCGTACGTCTTCCTCTTCATGGAGGCTCTGATCGACGCCGGTGTCCATCTAGGCTTCTCGCGGCGCATCGCGCAGAAGTTGGTTCTGAAGACCGTGGGAGGCTCAGTGGGATTCGCGCGCGAATCCAAGCTTCATCCGGCACAGTTGCGCGACATGGTGACTTCGCCGGGAGGCACCTCGGCGGAGGCCATATACCAACTCGAGAAGGGCGGCCTGCGCACCGTGCTCTCCAGAGCCGTGTGGGCTGCCTACCAGAAATCAAAGTACCTGGGAGGTCTTAGCAACGAATGAGCTGGCTACTAAGCTTCGTCAATCTCCTGTTTTGGGTAGTGCAGACGGCAATACTCATACGCGTGCTGTTGTCGTGGTTCCGGCTGGACCCATACCATCCTTTCGTTCAGATCATCCACCAGATCACCGAGCCCATCCTTGGGCCTCTGCGGCGCATCGTCCCTTCGATCGGGATGATCGACATCACGCCGGTGATAGCCTTGATCATCCTGCAGATCGTACAGGGCATGTTGGTGAGCGTGATACGGAGTCTGTGGTTCTAGCGCCGCAGACGAAATCCAGACAGGGATGCTGACCGAATGCCTTTGCGAATCGAGGAGCGTGATCAGGCGTGTGTCTTCGAAGTGCGGGTGTCTCCCCGCAGCCGGAGGAACCGCGTCGTGGGCCCGCTCGGCTCCGCGATCAAGGTGCGCGTAGCAGCACCTCCCGAGCACGGCGCTGCCAATCAAGCCCTGATCGAGTTCCTGGCGAGCTTGCTGGGAGTGAAGAATCGCGACGTCCAGATCCTCACTGGCCATGGTGCCCGTACCAAACGCGTCTGCGTCTCGGGCATCACAGCAGAGGAGGTCAAGGGGCGCCTTCTGCGCTAGAACAGCTCTTCCGGCGTCTACCTCCGGCTCCCCCAGGGTTGCCAGGAGGGCGTCTGTTCGGTGGCCTGACTGAGAGTCAGGTTTGTGCTGGCAGACCCCTCTGCGTCTACGACGAAGATATCCCAGCCACCGCTCTGATTGGAGTAGTAGCCCACGTGAGATCCGTCCGGGGCCCAGGTCGGTCCATGGTCGCTGCTTCCGGGAGACTGAGTCAGGTTTCGCTGCTGCGACCCATCTGCCGCCATCACGTAGATCTCCATGTTGCCGTCGCGGTAGCTCTCGAAGGCCAGCAGCGTACCATCGGGTGACCAGGCGGGAGCGAAGTCAGTAGCATCCTCATGCGTAAGCCTCTGCGACTCAGTGCCGTCCGCCCTCATCACGTAGATCTCCCAATTGCCATCTCGCTTCGAGACGAAGGCGATACGACCCCCATCGGGCGACCAGACCGGCGCGTAGTCCGAGGAATCGTCGTAGGTCAGGCGCAGCGGGTTCGAGCCGTCACTATCCATCACGTAGATCTCCCAGTTACCATCTCTATATGAGGAGAACACGATCATTGACCCATCGGGAGACCAAGACGGGGTACCATCCTCCGCCGGGTGAGCGGTCAGGTTGATCTGATCGTTACCGTCCGAGTTCATCACGTAGATCTCGCTATTGCCATCACGATCCGACTCGAAGACTATCCTGCGCCCGTCGGGGGACCAGCCAGGAACGGAATCATTCGAGTCGTTCGACGTGAGACGGCGGGGGTCAGACCCATCGCTGCGCATGCTCCAGATATCCCAGGTATCCGCCGGGTTCTCCTTTGCCATGTAAGCAATGGAAGTTCGCATGGGGATCGACTGTGTAGTGGGACTGGGCACAGGCTCCGAGGTCGCCGGGACTATCTGCGTAGCTGTCGGGGTCTCCCCCAGAGAGGGGTTGACCTGGCCGTTCTGCTCCCTGGAGTGCCAGGTAGCACTGATCACCAACACAAGACCCGCCGCTGCCAGCCACAGCAGGGCGGCTCCCCAGTTGACACGATGAGGCTCTCGAATCTGCAAACGCCCCACGGTGCCTCGGTCGTAGCGGCGCACCTCCTGCACAGTCCTCGCAATAGGTTTGTTGTCCTTCAGCCAGAGCCAGAACAACTCCATGCTGAACACGTAGCTGCTCGATCCCAATCTTCGCAGAATCCCTGTGGCGACCAGCCTTGCCATGGCCTGCTCGATCTCCGCCTTGGGCACGTGGATGCGCTCCAACCGAAGTCCATCGCTCAGATCGCTCACCGTCGCCACGCCTTGCCGACCCTTCAGAGCACCGAAAGCGGACAGCACGATCTTGGCATCGGCCTCCCGCTGATCCCACATCCGCTGAAACTCAGCCTGCCCCAGCTCCACTACCCGTGGTGCCGTAGACAGTACGTCGTAGACACTGACCCATCCCGCGGTCGCACGCAGTTCGTACAGCAGGTGCCCGAACAGTTGAGTGAAATACGGGTGACCCGATGCAAGCCTGTACACCTGGCGCACCGCATCGTAGTCGTAGGCCAAGCGCCGAAGAGCTGGAGTGATCAACACATCCTCTGCCGCAGCTTCGCTCAGATGCCCCAGCTCCCGTGCGGGGATGTCTTCCAAGCCCTCGGCCGCCCAGTCGGCTCCCAACGGGCACTCCACGGCCAGCAGCAGCCGCACCCCCTCCCCCGTGTGGGCGCGGAGGTCATCCAGAGCGCCGCGGATCACCGGGTCGGCGAGGCTTTCCCGATCGAGCTCATCGCAACACACTAACAGCCGACGATCACCCAAGGCCGCGCTGAGGGCCGGCAGTACATCCGCTGCCGCACTGCCTTCGGTCACCTGGTCCTCCAATGCAGTACCCCAGCGTACCCGAACCTCCTCACGGACCCGCTCCACCACGTCGCGCACCAGCGCTTCCGAATCGCGTGGCTCCCGCCCGCCCAGCACGACCCTCACCGGTGCGTAGAGGTCGAACAGACCCAGCGGGAGATGATTCAACAGAGAGGTCTTCCCGATCTTTGGAGGACCGACGATAGCCAACACCGTCGCGCCCTCCATCAGGAGATTCTCGAGCCATTCGAGGATCTCCTCCCGGCCACAGAACACATCCTTCTCAGTGAGAGGCCTATCAACGACGTAGGGATTGCTCCCAGTTGCCTTGCTCATTCGCTAGATCACACCTGTCTCCGTGCCATTGGCTCGCTAGGCGCAAGCAGTTATCCCGGTGCTGCAGGCATCACAGCACCATCGTCTCCGTCCTCGGCTGCAACGCTCCTCCGGCGAACCTCTCGAACGTGAAGGGGTTGTCTCGCTCCCTGCGGCAGCCGGTCATCACCTCGACCAGTATCCGCCCCCCTTCCGGGCTGCCCATGATTCCATGCCCACTGTAGCCTACATTGAGATACAGCCCCGCGATTTCGGGGTGCCCGCCGATGATCGGCTTGCTATCCGGGGTAACGGTGTACTGTCCTGCGCTCAGATGCACGCAGTCCCTGGTTAGGCCGTCGGCAACAGCCCCCCAGAAGGGCGCCAGGCGAGCCACCTTCTCCAGCACGAGCATTGGGAATCTCCAGTCGGTGGGCACCCTCTCCACCGGTTCTCCTGGCTCCTCGGGGTTTGCCCACCCGAGGGCCGCCCCCCCGACCTCCGGTCTCCAGTAGGCGCCAGTCCTCAAGTCTATGGTCATCGGCGCGTCCTGAGGAATCGAAGGATGTGGCGACAGAATGGCCTTCTGTCGCCTGAGAATGGTCAACGGTAGATCCACTCCAGCCGTTCGCGCCACCACTCCCGAAAAGGGGCCTGCCGCGATCACCACTCGTGGCGCCTCGATTCGGCCTCGGTTGGTGCGCACGTCACAGACCCGGCCACCCTCCACACCGATGCTAAGGGCCTCCGTACACATCAGGAAGTCAGCCCGACTCCCACGGGCAAACCCGTAGGTCAGCTCGTGGCCCGAGAGCCAGCCGTCTCTCGCTCTGAAGCTTGCCGCCGTAACCCCCGGCCCCAACCAGGGGAACATGCGCCTGGCCTGCTCTCCGTCCAGGTACTCCACGTCCGAAAGCCCGATGCTCCTCTGATGAGCGACGCGAGCCGCCAGCTCTCGGGGCCCCTCGGCGGAATCATCCAGAAACAGGTACCCCTGCTGGTGTATGCTGATATCCACGCCCGGGATTCCAACCGCTTCAGAGAACGCCTCGAAGACGGCTATGCTCGCCAGCATCATGGCCACGTTCTCAGGCTCGCTGAATTGCGCTCGGAAGCACTCCTCCGAAGAGGCCGTGGTCAGGGTCCCAAGACCTTGTCGCCGCTCAAGGACCACCGTCTTCAGGCCCGCTCTCGACGCCGCGAAGGCAGTGGTGACGCCAACGATTCCCCCGCCAACCACGATCAGGTCAACGGATTTCGGCAGAATCTCCTGATCAGGTACGAAAATCCTTCCCATCGCTTGGCTATTTCTCCTTGAAGAGCCGATCCCACGACGACGCCTCACGCGCCCGACTAACCGAGTACGGGGCGTGGCTTCATTCCTTCACGATGATTCGTCCACAGTTGTTGCAGATTACCAGCTCTGCTCCCTGCCGCACCCGCTGCGCCAAGCTACTGGGCACCCGAACACGACAGCCACCACACAACTGGCCCTTGAGGACCGCGACAGCAAGCCCCCCCTTGCTCCGCAACAGCCGGTCATACAGAGCTAGATCGGGCGTGCTGATGCTCGATCGCAGCTCATCCCGCCTACCGCGCAGAGAGACAAGATCTTCCTTGAGACGCGCCACAGTGGAACGCCGACCGGCCTGCTCCACATTCCACTGCGACTCCACCTGATCGAGAAGCGCCCTTGCCTCGGTTACTCGCGCTTCCCGCTCGTCTACTTCCGTCATCGCCTCTAGAAGCTGATCCTCCGCCCTATCCCGCCTCCTGCGCAGGTGCTCGAGATCCGCCTGCAGGCTCCCTAGTTCCTTGGGGTTGCGCACTCCCCCGCCGTACAGTCGTTGCTCTGACCGCTCGATCTTCTCGCCAAGTCCTTTGAGCTCCAGATCCAGATCGCGCATGCGGACGCTCCACTTGCCGAAGGCGTCCTCTTCCTGCGCCAGCATCTGTCGAGCCTGCCGGACCTCGCGCGTCTCCCCCAACCCGGCTTCCGCCTCCTCGAGAGCCCGCCCCGTACGGAGGCACTCGGAGTCTGTCAACTGAAGCTGGTACAGCGCGTGTGCCTGACTCATCCGCTCCCTCCGGCCACCATCTCGAGGACTCTGGGCTCTCCCGTGGTGAGGCCTACACTCCAGGACGCGGTCGGCCCGCAACAAGCAGAAGAGCCCAATGCCTCATAGCACCGGGCTCTCCAAGCGCCCCGCGTTCGCGTATCCTAGGTAGAGTACTCACACTGCTCCCGGAGTCCACCGTATCCACCACTCGCCGCTTCTATTTGATCCTGCTATCACCATCGGCGTGATTATAACACACCATTTCCCTGAGATCAAGACTCCTGACCGCAACGCCCACGTGTGCTGGGTGATGTTCGCCGGCGAAGCCGGTCGAATCCCACCGTGCCCACGCTGCGCCGAGGTGCCGGTACCTCGGCCGCCCGGTCCGGCGCGCTTCGCTGCTGACCTGAGGCGAACCCTTGCCCGCCGGGCTAGAATCGGATATAGTATCGGCAAGGAACTACTGCGCTCCACGAGATGGAGGCAAGGCTTTCGGTACCGCAGTTGCGGCGGAGGTGGCCGTATGAACCCGGTGCCCGGCTGGCACAAGGCGAAGGACGCCGTTCTGAACCTCGTCTTTCCTCCCCGTTGTGTCGGTTGCGACCGCGGAGGAGACTGGCTCTGCCGTGAGTGCATCGCCGGCTTCGAGTACGTGCAACCGCCGGTCTGCTCACTGTGTGGTCGCCCGCTGACTCGCGGGAGTCACTGCAACCCCTGCTCGAGCCGCGCCTCTCCCTTGCTGGGCATCCGGGCTGTCGCCTACCTTGCGGGCACTCTGCGACAAGCCATACACCGGTTCAAGTACAAGGGAACGCAAGTGCTGGCACCCCACTTCGCCGAGCTCCTGGCCCAGACCTGGCGGCGTGCTCCGGCGGACACGTCCGTCATCGTGCCGGTGCCCTTGCACCCAGAGCGACTGCGCCAAAGAGGCTACAATCAATCGGCTCTCTTGGGCCGCGAGCTAGGAAAGCGCATCGGCTTGCCCGTCCTCGAAGGGTCCTTGCTTCGACTGAGGTCCACCCGCCCCCAGGTGGGACTCGGCACCGAAGAGCGCAGACGCAATGTGCAAGGCGCCTTCGGATGCCGCGACGATCGGGTGGCCAATGAGGACGTTCTGCTGGTGGACGATGTCTGCACAACCGGGGCCACTCTCGGAGCTTGCGCCCAGGCACTGCTCGATCAAGGTGCAGGATCAGCTTGGGCGCTGGTGCTGGCTCGCGAGAGGGCTCCAACCGGATTCTCAGCACCGGCTAATGATTGACATCCGGCCGAAATGCGGTACAATAGTGTCACCACGAGCTCAGTGAAATCTGGAACGTATGCGCTCCCACTCGCACTGAGGTTCCGTCCCAGGTACCCTTCCTCACCATCATCGGGAACCTGTTAACCCACCCATGCGACGCAGCAGCCAAGAGCGCACACTGCGAAAGGAGACGCCTCGAATGCTGGAACCCGCCATCAACACGAGAAACCTCGAGATGACCGACTTGCTCAGAGACTACGTTCAGAAGAAGGTTGAGAGGCTGGATCGGTACTTCCCCAGCGTGGTGGAGTGCAGGGTTGATCTCTCGGTCGCAAACGCCAAGAATGCCAAGCATCGTCAGATAGCCCAGGTGACCATCAGGAGCAAGGGGGGGACCATCCTCAGAGCCGAGGAAAGATCAGCCGACATGCTCTCTTCAATCGATGCTGCGATAGACAAGATGGATCGTCAGATCGCCAGATTCAAAGGCAAACGACATCGGGGACGGGGGCGCGCTCAGTCAGCGCGGGAGGACATGTACCCGCTGGAGAGTCCAGGGGAAGAAGAGGAAGGCCCCGCCATAGTGCGAATCAAGCGCTTCCAGGTCACGCCCATGACGCCGCAGGAAGCTATCGAACAGATGGAGTTGCTGGGACACGATTTCTTTGTCTTCTACAACCCTGACTCTGACAACATCGACATCGTCTACCGGCGACAGGACGGCAACTACGGCCTCCTGGAGCCTCAGTTCACCTAGGTACTCGCGCCGGCACGACAAGGGCCAAGGGAGGCGTTCCATTCCTTGGCCCTTTTGCAGATCAGGGCTCGATCCCGTCATGCCCGGGACCGACCGGACCGGACCGATGGGATAGGCGAGGTGGAGACAGATTCGCTCGGGTCGATGCCCGCGAAGCATCTTCGTCGGCACCTCGACGGTCCGCAAGCCCTATCACCCAGCCACGGAGGGATCTGAAGTGATGGCAGCACGGGCCCACAGGTACCCGGGAACGGGCGAGAGACCTGCGACTGCCGAATCCGGACCGCGACCCGCATCAATCCTTCTCGCAACGTGCAGAGAATGCACCCTCTGGCCCTTGAGCGTTGCCTGTTCTGTCCAGGGCATGAGGCGCGTGACCGGGTCCGATCTGAGGAGGAGTCGCCGTGAGCGGTGAGGTTCTTCACCGTACAACCGAAGCATACGACCACATCGCTCGCCGCTTCTCTGACCGTTGGTTCGACAATCCGGTCATGGAGCCATTCCTCGATCGGTTCATCGCTCTCGTCCGCGGCCGCGGAACAGTGGCGGACGTAGGCTGTGGTCCGGGCAGGGACGCTGCGTACTTGATCCGAAACGGTGTGCCTGCCATCGGCATCGATCCATCCGGGAACATGCTCAACGAAGCCCGGAGGAACACGCCGCAGTTGCCGTGCGTACGAGCAGACTGCCGGCAACTGCCCCTTCGCGGTCGCTCGCTGGTTGGCATCTGGGCCTGTGCTTCGATCTTGCACGTACCGCGCCCCGAGTTCCCACAGGTCCTGGCTGAGTTCGCCCGAGTACTGGACCGTGGCTATCTGTTCGTTGCCTTGAAGGAGGGCCAGGGCCACAGATGGCTGTGCCTGGATGCCGAACACGAGCGCTTCTTCGTCTACTACTCGGTGGACGAGGTCGAGGACGCACTGGATCGTTCGGGGTTCGAGGTACTGGAGTTCACCCGAAACGAGGACGAGTCGTCCCAAGACACCTGGATCAACTTCTATGCGAGGCTGAGGACATGATAGGAAGACCGCTCGGAAACCGACTCGCCACACTGGTATTCGTCTGCACCGGCAACATCTGCCGCTCGCCGATGGCCGAGGCCCTGCTGCGAACTCGCCTGGCGGGCAGTGGGTTGGACACAGAGGTTCTGGTACGCTCAGCGGGCACACACGGGGTAGACGGATCTCCGGCCAGCGACTATGCTGTCGTGGCCATGCGCGCTATGGGCATCGACTTGACGGACCACCGCGCGCGCACCTTGACTCAAGACACCATCGATGGAGCCGATCTGCTACTGGCCATGACTGATCGTCAAGTCGACTTCATCCGGCGGCGTTTCCGGCGCACTCGGGGCAAGCTCTATCTTCTGAGCGAGATGGTCGACCAGGATTTCGACATCGAAGACCCGTACGGAGGAACGAAGGAGGAGTACGCACGATGCGCTCGTCAGCTCGCCGACCTGATAGAGCGAGGATTCTCTCGCATGGAGAGCCTGCTCATCTGAGGACAGCTCGATACCACACGACCCTCGCGCTTGCCGCACCGGCAGTAAGACGATCCGGCGGATAGCTCCCCCCATCGGGAGAGCTATCCTGACTGCTTCCGGCTGTAGCCGCCCACTATGATCCCTGCTGCTCCTTGCTAATGGCCTTCCTCGCCTTGCGAGAGATGCGGTTCCAGATCCCCGTCAGCCCCATGGCTTTCTTCATGAGCCGCAGGGTCTCGTTGGCTTCCTCGTTCGCTCGGAGCGTCCCCTCGTAGATGACCCGCTCGACCAGGCCAGACTCACCGGCGTACCGATCGCGGCGCTCTCGGAGCGGATCCAAGAAGACGTTCAGCGCATGCACCAACTTCTCTTTGACCTCTACGTCCCCCACAGTGCCTTGCCGGTATCGTGTCTTCAGATCCTCGACCTCAGCTCTGTCGGGATTGAAGACATCATGGTAGACAAACACCGGGTTCCCTTCCACGGTCCCAGGGATATCGGCGCGCACTCGCTTCGGGTCGGTGTACATGGCGAACACCTTCTTGCGCACCGTCTGGGCGTCATCCGAAAGGAAGATGGCATTGCCCAGGCTCTTGCTCATCTTCGCCTGTCCGTCGGTGCCCACCAGTGTCGGTACTTGGCCGATCATCACATCCGGTACCGGGAAGACCTCCCCGTACATCCTGTTGAAGCGCCGCGCTATCTCGCGCGTGATCTCCACGTGGGCTTCGTTATCCTTTCCCACAGGGACCAGGTGAGCCCGAGGCATGAGGATGTCCGCCGCCTGCAACACCGGATAGCCGGCGAGCCCAAGGGGCAGCGTCTCCTCGTCGATCTCGGCAGCTCGGGCCATGTCCTTGATGCTGGGTAGTCGCATCACCCTGGGCACGCTCACCAGCATGCTGAAGAAGAGATACATCTCGTACACAGCATGCACAGCCGATTGAAGGTAGATCGTGCTCTTGGTTGGATCGATCCCTGCAGCCAGATAGTCGAGCACCATATCTCGCACGTTGTCTCTGATCTTGTCCACGTGCTCTCGTTCAGGTTTGGTGGTCAGCGTGTGCAGGTCGGCGACGATGAAGAAGCACTCGTATTCGTCTTGTAGCCGAACCCTGTTCTGCACACTGCCAACGTAGTGTCCCAGGTGCAGCTTGCCCGTGGGACGATCTCCGGTCAGTATTCGTTTCCTAGTCATCGCTCGCCTCCGCTTCTCCGCCGAAAAGGAAGAGGCCCTATCTTCCCCGTCGCGTATACTGCGCTCAGGGGCGAGAAGGACCTCCCGCGGTGCCACCCTGATTAGGCCAGCTCGAACACAGTGCCGTGCCTGCCTCACTCTTCCGAGTACCCTACGATGCCCGGTACTCTCGGCCGGACTAACGGAGGCCAACCCGTCGCGGACTACTCGGTCCCACCTTCGCCCACGCCGCTCCCCGGCCCATTCACTCCCAGCGCCGGTATCGGCTTCCCACCACTCGCCGACTCTCTGTTCCCCGCTTCAGGAGCTACTACTCCGGATCATCGCGTTTGATTCCTATCGATTGGTCATTCTACTGCAGCCATCTGATCCTGTCAAGTCTCCGCATCCCTCGCCCCGAAGCCCATCCAGGCGAAGCCGTTCGTGCGCCGCCAGCACCGGGCGCTAGCGCTCCTGCTAGTCCGCAAGCACTCCACCATCGACCAGAATACCTCGCAGAACTCGCCGCTCTTCCGGCGGGAGACCCAGCAGAGGAGATCGTACCGGTCCGCCGTAGCAGCCCAGCAGATCCAGCGCGGACTTGAGACCGGCAATGCCGTACCGTGACGTTATCGCAGCGTTCACCGGCAGCATTCTTCGCTGGAGCTCCGCTGCGGCATCCCATTTGCCCTGCAGGGCAAGCCCATAGATGTCGACGCACTGCTGGGGAGCCACGTTTGCCAGAGCCAGCACGCCGCCCACCGCGCCCAGGACCAATCCCGCGAAGAAGAAGCCGGCTGAGCCGGCCAGCACCTGGAAACCAGGGCCACAGAGACGAATGATGTCGGCCAGCTTGGCGATGTTCCCGGCACTGTCCTTGATACCGATGATCCCGGGATATCGCGCGGCCAGCGCCACGGTCTCCGCGTCCATGTCCACATGAGTGAACTTGGGCACGTTGTACAACAACACGGGAATCGGCGATTCGTCGGACACTGATCGGTAGTGAGAGACCAGGCTGTCACGAGTCATCCTCGCCCCGTAGTAATGAGGCGTGCTCACCAGCACGGCGTCTGCCCCGGCCTTGGCCGCCTGGCGCACAAGTGTGACAGTCTGACGCGTGGACTCGCTCCCGGCCCCGGCGATCATGATCCTATCAGGGAGGATCTCCTCTCGAGCGGTCTCCAGGACGCGAAGCCTCTCCCGCTCGCTGAGATACACCGCCTCGCCATTGGACCCCAGAACCACGTATCCGGCCAGTTCGTAGCGGTTCCAGTACCGCAGGTTCTGCCGCAAAGCCGTCGTGTGAACCTCACCATCCTGATCGAACGGGGTGGGGATTGGCGGGAACACTCCCCTCAATGAGATCCCACTTCCTCCCATGTCACCTCTACCTCTCAGCTCTCCCCACGTGTGAGCCCTTCGACCCAGAACACCAATGGCACCCTACTCCCACCACCCACCGATGAACTTCTGCCAGCTCTGGTGCTGCTGAACATGTGCCCCAAAGAGATAGCGGCCCGTGGGACGGGGCTCAAACGGTTCACTGAGCAGACGCATGTTGGCTTCCGCCAGTGTCTTCCCACCCTTCCGCCGGTTGCAGGCTCGGCACGCGCTCACCAGATTCTCCCAGGTGGATGCCCCGCCACGGTGTTTGGGAACCACGTGGTCCACGGTCAGGTGGCGGCTTACTGCACCGCAGTACTGACAGGTATACCCGTCGCGTCGAAACACCTCTCTTCTCGACAGGCGCACTCGGGGGCGGGGCCGCTTGATCAGGCACTCCAGACGAACCACCGACGGGCACACGTACTCGGTCGAAGGAGTTCGAATGACCCCCCGGCCGTTCTCCACGATCTCGGCCTTGCCCATGACGATCATGGTGATCGCTCGCTTGACCGTCGCCACCACGAGCGGTTCGTAGTTTAGATTGAGAACCAGTACTGGATAATCAAGGATTGACCCCACGAGCTCCTCCACCGGCCATTGCCGACCAAGGTCAGCGGCAGGCCACGGCCGCTCCCTCGCCCGCCCCCCCTCCAGAACCAGGAAGGGGCCACGGTTCTCACGATGCGCCTGCTCGGTCGGCACCCCGCCCGAGACGCCACAGCCGCACGTACGTCACGAGAGCATAGTACCCCATGAGCAGACTCAGCGCCAGCCCGTGCCCGCCATCGCGATAACCCTTCAGGCTCACGTATCGTCGCCAGAACTCCCGCACCGGCTGCGACACAAACGTGCGCAATCTGGGGCGCACTCCCTGCTTGAGAAGAATCCCCGCCTCATAGTCAGAGTAGAAGTCCTGCTTGGACAGAAACTCGGACACCGTATCGTAGTTGTAGTGTGTCAGAGTGTTCTCGAGGAAACCCTCCTCGCCATCCAGGATGACGATTTCGTGCACCTCCCGGGACGGATCATAGCGAGCCTTGTCGCGTCTCAGCAGACGGAGTTGATAGTCCGGGTGCCATCCGGCATGACGGATCCACTTCCCCCAGATGTAGTTCCGCCTGGGCACCCACCAGCCCACGGGAGAATCTCGTTGGATGACCTGCTGCACTTCCTGGGCCAGTTCGGGCGTCCCGCGCTCGTCAGCATCAACGTAGAAGACCCATCTGTTCGCCGGGAGCGTCAGTCCAAAGTCACGCTGCACGGCCCAGTTCTCGAAGGGGTGCTGGACCACCCGAGCCCCGCATTCCTGGGCGACTTCCACGGTCCTATCCTCGCTGAAGGAATCCAAGACGATGAGCTCGTCGGCCCAAGCCACGCTCTTCAGGCAATCCTCGATGTTCTCCTCTTCGTTGTGAGTCAAAACGATCACGGACAGCTTCTCTCTCATGCCACTCTCACCCACGTTCGGCCTGCTCGAACGGGCTCATCATCTCCAGAACCTGACGGTACGCCCCGAGGCGACTCTCCCTCTCCGAAGTGTCCAGATCCGCGCTCCGCACTCGCCGCGCCTCGTGCCACAGTCCCAACCTCACAATGTGTCGCAACGCCCACCGGTAGGCCGGCCCATAGTGTTTGCTGAACAATCGAAAGCGACTGCGCCACAACTCCACGAACATCCGGTCCCGGAACTGCCGGGTGCTCTGTGCCACATGGTGGACCACCCTCGCCTGGGGCACGCACTGAATCTCCCAGCCCTGGGCCTTCATCCTGAAGCACCAGTCCACTTCCTCACAGTACATGAAGAAGCCCTCATCCATCAGGCCAACCTGTCGAATGGCCTCAGCTCGAACCATCATCACTGCCCCCAGAGGGTGATCGATGGAAAAGGGCTCTCCCGCGCCGTAGAGACTTCGAGGATAGCGCCCATTGATCCGCGAATCCAGCAGGCGATGGTGAAGCGGAAAGAAGTCCAGAAAGGCCTGCGCCAGAGACGGGAAGCGAAAGGCAGAGTGCTGGAAACGTCCATCTGCGTGCAGCAGCGACGCTCCCTGCATGCCCGTCCCAGGATGCCGGTCCATGGCTTGGCACAGTGTGCGAATAGCCTCGCCCTGAACCTCCGTATCGGGATTGAGGAGCAGGACCAGCAGGTCATCTGGTCCGTCAGGCCGCACACTCGACCGGCCCAATCTCATGGCTCGCAAGGCCACATTGTTGGCCCTGGCGAACCCAAGATTCTCAGGACTGGCAATCAAGTGAGCACGCGGGAAGCAGGTCCGAATCATGTCCGCCGTGCCGTCCGACGAAGCGTTGTCCACCACCCACACGTCTGCATCCAGCTTCGACCGCCCGAGGCTAGTCTCGACCGACTCCAGGCACTTCCGCGTCAACTCGCACGTGTTGTAGCTCACCACGACGATGGCCAGATGTGACAACCAACCCCCCAATACACAAAAGGGGAAGCGATGACGACGCCAGCTCCCCCTGTGCCTACCCTCTCCCCCGCTCTCTAGTACTCGACCGAGATACGGTGGGTGTCGACGTAGTCTTCCACTATCCAAACGTCTTCGTGGATCAGGCCGATCCAGAAGATTGGCTCCGTACGCACCGGCTCGTCTACGATCTGCAATCGGCCGACGACCGTCGCGGTCTGGTTTGGCATCAGGTAGGTGTACCCATCGATCTCGGTGAGTTCCTCATCGAGGCCCAACTGCCAACGCCACGGGTACCGGCGACCGGCCGAGGCAGCCCCCTCGTAGTCCAACCCCACGCGGAAGGTCCCCGATTCCTTGTGGTACCCTTCGGTGTTGTAGTTCTGAGTCGAGGTATAGGCGAAACCCGATTCCGGTCCCTTCGTGCGCACGGGCACGGTTCCGTAGTTCTTCACGGTACAGGTGAAGGTCAGAGTATCTCCAAGCACCAGTAGGTCCGAAGACCACTGCGCCGCGCGCTTCACAATCTCCACGTACGGTACGCCGCCCATGTCGATGATGAGGGTGTCGGTGGCCACATCTCGATTGCCGACGAAGTCCTCCGCCTCGACCACCACCGTGTAGGTACCATCCTCAGGTGGCTTGGCAGCCCGATCCACACCGGCATCATAGTCATGCTCGTGGTTGCCAGGCGCTCCCATCTCCCGAATCTCGTCCTCAGGTATCGGATACCTGGTGCCGTCGTCCCCCAATACGTACACGTCCACCCAGGATGCTTCCTTGTTCAGCCGGTAGGCCACAGTCACGCGGTCGCTGACACCGTCTCGGTTGGGCGTGAAACCGTCGGGATACACGCTCATGCCCTCGATCTCGATGTGAAGCGGATCGCCCCCCCGGATCGTAAGGGCCTTCTCTACGTTCTCGGTCCTTCCCTTCGGATCGGTAGCCTCCAAGACACACGTGTACTGACCATCAGGTAGAAGCGAGCCATCCAGCGCGCCCCCGAAGTACGCAGTTCGTGGACCAGGAGAACGCCGCACGTCCTCACGGTAGTAGTGTCTCGCACCTGTCTCATCGACGAAGTACATGGTCAGGCTCGAATTCCGAGAGATCCTGTACCTTATCTGCGCCACGTCATCCGTGCCGTCGGCATTGGGCGAAATCGTGTCAGGCTGAATGATCACATCGCTGAGCAGAGGCCTGTGTGAGCACCCCAGCAACACGATGGCCAGCACAGCCAGCACAGCCAACCGAATCGCCGTTTCCTTGCTTGGATACAAGATGTCCTCGCCTCCTCTGCTCCCGGCGAGAGTGTACCAGAACGCATTGCTTTCGTCAAGCACTAATCGGAGCCTCGGACTGCTCAGGTTTCCGCTGCAGCCCGACGCAGCACGAAGGGCTCCCGTGTACTCGCGGCCCTCACCTTTGTGGCTCGCCCCCCGAGTGAGCCCCAACCACCGACTTGGCCCCAACGTCGTCACGGCCAACTTCCCCTTGCATTTCTGATCTCTCTGCCTACAATACCAGGGGTCAGAATCCACTACCTAGGAGTGCCGTCGTGCTAACGTACAGCGAGGCCCTGGAGTTCATCTACAGTCTCTCGAACATGGAAGCTGCAGGCTCACGTGCCGCCGAGCATTTCGACCTCTCGCGCATGACTCGAATCCTGGCCCGAATGGGCCATCCCGACCGCGAGTACCAGACCATCCACGTTGCAGGCACCAAGGGCAAGGGCTCAGTCAGTGCCATGCTGGAGTCCATTCTGCGGGCAGCAGGCCATCGCACTGGCTTCTACCTCTCTCCACATCTACACACCTTTCGCGAGCGAGTCCGCATCTCGGGACAGTACATCCGCGAAGCGGAGGTGGCCTCGTGGATCGATCGAAGCAGGCCCTTGATCGCTGCCGTCCCCGGAACGAGCACCTTCGAGACCATCACAGCGCTGGCCCTGGGGCACTTCGCCCAGGAGGGCGTGGACATCGCCGTGCTGGAGGTTGGCCTTGGCGGACGCCTGGACGCCACCAACGTGGTGACCCCCCTGGTATCGGTCATCACCTCCGTAAGCTACGATCACATGGCCGTCCTGGGCAACACGCTCTCCGAGATCGCATACGAGAAGGCCGGCATCATCAAGCAGGGCGTTCCCGTGGTCAGCGCCCCTCAGCCCGCAGAGGCGCTAGGCACAATCAGGAGTGTCGCCCAAGAACGAAAGGCCCCTCTCACCCTCGTGGGACAAGACTGGTCCTGGAAGTCGGTTCAGTCCGATCTCGATGGACAGGTCTTCTCCCTCTCGCGCGAGGGAGCGGTCAGCACGCCATACTCCCGTCTCACGATTCCGCTCCTGGGGATCCACCAACTGATCAATGCCTCCACGACCGTAGCCACGGTGGATGTTCTACGGGAAGCAGGCGTAGCCATATCGGACCGTGCCGTACGTGAGGGATTGCAGAGTGTTCGTTGGCCGGGCAGACTGGAGATCCTCAGCCGTCGGCCCGTTGTCGTCGTAGACGGTGCGCACAACGGGGACTCGTGTCGGCGCCTCAAGGAGGCATTGCAGCACTACTTCGATTACCGTCGCATGATTCTCATCTTCGGGGCCTCCGTCGACGAGGATCATAGTGGCATGCTGGAGGCTCTGCGGGACCTGAATCCGGCACTGGTCATCATGTCAC